>Ga0325410_1003288_pt1 | contig 18228 bp, 15 predicted proteins | sample PopdelMetagenome_16_FD_206182 | JGI IMG/M metagenome (GOLD analysis project Ga0325410, IMG submission 206182) | Populus deltoides microbial communities from Bellville, Georgia, United States - Xylem-PdIQD-R3 | ecosystem: Host-associated > Plants > Phyllosphere > Stem > Wood/Secondary xylem... | reverse complement strand
TCACTCACAATAGTATGTGATGGTTGTTTTTCAAATTTACGACGCAATCTCTGCAATCCAGAGGTGAAAATATTGCATTATGAGTAAATTTAGATGTAATTAATGAGAGAAGGTACTATAATTTTTTATTTTATTGATAAGGATATAGACCGGTAGATATATACCTTATAGGTGAATTTTCTCTCTAAAATATTTTTGTTGAAGTAAAAATTTTTTAAATTTGAAATTTATACGGGCCATGATTACTTTAAGCTTAATTATTATTAATATAATTAATTAAAATAAGAGTAGTAAAATTTAAATTTATAAATATTTAATTATTAAAACTCTAATATCATATCAAAAAACTAATTCAATCTAAAATTAGTTTAATATTACTATCTAACACATGGCCGTTACATTTCTTGTAGATTGAAGTCCCATCTTACTTTGTTGGTTTGGTCCTGGAGAATTATAATCTTCCATATGCAAATCGTGCGTACTTTATTTTGAAGATACAATTGTCATAGCTTATCCTATTAGCAGCAATGAAATTCGTTGTTTAGTTGATGTACCTGGCTCGAAACAACCACCTATTTCCAATGGCGAAATGGCAAGCTACTTGAAAACAGTGGTGGCACCTCAAGTATGTATAATTGCTTGACATAATGTTACTGAATTGAAGCTTATTCTGATTAATTTATAGAGCATGCTTGATCGCGAATTTATTGTTAATAATATCAGAAAGCAAAATGTAAAATGTCTCAAAATGCCAGTCTAAGGCGACATTTTAGCATCTTTGCTAGTTCTTTTTATTCAATATATATATGTTGTTTGAACTAATGCAGAGATCTGCAAATTTCAGATGCCACCTGAGCTATACAATGCTTTCATATGTGCAATTGATAAGGGCAACATAAGAACAATGCCAAACAGAATCATGTCTGCGTCTCCCTATCCAACCCCTGGTGCATTTCTAATAGGGGATTCGTTGAATATGCGCCATGCTGTAACTGGAGGAGGAATGACTGTGGGACTTTCTGATGTTGTTCTACTGCGAGATCTTCTTAGGCCTCTGAATGATCTTAGCAATGCAGCTTCCATTTGCAAATATCTTGAATCCTTTTGCATTCTGCGTAAGGTATCGGCATTTGCATGATTATGCTTATTTAATATTTCTTCGGCCAGTCTTCCTCGGAACAAACTCTGAACAGGAATTGCTTAAAGAAACTTCATATTTCAAGCATTGCTGAGGGAAACACAACATAACCATATTTCTATGCGGTTGGTAGATACTAATAACTTAATATTGGTTGCAGCCAACCACATTTGCAATAAATACTTTGGCAAGCACCCTACACACAGTATTCTCTTCATCGGATCAGGATCCATCAAGGAAGGAAATGAAAGAAGCATTCTTCAATTATTTGAGCCTTGGAGGCGTGTTCTCAGAAGGACTGATGGCTCTTCTGTCTGGTCTAAACCCTGACCCGTTGAGCTTGGTTTTCCACTGCTTTGCCATGCTTGCCTATGCTGTTGGCCGCTTATTGCTTCCATTTCCTACACCAAAACGCATGTGTATTGCGGCAAAACTAATTTTGGTCTGTATTTCCAGCTCTCATTACTCTTACTATCAGAAACTTATTTGTTTGAACTATTATTCTCACCATGAGTTTCCTAGACAAACTTAAATTTTTTATTTTTATTTTTGTCATCTTTCAGGTTGGATCAGGCATCATCTTCCCTATACTAAAGGCAGAAGGAATTAGAGCAACATTCTTCCCTGCAACAATGCCTGCTTACTACAGAACTCCTCCTGTCCAATCCACTGACGAAAGAGAAACAGGAAAATAGTTGTTTATTTTATTGGTGAAGGAACCGATTCTTATCTGCTGAATTTACGAAGCATGAGATACAACATGAACAAACATGAAACAATCCTCATGATGTTTTTAATGGATGAATCTCAAAATTGTATCTCCATTGTATTCTGAGTTTTCCAAAAATTATAATAATAAAAATAATATGTATAAATGTTGTTTTTAATGGTCATGAATCCATTTAGTTAAATAACGTTGAGAAAGGGTTTTGTTAAAGAATATGGAGGAGGATAGAAAGTTGTTGGAAGAGAAAGGATAATTATTTTCCCCTTTTTCAGCAGATATCAGTTATGCCTTCTGTCCTTTCTTTCCTTCCTCTTAGGCTCCCGACCTGTCATGCAGCTGGCGTGGGAATCATTCTTTTTTGCATGGGACAGGCTGACTCATCAGCCCTGACGCATGTATATAATAAGCCTTCCTTTCTCTTTGTAAAATGAGAACATAATAAGAATAATACATGAAGCTTGAGAAAGCCTTTTAAACCAAAACGTTCTTATTCTCTGGTCTTCTTCTTCTTCTTTCTTTATTTTCTTAGACTCTGCAACCTCTAACATTTCTTTCAGGTTTTGATAGTTATTGCACACAAACATGAATGAGCTTTGTCTTCACGATTTGACTCCAGAAATAGTCATCCAATTCCAGATGAAATATATATTGATAAAAATAATAAATAAACAGAGCAATCAATAAACTAAAAGAAGAAGCTATAAGGTTTCGAAGATAACAACAAAAATATGGAGTGTGAAGGCATCGAGAAAACCTTATATCTGAAATTGCCAGAAATGGATGAGGTGTTCCTCTCTAAACGTTTTACTTGTCTTCATCTTCAGTTTCCAACTTCCTCAAGTATGCTACTTCTTTTCCTTTAACGGTTACTGGAGCTGCACGCCAAACACCAAATCCATCGAGACCCGGTTGCTGTAGTACGAGGACCTGCAGGTGAGGGAGTTTAGGCAATATCCCGGTAGGAAACATCTTCTGACCGCATGCATTGAGTCCAAGATACCTGAGGTTGGATAGACATTCCATGGCTTAAGGAATCATTTCAAGTGCAGTACCATAGAGATCCAACCTCTTTAGTGCCCTAAGCTTTCTTAATGATGGTACACGTCTTAATATATCACAAGCAATGAGCAATGAGCAACAATGCAGAGACTCACCAAATCGAAAGACAAAATTAGGCAAATTCTCAATGTGCAAGATAGATCGAGGACCTTGAGCCCATGCAATTTTTTGAAAAATGATTCGGCAATAAATTTCAAGTATTTATTAGTGCATGACAGTAGAGTTGAAAGACTGGGACACCTTGGTGAATAGCTCGAAGGAATTTCTTCAATTTGGTTTTGTATTAGTGAAACTCTCACAAGATTCTCTGTCCACTCCTCTGTATCTGGCAATTCATTTAGTTGTGCACCTGATTTAACCATGCCTTGAGAGTTCTCTTGCTGTAGTTGGATGGCCATGTCCCTAATCAAGTCATGCATCGGGACACAGCTAAGATCACCATATCTTGTAGCACTTTCCAATAAGGAGACATTTTCAAGTTTATTAAGCATCGAACGGCCTTTGTAAACTTCTGCCACCCTACTCTGCTGTTTTATCACTCCCTCATCAATCAAATAAGCTATCAAATCCTCTCTAGGGAATACATCCTCTTCCATATCATCTTGCCTAACTCTTGATTGCCTCAGGTCCTCTAAAGCATTCCTCCACTCCTTTATGTCATCCACCCCCTTCATGGCTCCAGCCATTGTTATAATTCCAGCCGCAAACCATCACACTCCTTTGTGATAGATTTTGCAATTTGTTCCACTTCTGGACAAAGTGTTATGTCATGTCCGAGTCTCTTAATAAACAAAGTCCAAGCCTTTTCCTCCAAAATAGGCTTCACTTTGATTATGTGTAGGGTATCCATTTGTTGACAAACCTTTTTTTGATCGAGTTGTGAGAATAAGCTTGCATCCTTTAACTTTGACAAGAACTCCCAGCATCTGTAACTCAATAGTGTTCCACAAATCATCTAAAATCAAAACCCATTTCTGTTTCTTCATTAATTCTTTTCTCATTTCAACTGCTCTGTGCCACTCCTCGTCTTCATTAAAAAGATTTAAACCAATGCATCTTCCGATACTGCCCTGCAATTTTTTAATGCTGGTATCTTGTGAAACAGTAATCCAGTAAACATGAGAGAAAGTATCTGGTCTACATAGAAGCTGATTATACATATGCATCACCAAAGTTGTCTTACCCACTCCGCCCATGCCATAGATTCCAATACTTGAAACTTTGCATCAACCAGGACCAGATAGTCTTCTTATGGTCTTCGAATGCTTGACCCACCAACTTAGTCGTTGGTAGTGCATCATCTGCTTCAATCTCATTTGTGTTGCATGCAAGCCCTCCAGAAGAGCTAGCTCCTCCACCAGGCTGCGCTAATCTTCCTCTATAGTTCTCCACATCATCATCATCCTCTTCCACTGGTTGTGTCCTCACTCTAACCATGTTCTGCACATCATTCATAATTACATCATTGTTTACCGATGGAGAACAGAGTTGATCGTAATGTCTTCCAAGACCAAACACAATAGATCAGTTGGTTGGGATGAATCTCCTCTAGGCTCATTTTGACTAACTGATAGCCTCTCAAGAGAGCTCCTCTCTCAAAATGCTGCATCAATCCCATGGTTTGGTTTTCTATGTTATTGTGAGTGACGTTATCATCCACGAAAAAAGAACAGAGATCACAGATTCCTCATCCACACTCTTGACTTGCTTGCTCGGTTATTGGTCTAGTCTCCGGTGCAATATCCACAAGTTCAATCCCTCCAATCAAGTCATTTGCCCATGCAAGTTCTCCAGCGAAAACAGCTTCTCCTTGTTGTGCTATTTCTACATGTATCACTTCATTGTTCTGTTCTTGTGAAGAAGTTGAAATTGCATTAGTGACCTCGTTATTGCTTGAACCTGCTACAGTTTTCAGTTTTTTTTCCAGAGGGCCATCGATTGCTGGAAGGGCTGCATTTTGAACTTCTTCTGGAACTTTACAGTTTTCAGTTTTTTTTCCAGAGGGCCATCGATTGCTGGAAGGGCTGCATTTTGAACTTCTTCTGGAACTTTTTACAAATTTTAACATCACGCCCTTTCACTCCTGACAAATGCCATTTGATCCTCGAAATGGAAGTATCCTTGGCATATGGATGCCCACAAAACTCAAACTTCACACTACCATCATTCATATCTTCAACATGTCGCCAAAATGGATCATTTGATCGAACCATTTGTCCTACAGAAAGAAAAAAAAATCAAGATATTGAATAAAATTAATGAAAGTTATATTAATCGGAAAAGGAAAGGTTTAAAACAAAAATAATAAGTTAAAAACAGAAAAAGAATTGTAAAATAAATAAATTCAAGGTTAGGGTCAATTCAGAAAGAACTCCACAAGGCATGAAGAAACTATTGATGATCCTAACTCCAAAGTTTCTCAATACAATAAGTTGTATTTTGCTTGAGCTTCAAACAATAGTTACACAAAGTATAAATACAAAAACACCAGCAAAATGAAGAAGATAAAGTATAAATAATTTACCTGGATTCCAGATGTTCTCCAAGTGCTGGTTTGCTTAAGAAAAAAAAAAAAAAAACCACAAAGCACGTGCTTGTAAGCCCTCCAGAAGAGCTAGCTCCTCCGCCAGGCTGCTCTAATCTTCCACTATTTTTCTCATCACCTGGTTCTGTCCTCACTCTAATCATGTTCTGCAAATCATACATAATGACATCTTTGCTTAGTGATGGTGCACAGAGTTGATCATAATATCTTCCATGGTCAAGACACAATGGATCTGTTGGTTGGGATGAATCTCCTCGAGGCTCATCAGCTTGATTAGTTGATTCGAGGCCGCATGCACACAAGCAAAAAGGCACTGGCATGTATTAAAATGAAACTTAAAACCAACTGAGAAATAATCATAATTAAGCTGCTTTGGAGCTCTTATATAATTGTACATGACATACATTTTCAAGCTCCACACATCAGTCAAGGAGTTTATAGTTCAACACTATATATATATATATACGCCTCTCTTTCAAAAGATCTCAGAATCGAACTTCTCCATCATAATCCAACATCATTAGCTTATCTGCTATCCCTTTTAAGAGAAGAAGATTTCGAATCAGTCCATTCATTCCCATCTGTAGGCATCTTTCTCAAACATTAAAGAGAATTACTTCTTGATTCTGAGTTTCCACTAAAAAAAGCCCTTATGAACTAATTAATCTCTCAGTCCTTAAATTAGTTTCCTCATTGTTTTCACAAATTTGTAAGAAAAAAAATGAAAAAAAAAATAAAAAAGGAAGAATAAAAATATGATCTTAAGCTATACATCTAACACTCACTTGAAAGAAATTGATAACCATGCAAGCAGTTTACATGTCAGTATTTGATAAGGGGTGAGAAATATTGGAGACAAATTAGAGGACACAAATAGAATGTATTAGGTGAATTGCCCGTGCGGTGCCGCGGGTTATAGCATGAACTGGGCAAAATCTAAAAGCATTGAGATCGAAATAAAAGGCAAAGATTTGCATGTGGCTAGTGAAGTAGACTGATGCTGGCAAAGCAGGGCCGACAATGGAACTCCATGAAGAACAGCTAAAATAGCATGGGATTTTGACGGTGCCGCTCAAAAGTGTGGATGCAAGGTCTGATGCCCAGCAGGTCCCCTGTTGCGAGGAAAGAGTGTTAGCTTTCATCTAAAAGATGACAGGTATTGCCAGGCCAACGCTTTGGGAAAGCAAGGTAATGTGCAAAAGAATTGGAGCAATTAATTGTAATGTTAAAACTTTGGAAAGCAACTAAATAAGACTAAAAGCTATTTGAGGCAACACAAAGCCCACCAACATCACCCCTACAGAATGGAAAAAAGTTCATAATCATTCTGGAAAAAAATAAAATTTTAATATGATAATATTAAAAATAAATTTTAAAAATTAAAAAATATTATTTTAATATATTTTTAAATAAAAAATACTTTGCAATGAAACATGCATCTTCATGTATTGTGGATTAACCAATCTTTTTAGTTTTCTTATATTGTTCATAAAGACTGAAAAAACTTAAAAATAAAATTTTATAAATCATGAGAAAAATAAAAAATAAAAATAGGATGATTTTTTATAGAGGAAAATAGATAGAGGTATAGATTTTTATTCTAAATATATCCTTATAAAAATTTCAAAATTTCAAGTATTATCATTCTATTTTTAAAGTGTCTTCTCTCTCTCTCCTTTTCTTTTTAAATTGTATTATATATGTTTTTAAAATAATTTATTGCTAATTAATGATATAAGATGATTCATACTAGTGAATAGATCTATTATTTTATTAGGTTAATAAATCAATATAGTATTTTTTTTATGGGATTTTCATCTTAGAGATACTCAATAGGATGAAAATATAATATTAATTAAACTTCAAATTATAATTATTTATCTATCCAGTTAAAAAAAAAAATATGACAGTTCAATGGTCTTAAAAGATAATGAAATATATAAAAAAATGAAAAATATTATTTATGTTAATTGTAAACACACGATATAAATAAGAAATATTTCATATTAATAAACGCTTAACGAGTCCAATCAATCAGAAATTAACATGACATAAAAGATGATGCTTACCCTTTGTTCTATATTATATATATTTTAAGGGCAGAGTAGTCTCCTCCTCCCGAAACATTACAAAGGGACTAAGGACATCCTTCGTGTTAGGATGCTCCCACTCCACTACTCTCTCCCACCATTCTTTTGGCCATGCATTGATTTTTCTAAGAGAAGGGGGAGGGGATGGCTGGCCATTTTCAAGCAACGGAAGATAAATTGCCACCCTCTTCAGCTTCTCACAATTGATTACCTTAATATCTTCGAGAGAATTGCAAATCAATTTTGCGCTACAAATGCTTTTCAATTCTGGTAACCAACACAAATTCAGAGATATTAACTTTGGGAGTATTAATTCCGTGATGGAATTGAAGGTGCTGCTTTCTTCATCTGTTGTTCCTATTATCTCCTCCATTTTCTCACAGTTAACAACATCAATCAATTCCAGGTTTGGGAGCAACACAAGTGGGGACAGCTTCTTCATATTGTTACATCCAACACAATAAAACTCTTTAAGACCAGAAAACATACCATTATATGATGGTAATGGTGGTGGAGCAGAGCAGAGCCAAGAAGATGAAACCAAGCTCTCCATGCTATTGCAATCCCGAATGCTGATGCACTCCAGTTCAGTTGCATTCTCTAATGACAAAACATCACATAAACTTCTTGCATCGATGAATTGACAAACCAGTCCTTGAATGCCATTTAAGAACTCGAACTGAAAATCTCTCTCTTTGTTAATACTCAAATTACCCAACGCAACTGTTTTACTTGGAAAATCATCAATGCATTCCTGAAAATCCATCATTCCTACTGAAATTCTGTATGTGCTTAATGATTGGATCCCATCCCGAGATCTGAGATACTCCGCAAAGTCAGAGAGACCTTTGAAATGGCATCGCAAAGTTTCCAAATTTCTCAAGGATCCTACTTCTTTTACTTCAACTGTTATCCTCCGATAAGAATCCACAAAACACTCTTCTAGTACGAAGACTTGCAGGTGAGAGAGTTTTGGCAATATCCCACTAGGAAACTCCTTTTCACCACATCCATTCATTCTAAGATATCTCAGGTTGGTTAGGCATTCCATTCCTTGCGGCATTTTTTCAAGTGCAGTATGAGAGAGATCCAACCTCTTCAATGCCCTGAGCTTCTTTAATGATGGAACATGTCTTAATTTCTTACAATTATTGAGCAATAATGTTGTGAGACTCAATAAATCAGAGATAGAGTCTGACAATTTTTCAATACCTGTCCAAGTCAGATCGAGGACCTTGAGCCCATGCAATTGCTTGAAAAATGAATCCGCAATAAATCCCAACAAACGATTATGACATAGCAATAGAGTTGATAGATAGGGACACCTGGGTGAATGGCTGGAAGGAATTTCTTCAAATCCGTTTTGCATTAGTGAAACTATTGTCAGATTCTCCGTCCACTCCTCTGCATCTGGCAACTCTTTTAATTGCGCACCTGCTTTAACGATGACTTGAGAGTTTTCTTGCAGTATTTGGATGGTCATGTCCCTAATCAAGTTATGCATCTTGACACCTATACTACCATCATTCTTCATTTTAACACTTTCCAATAGGCAGACATTTTCTAGTCTATTAAGCATCATGTGACCCTCGTCAAATGCATCTCCCCTGCTCCTCATTCCTTTAATTATTCCCTCATCGATCAAATAACCTATCAACTCCTCCCTTTCAATCTCACTATCTTCAGGAAATAATGCACAGTACAAGAGACATTGTTTTAGTGCTAAATCACCTAATTGATCGTAACTAAACCTCAATAACTTGAATACTTCCGTGTCCCTAAATTCTGATTCTCTCAATTTCTTCAATGTATTTCTCCACTCATGTAGGTCATCCACTCCCCTCATGCTTCCTGCCACTGCAATAATTCCCAATGGTAAACCAGCACATTCCCTTGCAACAGCTTTCGCAATTCCTTCCACTTCTGGTGAAAGTGCTACATCACGTCCAAGTTTCTCCATGAACAAAGTCCACGCTTCTCCATTAGAAAGTGGCTTCACTTTGATTTTGTGTTGGCAAGCCATCCGATGACAAACTGTTTCTGATCGAGTTGTCATAATCAGCTTGCATCCTTTCAACTTTTCAGGAATTCCCACTTTGTGTAGCTCAAAATTATTCCACAAATCATCTAAAATGAGAATCCATTTTTGTTTCTTCCTTAGTTCTTCTGATAATTTGGCAGCTCTATGCAGTTCATCATTTTTTCTTAAAAGATCTAGATCAAGATGTTCAGCAATAAGATTCTGCAATCTATTAATGCTGAAATCTTGAGACACGGTCACCCACCAAACATGATCACAAATATCTGATCTTTGTAGAAGCTCATTATGGATATGTTGCAGTATTGTTGTTTTACCAACTCCCCCCATCCCATAAATGCCAATGGTTGGGACTTCATCATTCATTAACAAAGACCATATAACTTTCGTATTCTCTTTAAATGCTTGACCCACTGGCTTTGCAGAGCTAGTAGGTAATGGAACTCCTGCAGAATTGTTGTATTTCAGACTTTTAGAATATCTAGCTCCTGCGCCAGCCTGCACTACTGATCTTCCGCTACTCTCCTCATCTTCCTCCTCCTCCACTGGTTCTGTCCTCACTCTATCCTGCTCATCATGCATAGTTACCTCATAGTTTACTGATGAAGCACAAGGTTGATCATAACCTCTTCCAATGTCAAGACAAAATTGGGATGAATCTCCTCGCGGCTCTAGAAGCTGCACTTGCTCTGTTCTTGGTATACTCTCAAATGCATCATGCTGAAAAGATCCTTCACCAGTGTTTTCTATGCCATTTTCTAATTGTAAATGCGACTGAATTCTCTCTTCTCCGGGACCTTGTTCCATGCCCTGAACTCCCACTTGTATCCTTCCAGCACCCCCTGCCAAATTGCCTAGTACTGCATTGCTTTGTTCCAACGCTCGATCCACTGGTTCTGTCCTCAGTCTACTCTCGAGTGCCTCTTTGGAAACTCTATCTTCATGTGCTCTCATTCCAGTCATGCTTACTTCGTCGTTTCCTGCTATTGCATGTGAAGAAATCCTCTCTTCCCCTACTCCGGGTTCTACAACCTGAACTTCTCTTTGTACCCTTCCAATACCTCCTCCCATATTTTCGATCTTAATGTTTTGATCTTGTGGACAAGTTGAAATTCCAGAATCATTAACATTGATTGAAATTTCTGTGCTTTTAAGTCTTTTGTTGCCACCACACATAGCTAGAAAGGCCGTTTCTTGAACTTCTTTAGTCACCCCACGACAAATGGCAACATTATGCCCTTCCTCTCTTGATAAATGCCATTTGATCCTTGAAATGGAGGTTTTATTGGCAAATGTATGTGGACAAAACTTACACTTCATGCTACCATCTGCCCTATCTTCAATATAATTCCAAAATGGATCCTTTGATCCAACCATTTCAACCTATAGAAAAAAAAAGAGGGTCAAATAAAGAATAAAAATTGATGGAAGTTGCACCATATCTGGATGGATGAGAAACTACTTCAGCGCTGTTACCCTTATTTTGCTATTAAAATTGATAGTTAGTTTATTGCACAATCATAGGAGGGAAAAAGACGACAATAATTTAGTTAGACTTCTTACTTGTTGAGTATTTAAACCCCTAATTTGACTTTGCAGGGAAGTGTCAAGGCCAGGATTTGAGGCATTTGGCCTAGCAGTTTGAATTTGCAATCCTCTGACTTGGAGGTCATCCTCGGAGTTGGAGCTTACTTCGTCGTTTCCTGCTATTGCATGTGAAGAAATCCTCTCTTCCCCTACTCCAGGTTCTACAACCTGAACTTCTCTTTGTACGCTTCCAATTCCTCCTCCCATATCTTCAATCTTAATGTTTTGTTCTTGTGTACAAGTTGAAATTCCACAATCATTAACATTGATTGAACTTTCTGTGCTTCTATGTCTTTTGTTGCCACCACACATAGCTTTCCAGGCTGCTTCTTTAACTTCCTTAGTCACCCCACGACAAATGGCAACATTATGCCCTTCCTCTCTTGATAAATGCCATTTGATCCTTGAAATGGAGGTTTTATTGGCAAATGTATGTGGACAAAACTTACACTTCATGCTACAATCAGCCATATCTTCAATATAATTCCAAAATGGATCCTTTGGTCCAACCATTTCAACCTATAGGAAAAAAAAAGGGGTCAAAATAAAGAATAGAAATTGATGGAAGTTACACCATATCCGGATGGATGAGAAACTACTTCAGCGCTTTTACCCTTATTTTGCTATTAAAATTGATAGTTAGTTTATTGCACAATCATAGGAGGGAAAAAGACGACAATAATTTAGTTAGACTTCTTACTTGTTGAGTATTTAAACCCCTAATTTGACTTTGCAGGGAAGTGTCAAGGCCAGGATTTGAGGCATTTGGCCTAGCAGTTTGAATTTGCAATCCTCTGACTTGGAGGTCATCCTCGGAGTTGGAGCTTACTTCGTCGTTTCCTGCTATTGCATGTGAAGAAATCCTCTCTTCCTCTACTCCAGGTTCTACAACCTGAACTTCTCTTTGTACGCTTCCAATTCCTCCTCCCATATCTTCAATCTTAATCTTTTGTTCTTGTGGACAAGTTGAAATTCCAGAATCATTAACATTGATTGAACTTTCGGTGCTTTTAAGTCTTTTGTTGCCACCACACATAGCTTTCCAGGCTGCTTCTTGAACTTCTTTAGGCACCCCACGACAAATGGTAACACCATGCCCTTCTTCTCCTGATAAATGCCATTTGATCCTTGAAATGGAAGTTTTAATGGCATATGTATGTGGACAAAACTTACACTTCATACTACCATCATCAGCCCTTTCTTCAACATAATTCCGAAATGAATCATATCCGACTTGTTGAGTATTTAAACCCCTAATTTCACTTTGCAGGGAAGTGTCAAGGCCAGGATTTGAGGCATTTGGCCTAGCAGTTTGATTTTGCAATCCTCGGACTTGGAGATTATCCATCTGTGACCTATATATAAATGATGTGATCATATTATAAAACCAAAAATCAATGGTGTATCTAATTATCAAAAAGGTATTAATATTGTGTCAAAACACAACAGCTAGAAGTCAATCAGTACCTAGTAGAGTTCCCAAAGTACCGAGGCACGAAGTTCTCTTGTTGTATATTGTCTATGTTGGGAATTACAGCAGCTTGATTACAAAAATATTGACTCTTGAATCCAAAATCATTCGCAAACAATATGAAGCATTACAAACTTATGTTTAGTTTGCTGGGTTCATGTTCAAGCTATGATGTTACAGCAGCTTGATTACAAAAATATTGACTCTTGAATCCAAAATCATTCGCAAACAATATGAAGCATTACAAACTTATGTTTAGTTTGCTGGGTTCATGTTCAAGCTATGATGTTTCTTTCCTGATTGAAAAAATCAACTTTTTTACAAATGGTGGGAACTGCTTCCATCTCACCACAAGTACATGATGAATAGTACAGGAGGTGAAAAAAGAAGAGAAAGCACATATCAGAGAAGAGTATATACATATGACAAATCTGAGAAAAAGATCAATTTATTTATCATGGATTACTTTAAAGATTCAAACCATAGTTACAAATATAAAAACAAAAACACCAACAAGATGAAGAAGATGAAGTACAAATAATTTACCTGGATTCAAGATGTTCTTCAAGGGCTGGTTTGCTTGAGCAGTAATCAGCCAAAAAAAGAGAGGAGAAATCACAGATCAGAGAAGAATATAAGATTTAGAAAAATAATAAAGTTGCAGTATACATAAATCTAGTTCGCACTGGTGAGATGTGGAAAAGAAAATAGGTAGAAGATGATTAGTACGTCCTGAGGATTAAAAGAGGAGAAATCACAGATCAGAGAAGATTATATGATTTAGAAAAATAATAAAGTTGCAGTGCTGAGGGGGAAAGGAAAACAGAGAATGGTAATAATAATAATAAATAAATAATTATCGTATTGTTTGATAGGAAGGAAGGAAGTTGCTAGGAAGGAACCCTCCGCTTACCTACCAAGCATTATATTATAAGATATAGAAAGTTAACGTGTGGACCCCCCTACTGTTGAAACTTTGAAGAAGCTGCCTGGAAAATTTAAGTTGCTTGGAGATTTGATTAATCAAACTAATTTATTTTTATTTTTAATGTTATTATATAAAAAATATTAAAAAAATATTTTTTCAAGACTAATAAATTTTTAAAATATATAAAATTTTAAATACAAAAACAAATTATATCTTGATTGTATCGTAACAATCTTCATCTTCAAAGATAAATTACTAGGAAAGCATGGAGTGTCGATTTCACATTGAAATAAATTAAAAGAATAAAAGGAAATATTAAATGATTTAATATTAAAGAATAAAAATTAATTTTCAATGCAGATTAATGAAAAAGGTTTAAATTCTTCAAAGAGCAGATAGTCGGAATCCCTGGCACACATTTAATATTTTTATTATTTTTATTTTGTTGAACAACTCAATTTGAAGTTTAATTCCCAAAAATTCCACTTAAAAGGTTTAAAAGGTATAGATAATTAAATCAACATAAATGTAACCCTTTTTGAAAAATCATTCACCGCTTTCTTTTAAATACGCAAATGATTATCCCTGTTAATAAAATTCAATGAAAACAACAATATACATAGGAGCAATATTTCAGCCAAAAAAAAAAACTTAAAAGATATAATTTAACTGATTAGATTTTGAATTTACTCTTTAGATATTATCAGTTCGAGTCAAAAAAACACTTGGAGGATATAATTCAACTGGTCAGCTTTTAGATTTACTTCTTAAATATCATCAGTTCAAATCCTAAAAATATCAAAATCACTAGATGTTTATATAGTTATTAATTTTAAATTTTATAAAATTAATAATTATTCCTATCAATAAAATTTAATGACAACAACAATATACACGAGTAGCAATATTACAGCAAAAAAATTAAATCAATACAGATAAATAAATGATTCAAGTGTATTAAATTAATTAATCCATTCAATAGCTAGAGAAAGCGTGACTGAATGCATAAAATGCATAAATCCTATGATTATTTGGAGAAGAGTTAGAATAAATGGATATCTTTTGCCAAAAATCAAGCTATTTAAGCATTTTCGATTCTATATTAAATGTATAAAGAAAATTCAAATTTCCTACCTTTATAAGAGGTTTTTTTGCAGGGAAGACGACCCAATGCCATCCAAACAGAAAGACAAAGACAAAGGCTTAAAAAGTAGAACAAAAGTCCAGATCATGGGCTCAAATGGTTTCAGATGAAGATAAAATTTTCCAACTTGACAGAAGCAAATTAAAGGTTCTCCCTTTGGAAACCTTGATCATGTCGGATACCAGCAATGAGGAGAGACTAGTGATGATGGATCATGTTACGTAACTTTAATCACGTCGGATACCACCAACAATATTCCACCAGATAATTAATTTCATTCAGATAGTTCATGGGAAAGGTACAAATGAGCTGACTTGGTGAAAGAATCAACTATCACCCAAATTGAATTATAACTCTTCCAAGACAAACTTGACATAAAATCTATAATGAGTTTATATCATTTCCATTCAAAAATCAATAATGATTGAAAATGTCAGGAATCAACGATGGTTAATAGCTTCTGATGCTCGCTTTTAATTCTTTGATAGGTTAAGCATTGAGATACAAACTCAATAATGTTTTTTATGCCATTTCATTGGTAAATTGTTTCAAGTCTATACATCTTGTTAAAACTAAGATGTACATTATAGGTGGTTTGATATGCTTCTGTCATCGTATCTCTTTTCAAATCATCCACCTCAAGCACACAAAAACCTAATCTCGACAAATCATCCTCACCAACAACAAAACTTGGAGCCTTTCCTAACTCTACCTCATCTTGAATCTTATATAGCTGCTCATCTCTCATCAATTACTTTAATCTGGTCTACCAAGTTCGACTTAGTTTGAAAGTGAGTCAACAATGCTCCCAATTCCCCAATCTCAAAACTAATCTTCTCATTCAACAACTCGTGTAACTCCCTAATCAATAGCCTCCTCACCTCTTGAATATAAGCCAAACCACCATTCACTTTATGCTCAAGGCATCGGCAACAACATTCACCTTTCTCGGGTGATATTGAATCATGCATTTATAATCACTTAAAAATTCTATCCACCTTCTTTGTCTTATATTCAGATCCTTTTATTGGAAGATATATTGAAAAATCTTATAATCTGAAAACATCTCACATGTCTTCCCAAACAAGTAGTGTCTCCAAATCTTAAAAGCAAACACTACCACAACCATCTCCAAATCGTGTGTGGGGTAATTTTGTTTATCTTTCTTCAATTTCCTTGAGGCATAAGCAATTACATTATTATTTTGTATTAAAACACAACTCAATCCAATTCTTAATGCATCACAATACATAGTAAAGCCACCAAACTCTAAAGGTACTATCAAAATCAAAGTCTTAATTAACCTTTCCTTCAACTCTAGAAAACTCTTGTTACATTATTTCGGCCACTAAAACTTGACTTTTTTCTGTGTCAACTTGGTCAATGAAGCTGCAAATCGTGAAAAGCTCTTCATGAACCACTTATAGTATCGTGCTCAACCCATGAAACTCCTAATCTTAGATAGTATAGTCAGTCTAGGCCACTTTTTAATTGCCTTCACCTTTAGTGGATCAACTTCTATCCCATTTTTCGACATCACATGTCAAAAAACCCAACATTCTCCAACCAAAACTCATTTTTCAAAAATTTCTCATACAACTGATGATTTCTCAGAGTTTAAAGAACCAGTAACAAATGCTCTTCATATTCCTCTTCACTCCTCAAATACACTAAAAAATCATCAATGAATACAATAACAAATCTATCAATAAATGGCCTAAAAACCATGTTCATCATCTCTATAAAGGCTACTGGTGCATTCGTTAACTCAAAAAACAACACTAGGAACTTGTAGTGCCCATAACAAGTTCTAAATGCAGTTTTAGGAATCACATCCTTTCTAATCCTTAACTGGTGATACCTGAATCGCAAATCAATCTTTGAGAAACATTGAGCTACTTATATTTGTTATGATAAATTTCCTCCAATTCATGGGTAGTTTATGCTCATGTGTCAATATATGTCAGCTATTAACATTACGTTTTGTGGTGTGTGTGTGTATCAGCACTTGCAAATTAGAAACATCATCAACATGAGGGTTTGGGCCCATTATAGCACAAAATGCTCGTGAATTATACCAAAACTACTAGCTAATCAATCATCAACATGGTTAAAGAGGGTTTTGGATCAATATTTCATGGCAACGAATCAGCAAGAGGAGATATGCTTTCTTTCCAAGTCCTTAAATAAGAGCAATCAATATTCAAGATCACAGTAAATCAAACGACTTTGAGTTGCATTACTCATTAGCACTTTGATACACAAATTAATATTTTTAATACAAATAATAAGTAAACAGAGCAATCAATAAACTAAAAGTAGAAGAAGCTATAATGTTAATGAACTGAAGCATATTCTGATTAATTTATAGAGCACGCTTGATCACGGATTTGTTTTAATAATATCTGAGCTATACAATGCTTTCATATGTGCAATTGATAAGGGCAACATAAGAACAATGCCAAACAGAATCACGCCTGCGTCTCGCTATCCAACCCCTGGAGCATTTATGATAGGGGATTCGTTGAAAATGCACCTTGCTGTAACAGGAGGAGGAATAACCGTGGGACTTTCTGATGTTGTTCTACTGCGACATCTTCTTAGGCCTCTGAATGATCTTAGCAATGCAGCTTCCATTTGCATTTATCTTGAATCCTTTTGCATTCTGCCTATGGTATCGGCACTTGCATGAATATGCTTAGCTAATATTTCTTCGGCCAGTCTTCCTCGGAACAAACTCTGAACAGGAATTGCTTAAAGAAACTTCATATTTCAAGCATTGCTGAGTGAAACACAACATAACCATATTTCTATGCGGTTGGTAGATACTATTAACTTATTATTGGTTGCAGCCAACGGCATTTGCAAGAAACACATTTGCCTACACACGGAATTCTCTTCATCGGATCAGGATCCATCAAGGAAGGAAATGAAAGAAGCATTCTTCAATTATTTGAGCCTTGGAGGCGTGTTCTCAGAAGGACTGATGGCTCTTCTGTCTGGTCTAAACCCTGACCCCGTTGAGCTTGGTTTTCCACTGCTTTGCCATGCTTGCCTATGCTGTTGGCCGCTTATTGCTTCCATTTTCTACACCAAAACGCATGTGTATTGCGGCTAGACTAATTTTGGTCTGTATCTCCAGCTTTCTTTACTCTTACTATCAGAAGCTTTTTTGTTTGAACTGTTATTCTCACCATGAGTTTCCTAGACAAACTTAAATTTTTATTTTTGTCAATTTTCAGGTTGGATCAGGCATCATCTTCCCTATACTAAAGGCAAAAGGAATTAGAGCAACATTCTTCCCGGCAACCACGCCTGCTTACTACAGAACTCCTCCTGTCCAATCCACTGATGATTGAGAAAGAGGGAAATAGTGTTGGGGAATTCCGGCACCCCATGCGCGGACCGGGGGTGTACTGATAGTTGCTCAAAGGAGGCTTAAGCTCACTGACACAATATTTTACGTGGTTCGGCAAAACCGCCTACATCCACGGGAGAGAG
>Ga0325410_1003285_pt1 | contig 18232 bp, 10 predicted proteins | sample PopdelMetagenome_16_FD_206182 | JGI IMG/M metagenome (GOLD analysis project Ga0325410, IMG submission 206182) | Populus deltoides microbial communities from Bellville, Georgia, United States - Xylem-PdIQD-R3 | ecosystem: Host-associated > Plants > Phyllosphere > Stem > Wood/Secondary xylem... | reverse complement strand
AAGAAGGAGAAATAGGGGATGAGAGGGTCGGCAGAGCTGTCATATATTAACTTTTGCCGACGGTTTTACCGACGGAAAATCCGTCGGTTATTACGCCGGTGATTCTGACGGAAACATAGACATGTCACCGTACGGATCTGCCATTTCAAATCCCTTGGTGAGTCCGTCGGAAATTTAAACGGCGAACCGGTCACATCACTTTACGGGCACTGTACGGGCAGTCGTTTTTGAATCCGTCGGCGATTCCGTCGGAAACAAATAACCTGCCAAAACCTCCATGTCAGCGACCCGTCTTTTTTTAAATTCGGAAACTTTTCCATCCGTAATTCAGTCGGTAAAACACAGACGGAAAATTTCCGTCGGTATTGACCGACTGAATTACGGACGGAAAAGTTTTCGTCGGTTTTTACCGACTGAATTACGGACGGAAAATGGCCGTCGGTAATTTCGACCTCAAAATACCGACAGAAATTATTCCGTCGGTAAATCCGTTGGTATTTAGCGAATTTCTGGTAGTGAATCAAATAAGACAATAAATATCCAAATTAAGTAAAATTCAAACAAATTCAGAAATACATTTTGCATCATACGGCCTCGTATTTTAAACCACATTCACCTATTAGTCTAGAATGATTCCTCGGTTATATAAGAGAAAAAAAAGAACACGTCTCAATTAATTAATTACCCCCCTTGTTTTAATTTAATCACCACATCTAAATCCCGAATTAATTAATTCCTAATTCTTACTTTAACTACCATTTGTTCTCCTCTCCTCCACATATTTTGGATAATGTTTGGGAGTTGATTTTTTTTTTTTTTTGCAAAATAATAAACACAACAACAAATGTTTATGTCCAATCCAAGATACCATCTCTCAAACCCGAGTACGAGTAATTTCTGTTATATAGATTATGTTTTTCTCATTTTTTGTTTGTATTTTACAATGTCTTTTCAGATTTGATTTGCAAATATATTCTTTCTCTATACAGTATACAAAGAAGATCCCTTAAATAAATATTTAAGAATTAAAAAAAAATGATTAATTTTTTTTTATTGATTACCTTCATCATATTGACTGAGCAGATAAACAAAGAAAATAACAAATAAAAAGAAGCAGCACCAACAACTGAACAGGCTTTACGGGCCACTCGGCCATCTAGCCGGTCAACAGTGCATCTCTTGCTACTTCTCCTAACCTAAACCATATATGCATTCCCAAAATTAACCCTGCTATGCCTCTATTCGTAATCTTGGTGTTTACTCTTCCCTTCCTAAAAAAGCTCATGCACATTTTCGTTCCTCTCTCATGCCATATATATGTATCCATCAATTCTCCACCAACGTCCGATCAACCAATCTTCATCATCACATGATAGAACAAGCATTAGGATTCTCATCACTGAACATCTGAGCTGTAGGATGAGGATAATTATGGTCCACCACGTACCCCTGTTGATTCATCGCGGAATAACCTTGCTGATTATAGTTATAAGGATGATCGTAATGATTTTTGTAACTCTCCACCACTTGATTTTGACCGTCCACTCCATCAAACCAGAATGTAGATGATGATGCCGGATATCCAAAGTACTCCATCTTGCTCACCTCCACCTTAGCACCACCACCAGATGTTTCCTCCTTCTTCCCTCCATCCCCTTCTTTCTCCTTATCTTTCGCTTCTCCTCCTTTCTCCTTATCTTTCTTCTCTCCGCCATCTCCACCACCAGCCTTGTCTTTCTTCTCCTCCTCCTTTTTTGGAGATACCACTTCCACGCCTCTCTTTAGCTTCTCTTTTAGGTAAGGTGCCAAGTCCTTTACGTCCATGGTTCCCTTCACCGTTACCAGATCCTTGGCCGCGTCCACAGTAACGCCACCCACACCTGTTTTTAATTAGCCACGTCATCCATCTGATTTTACTTGTTTGCAACCTACTTTGAATAATTAAATTTTTAAAAAGAGTCAATTACCTTTGATTTTGGAGATGATTTTCTCTATTTTTGAAATGCAGCCTTCACAGTGTAATCTTATTTTCAAAACGACGGTACTCTGCAACCACCACCACAATTTATCAAAAAACTAGTTAAATAAAAATAACAATCGACGTCTAATTATGATAGTTGCGGATTCAATACGGGAAACACCTCGAGATTAACGATTGAATTTTAGTAATTTATTTATTTACCTCTTGAGGTGGTTTTTCCGCTTCCTTTTGTTTCTCCGGTTTCTTTTCAGATTTGTCATCGGCCTTTTTATCGCCACCGCCAGCAGCGGCACCACCATCTTTCTTTGGTTGGGGAGAGACAATCTCAACTCTCTTCTTAGTTCTTTCTTCAACCCTGGCTTTGATTTTAGCAGGGTCAACTTTCCCCATCACCATCAGTTTGTTGCCTGCACAATCTGTCTTCACACTTTCCACACCTGAAAAAACCCACAAAAACAGTCGTGTGAGCAACCTCCAATGCCTTAATAACTAATTATCAAACCCAAATAAATTAATTAATCGTTATAAACAAATATTACCGTCGAAATGTTTAACAGCGTGTCTAATTTTCTTGGCACAGCCTTCACAATGAATGTCCATCTTGTAAACGGAAATAAACATGCCATCATCTTTCTTTACACCTGCATCAGCAGCGGGCTTCTTCTCGCCTTCAACCTTGGCACCTTCTTTCTGCTTGAAATGAAGTCAAATTAAGCCAAGAGTGAATTATAATTAAAGAACGGAAAGTGAGTGAGCTATTGATGTTAACGAACCTCAGCATCCATTAGTCTTTTTTTGGTTACTGCCTACTCGTTGTGGATTCTTGGAATTGTTTTTGAAGATGCGAAATATATAAAGAGAAGAAACGGTGGGTAGATTAGTCAATGGTTGCGAAACAATAGAACGGGTTATGTGTTTTTATGGATGGCGTGATGATGATTTTTATGGGAACTTTTAGAGAATGAGGTCAGCCGGGGGAGAAGGAGAGAGAAGTGTGTGGGCTGTGAGTTCTGTGGTTTGTGCCGCCCTGATGGACTAATAGTTGTCTATAAAAGAATGCAGTCGTGACAATTCATCTGATTTTGACTTGACCATGACTGGTCTGCTAAAATGACTGGAATGACCTCGTCAATTTTCTATATCAGAGAGATGATGGTGTGGGCAGTTATGTCAGAGGGAATCGGTGGCTGTTAGTTACTGTGTCAGAAAAGTAGACGTATGCGGTAAGGTTCGGTAGTTGTTGTTAATTTTGTTTTCTATTTAAAATATATTAAAATATTTTTTTTTAATTTTTAAAAAATTATTTTTAATATTAATAAATTAAAATGATATAAAAATATTTAAAAAATAATTTAAATTAAATAATATAATTATTTAAAAACACGCAAAAAGCAGTTTATATCAAAGGAGGAAATTGTAATTTCATTTTAATACCTCATTAATTGTATTTGCTATTTACCTGATTTGTTTTTACTTAATGTTAAGAATTTCAAATTACCTTGTTGTGGAATTTCTAGTAATGACCTGGGCTGTTTCTTTAATTTTAGTGAACAGGCATTTTGTATATGCTAGGATAATTTCGGATGAGTAATAATTTCTATTTTAAATATATAAACAATTAAAACATGATTTTAAGTGCTTTCTATTCGTCGCCGGGTCAAACTTAATAGTTTTGGATTTGACGGTTAAGTTAGACTTTATTACTTGAATTTGCTTATAGAGCCAGACCCAATAACATTTGGTCTGATTTTCTGGATCTATCATCACATCAAAATAATAAAAAATATTAATTTGAAATAAAAAAATAAAAAATAAAAAATAAAATTCAAATTTAAAAAAAAATATTTTTGAAACTCAAAAACAAACATGCTTTAATAAGAAAATCCAACCCAACTTGACATTAAAAAAATTATCATCACTCAATTTTTGTACAATATAAAAAAGTCACATCAATTTATTTCTTCTTTATAGTATGAAAAAAATTCAATAAGATAAAATATAAAAAAAATTAAAGAGGAAAAAAATAAAATTAAAAATCTCCCAAAAGAAAAAAAAATTAAAGGGAAAGAAATTAGTCACTGGTAAATTGAACGTTCCTCTATTATACGCTATTCATAGTGCTACTATAAAAAATATTTTATTTGAAAATGGTGATATTGTAAATATATTTCATGCTTTTTAACTCAACTCATGCATTTATACATTTTAAAAAAATTGTTATTGACCCGTTGTAGAGTGCGGGCCAATATGCTAACTATTATATTATTACATAATAGTTATTTTTTAAAATATTTTTTAAAAAATATATATTAAGATAATATATTTTTTTTAAATGATTTTTTATGTCATCACATCAAAATAATACAAAATCATCAAAAAATATCAATTTGAATTAAAGGAAAAAATAAAAATAAAAACAAATTGTTTTTAAAGCATTTTTAAAAGGCAAAAACAAACATGTTTTAATAAGAAAATTCAACCTAACCTGAAAAAAAATATCATCATCCAACTTTTGTACAATATAAAAATAGTCTCGTCAATTCATTTCCTCTCTATCGTATGAAACCAAATTAAATAAGAGAAAAGAAAGAAAACATCTAAAGAGACAAGAAATTAAAATTGAAAATATTTGGCTTTCAGCTAGATCCAAGATTGGTGGATCTCGCTATGAGCTAGACCCAATAACGTTGGGTTTGGCGGTCAAATCAGACCCAACAACACTTTTTGACTAATAAACAGAAAAGACAATGCCCCTCAGGTGCTGCAATATCGTCCATAATACAAACACTCTATGTCTACAATGTGGTCCATAGTGTAATGAGCCTGTGTCCACAGTACTATTTTTTAAAATACTTTAATATATATATATATATATATATATATATATTGAGATAATATTTTTTTATTTTTTAAAATTTATTTTTTATATCATCACATTAAAATAATACAAAAACAAAAAAAAAATATTGATTTGAAGTAAAGAAAAAATAAAAAAAATAATTTTTTTAAAAGTATTTTTGAAACGCAAAAACAAACATGTTTTAATAAGGAAATTCAACCTAATTTGAAATGAAAAAAAAATTATCATCACCTAACTTTTGTATAATATAAAAAGCGTTACATTAATTTATTTTCTCTTTACAATATGGAAAAAAAATTCAAGAATGGAAAAAAAATTAATAAGGAAAAAAAAAAGAAAATTAAAAATATCTTAAAAGGACAAAAATTAAAGGAAAAGAAATTAGTTGCCGATGTATTGGGTGTTACTTTGTCTTGCGCTATTTATGGTGCTACTGTAGAAAATACCTTATTTGAAGATGGTGATGGTGCAAATACAGTTCATGCTTTTAACCCAAGTCAAGTATTTTTACATTTGAAAAAAAAAATTATTATTGACCCGTTGCAGAGCGTAGGCCAATATGTTGGTTATTATATTGTTATGTAATTGTTATTTTTTAAAATATTTTTTTAACAAATATATTGAGATATTTTTTTTTATTTTTTAACATTTGTTTTTTATATCATCACATCAAAATAATACACAAGGAAGTTAACCTTAAACATTAGAACAGAATATTGTTTTCCTCCAATAAAAGCCCCATCATCTATGTTTTCATACATTGAGCACATGAAAAGGAAGGTTTATTAATATTTTGTTTAAGAGATATTGAGCAGATATATAAACTTAATGAGAGTTTGTTTATCTGGATAGATTAATGGAAATTGAATGATGAATGCCTTGCTTTGTGGAATTTGCAAATAGTTTTAACGCTTTGATTACTAGGGACTAGTAATAACCTGGTTGGGGGGTGTCATTAGTACTTAAAAGTGCATTTTTATCAAGGTTTTATATCATCATTTTGCACTTGAAGTATCAATAACTCCTTAACTAAAGCATGTTTTATAATAACATATCTAATTATATAAGATACATTTAATTTATGGTAAATGTTCATCTTAAATGCAGGGCTGTCACATAAATAAAAAATTTTTTTATTGCTATGTATGAAAACAAACATTTTTGAAATTTAAATTTTTATTGTTCATCTTAAAATTTAAATTTTTTAAAGCATTTTTGAAATGCCAAAACAAACATGTTTTAATAAGAAAATTCAACCCAACCTTAAATGAAAAAAAAAATTATTATCACCCAACTTTTGTACAGTATAAAAAAAATTTCATCAATTTATTTTCTCTTTACCAATATGAAAAAAAAATTAACTAAGAGAAAAGAAAAAAACGAAAAAAGCAAAAACATAAAATTGGAAATATTTGGCGGCCTAGCCAGACCTAATAGCGTTAGATCTGATTGTATAGCCGGACTTAACAACACTTTTTGACTAATAAATAAAAAAAATAATTCCTCTCAGATGCTACAGTGTTGTCTATAGTACAAATATTTTATATCTATAATGTGGTTCATAATATTTTTTCTAAAAAAATATGATATTATAAAATGATATTCTCTAGCTGATGCAAAAACATTAGTAAAAATAACAATTATATCTATAAATTTTAAAATTATATCTAAGTATTGGGTAATTAATTTGATATCTTCCAATTCTAAGGGTTTTCTGTTTTCGAACAAGTCGGAGTTAGCACAAAGGTCATTTTGCTGCCGTTTCAAAGCTCCTAATTTTTAATACTTCTATGGTTAATCAAATTGATCAAAGTCTAATTTGATGGTCACATATAAATCCGGTCCCATTGATTTCTTAAAATATAACCAAATCTAAAAAAGGTGAGGAGCTGAGCTTTTTAGTTTTGCGCTATATATATATATATATATATATATATATCAGTTGCTTTGGAATCAACTGGTCATAAAAGATAAAAAGTTTGCACCAAGAAAGAAATGGAAGATTAAGAGTGAGAGGAATTCATTATTTTTAGTACACGTCTATTATTGTGCTAGCTTTTATTTTCAAAAATATTTTTTAAATTATATTTTACTTGAAAAATATTAAATTAATATTTTTAAGGGTTTTTTCAATGGTCTTAATATGCTAATAAAAAGATATATATATTTTTAATTAAAAAATAATCTTAAAAATGCTGGGTACCAAACAAATACTTGATTTCGAATCCAACTGAAACTTGGGTGCCATTTCAAGCATCGACATCTGCGAGAGCTCACTGCCAATTGCTTCCATCGCAAGGCTAGTCTAGCATGATGGCAACGAATGTTGATTTATGGACCCAAATCGCAAAACTCTTAGTTACACCTTTGATTCCATTGCAAGAAAGGAGGATAAATCCGAGGCCACAGAAGAGGCGTACGTAAACATCAATAAATGAATGCGACTCTTATTTGTCTTCGCTGGGGGCCTTATAATGAGACAATGTATAATATATGCTTCGGATATTAGAAAACAGACCAAGGACGATGATCTCGTGGATGAAGGGGAAGAAAAATAATAAAGAAGGAATGAGGACCGCATGCCCATATAGCCATTTAGAGTTTTTTAAGATTTTTGAAATTGTTTTTATTTTATATTTTGAAATTATTTTTTATATATTAATATTAAAAATATATTATTAAAATATATTTTTAAAACAAAAAATATTTTAAAATAAAACCACTTGCTGTCGCAATATTAAAAACAGTGCATTACATACCGAAGGAGGGAAGAAGAAATTTCTCGGAAATATCATGTACATAGTGACTTAAGAAAATCTCAACACCATAAGTGCAGTGCCCATGTGAGTCTTCAAGAATACATGGATCTTGAAGATGCATGTTCGTACGTAGCTGACAACTTGAGGTTCTTTCAAGGTATCCTGAGGTTCTTTCAAGGTATCCGGGGCTGGAAAGGTCTTTTCTCCCTTCTTATGGCGATGAAGTTAATTATTTCTGCATCTCTTTTTGTATGAGAAGGCATTTAGTATATGAAATATAGGAACACAAGATAGGAAAAGGTGAATTTAAATCATTCTCTCATGAGCTTTTAAATATAATTTTCTTTTTTCTTTTAGTTCTTCCAAGATTCAAATCCTAAAAGTGTATATATTTTGTGGAAAAGAAATAGAAAGAAAAGTAGCGTAAAGGAAATTAATACAATTGGCTGTAATAATTTGTGCATATCCGAAGGATAATCTTTTATTTTTTGGATCCGAACTTAATTTCTCCATTTTCTTTGTACTAATGTTTTTGCTCTCTATTTCTAATTTGCTCTTTAAAGATGACCCCCGAAATCTAGCAACTAAAGAAAAAGATGTATTTCTGGGTAGATCGATCTACGTACGTATAGCCAACAATAAAGAATTTATTGGTTGTGCAAATCTACATCTTTTCTTATTCTTCCTCTTCTTCGATCTCCTCCTTCTTGTTCAAAAACTGGATAACAAAAGTTGGTTGAAGTATGACATGCTTGTTAAAACACTTTACACGAGTTCAAGCTTTGAAGGCGTGCTATAATTACTAGATTACCATTTTTTATATAGTGTCATTAATTTTCATTATTTTGATGCACCAAGGGTTCTTAGTCATTAAATGAAATATAATGATAATCTAGGAAATAATAAAACTTTTTTTTTTTTTACTTTTTTGTAGTGTCATGTAAAGTGTTATGAACATAAAAAGTTCAAGATATTTTCAGTAATTTTTAAAACTATAAAGATAGTGTAAAATGAAGTAAACTATAGGATGTTCATGGTAATTTTTTCAAAAAATATTGTCAATGTTAAAGCAAGTAAAGAAAATATATCAAAATATATGCTTATATTTTGTGTGATTGAAAGCTAAAAAAATCATAAATCATGTTCCAATTCTATTTAAATATTTTAATAATAAACAACCGATTTCAATTGAATTTCCATAAACAATTTATTATTAGTATCATTATTTTCAAATCAAATACATAATAATTGAAAACTAAATTATTAAACTAAAAATAAAAATAAAAATAAAAAGAAATATAAAATTTATAATAGTATTTAAGAATTATGTCAAAACCGAAGAGTAATTGCATTCGGTAAATGCTTTTTGAGGTGTAAAAAAAAATTTGAAAAAAAAAACGCAAGCAAAGGCTTAGTGCATTAGATATATTGCAATTTAAGATAGAAAAACACACAAAGCCCTACAAACTAAATTGGATAAATCAAGATAGTAAGATAATCCTGGACAAATGTTATCTTATTTCCTTTTCTATAAGAAAAATATATTTTGATAGTGTTTGGTGTGATGTGGATTATATGGATATATGTCATTGATTTCTAGGAAGGTCATAGCAATATAACAAGAACATCGTATATGATGGACGACATAACAGATATACCTTTAGTGTAAAGGGTAAGCATATAATGTTGGCACTTTGATGGGAAGGAGAAATTATTGTGACCAAGGCTAAAAAGATTTTTTTATCCCAATTTATAAGGTAGGAAGTGAAAAAAAAAATGAAGAAAGAGAGTGTGGAGAATCAAATGATGTGAGAAAAGAAATGATGTGTGCCATAACCTAATGTAAGCATATAATGAGTTCCCTCTAAATTTATTTATTTTCTTTTAAAATTTTAAAAAAATCTAGCAACTTGAAAAGAGCAGGCTGAGAAAAGTTTCAAATACATAAAGGACTTATGTTGGAGTTTTGGACAAAATTGGGAGCTTAATTGTTCCCAAAACTGAAAAGACAATTCAAATTCAAGGTCAAATTAAATGATTATTGGACGAATCTGCATAAAAACTAAGTTTGAGGACATAATTAGATTTTTAATGTCAATTTTATTTAATCATAACTCCAATTAAAGATTTAATTAAGTTTAAGAATTAATTTGGGTCAAATTAAAAGATTTAATTAGGTGTAAGGTCAAATTAATTTTATTAGGGACTTAATTGATGAAAAATTAAGCTTGAAAGCTTAATTTGGACTTAATTGAGAAGATTAGAATTTTAGAGGACCAGGTTGATTTTTTAAAAAAACTTAATTGGGTGAAATTAGGGACAAAATTGAAAGAAAATAAAAGTTTAGGGGTCAATTAAGGACCAAAAAGAAGAAATTCATAACCAGGGACCTATTTGTAAAAGGCATGCGAATTCAGGGACCTAATTCAATTGAAATTAGGGACATAATTGAAAGAAAATAAAAATTTAGGGGTCAATTAAGGGCCAAATTAAAAAATTCAGAACAAATGACCTTTCTGCAAAAGACATGCGAATTCAGGGACCCAATTCAATTGAACATAAGAGTGAAATTGAAAAAATTAGAAGTTTGAAGGTCAATTAGAGATGAAATTGAAAATACCCAAGACCAAGGACCAAGTTGAAAAACATGCTTAAATCAGAGGGTGTTATAAAGTTTTGCAAGGGTGAAATTAAATTGATTATTGAAATAAAAATTCAATTAAGGAACTAATTGAATAAATTAGAAGATTAGGGGCTGAAATTAAAAAAAAAAAGATTAATGACCTAATTCAAACCAAAACACCAAAATGGTGTTGTTTCTTTTTAATGAAACGGTGCGTTTTGGCCATGTTTTGACCATAATAATGTGTTTTGGTTCAAAATGGCATCATTTTGATCAACACCAAGTCAAAAAAATAAAATAAAAGATAGACAGTTCGTTGTTTGGTCACTGCTTATTATCTCCAACCTCTACCCAATAAATAGAGGTGAATTTCATGCAAAATGGAAAGAGAAAATCGGGTGGAAATGAAGCCAAAAAACCATCCTTTACATACTTTTTTTTTCAGCTGCCTAACAAACAACCTTTATCCCCCTGTAGTAGCCACCTTGAGCCACCAATAGCACCAGCAGTGCCACCAACAACAAGCCAACATTCCCTCTTTATCTAGAGGCATTAAAGGAGCAGCACTTTCAGGTGATTTAAACAATATATTTGTCAAGACCTTCATACCAATGCCACCAACAAACCACCACCTCACCACCGTGATCTATCACCTCAGACGAGCATTGCCACCAGTGACCAATACCACAAGATAAGTACCATTTTCTCTTTATTCTTCCTCCATGAGCTTTTTAAATGATAAAACCTGCATGCAAAACATGGATAATTCATGTTCTGCAATAGGTTTGCAACAAAACATGGTTACTAGGCTGCGTTAGTGACCATGCAATATAGGGTGGACCAAACTCAACCCACTTATATATATAAAAAAGAAATGACTTATTAGGCTGTTTGTTAGCCCAATAAAAAAAGTTGGGCAAGGCCTGAGCCTAGCTCATACATATAGGCTAGGGCCTCGAGCCTAATAGGCCCGACCCATTTGGTCGGGGTAAGCTATTCAGAGTTAAAGGCGTGTTTGATTTAATTTTTTTCCTTAAAAAATAAGGCCTTGTTTAGGTCTCTAGGGCGTGTTTGCCATACACACCTTTAAGGCATTTTTAATGCCTCTGATTTTTTGCTAAGGGAGCGTTTGACAAACATGCCTTAAAACTTTTCCATTTAGTTTTAATTTATCTTTATTTATGTGTTTAGCCAAATAGGCCCCTAAAGAATTTCAAAAAAAATCTGAAAATATTCAAGGATCATTTTTGACACGATCAAAGAGTTGATGTCTTATCCCAAGTGCAGGAGTGTCGAAGTAATAAATAACCCGGCAAGACCGGGGTCGAACCACAAGGAGATGAACTATATAAATTATAAATAATGATGATGATGATGATGATGATGATTTAAAGAGGACTTGGAGATGTAAGACTAATGTGAAGACTAAACAATGATAAAAATAGCTGTCAAGGTTAGAGGGTCCACTAATGGTATTTCAAATAAGTATAATATAAACTCTTTTTATTACTCAACTGGAAACCACACACAAAGAAGGTTCGAATCGGATGATTTATCATTAATGGCTCATTATAAAGTATTAACATGATTATATTAATTATCTTATTTAAGTAACACCAATACTTTTAAATATTGTCAGGTATTCATGATGCTAACTTATGTTAATAACAAATCAAGTTCCTCTCATAACAACAATGTCTGCCGAAGACTATGAATAATCAAGCATTTGATGTACCAAGTGTTATACAACATAAATTTAGATAGTCATTTAACAAGCAAGGTATTAATAATTAGTAAGATAAAAAGATAAGACATGTTGATAGCAAACTTTCTTGGATATAAACATTGAAGTCCATATTGAGTTTATATTATACCTATTCTAACACCTTTAGTAAAACCTTTTCACCTTAAGATAATTAACTTAGCTAAACATAATGAAGAAGAAGAACATAAATAAACTAGAAAAGAACATAGTTATGATGAAAAGCATAAACAAGAGATTAATGAAAGCAAAACTTAAATATTACAAAAATACAAAGAAAGAAAGCAAGAATATGATCTTGATCTGAAAAACAAGATGACTAAATACATGACAAATACCTGTTTTTATAGGCTAAAATTCAGAACTATTGATTGGTTGAGAAACTATTTAGTTGGTGGCCAACCATTGACTTGTTGGCTGATTATTGATATTGTTGGCTGGCTAAAACGTCATTGCTAACATCAGAATTTGAGCACATAGTCCTCATGAAAGATGTGAGAAATTGTCTCAGCTTTTGTATTGTTTTAAAAAAAAAACCAGAGCTCATTTGGACTTCTGGAACTCGAGATATGAGCTGAAAACCGAACAGTGTCTGGGCTACAGGACAAATTCCAACTTCTCCGTTGTTGCTAAGATTTGAACTTGAAAATGGTATAATTGAGTCTTGGACTCCTATGAAAGTTTTAGATCTATGTCTTAGCTTTCCATACATATAAACCAGATCTAAATCCAAGGTCTACAGCTCATGTTATAACCCAATAACCGAATGGTGTTCCAGTTTGAATTGAACCAGCATCTCTTCTCTAAGCTTAATCCTCCTTTTGTCTCTTCACTTTCAATAGTTAATCGCATCAATCAATCCTTTGAATTCTGAGATATACCTGCATTCAAAATAAGCATTTACCATAAATTAAAGATATCTTATATTATCAGACTTGTTATTATAAACATGCTTTAGTTAGGGAATTTAATGATACTTTAGGTGCAATATGATGATATAAAGCCTTAATGATAATGCACTTTTAAGCACTCATCACCCCCCCCAACCAGCTTATTACTAGTCCCTAGTAATCAAAGCGTTAAAATAGAAAAACAATTTGCAAGTTCCACAAAGCAAGGCATTCATCATTCAACTTCTATTAATCTATCCAAATAAACAAACTCTCCTTAAATTTATATATCTGCTTCATACTGTTGAAACAAGATATTAATAAACCTTCTTTTTATGTGCTCAATGTATGAAAACATAGATGATGAAGCTTTTATTGGAAGAAAACAATATTCTGTTCTAATGTTTTTTTAAGGTTAACTTCCTTGAGTTGGGATTATTATCTCTTTTTTTTTTGTATATATACATATAACTTAAAATACAATGCATCCTTAACCCATATAACGAGCTTTAGGCTAATGACTCCTAGACCAGTTGGTCTTAGGGCATCAGGTGTTGAGACACCCCTACGAGCTTAGTAACTCGGGTTGCAGATACTGATACGTAGATAGTGCAATGTTTGATTCCCTTACGCTTTCTCCTCAACCCATGTAACAAGCACTGGGTCAATAGCTCCCAAGTCAATTGACTTTAGGGTATTAGGTGTTAAAACACCCCTTCAGGCTTAATTGCTTAAGTCAAGGAGGCTACGAAACCAAACTTATATACTTTTTTATTTATTCAATTTGTTATTTTTTTTTTGCAAATTATATACTATCCCTTTCCCTTAGTTGTTACTTTTAACAAAAGAACATGAATAATGTTAATGTAATAATACAATATGCAACCCACAATCATATGTTAAAGAGTGTGTGTGAAAATGATGGTTTAAGAATACTTGTTAAAAGAGTATATGAGCAGAATCAATTGATAACAATGCGAGAGTTTGTAAATCTGAATATTTCAAGAAATATTCTGATAGACCTTGTTAAGAATGTTTACTAAGATGCGTTTTGTTGCGATGTCGCGGTCGCACAAATTAATTACCCTAGCTTCAAACACAACACACAAGATAGTATAGAGCAAGCAAGGGGTCGATCCCACGAGGAAGTTCAAGTCAGATTTTTATGCTAGATGATATGCAATTTGGGGGGGGGTTGGACGTTATCTAGGCTAAAGCAAAAGAAAACAGAAAACTATCAAACAAAATTTAATAAAATCAGAAAATTATCAAGAGAACAAACATTGGTCACAAGCACACGTCCACCTACAGAAATCAGAACTGATCATGGAAACGAAACATCAATTTATATTCTGAATATTTATCTTTTCTTAACATTGGTTAGTTAACGGATCCGCCGTATAACTAACCCTAACCATCAAACAACCACAGTGTCCGCACTAGTAATTTAATTTAATGGCAGCCTTAAGAACTAGATAAGTTGATTAATCAAGAAAACATAACTGTCCGCAGTCTATGTTTGATTTGATTGAATGTTCTCCCTAAGATTAATAACGTAGATCCGCCACAATTATTAAACTCAGTTGCTTCACAAGTTCATATACCACAACTCCAGTTTTGATATCAAACTTAGCCATAGATTGTCTACAATAATAACTTAGAGTCCGCTCTAGCAATTAAAATAAACAATCATATGAAAAATAAGCATAGGAGAACAAACATATTCATCATTTAAACTGAAAAGAAAAGGTAAAATAAATCTCACAGTTCTTGAAATCCGAAGGTTTTTGTGTCCTTGCAACCAAGAAAAAGTGTTTAGCCTTGCATGTTTGTTGAACAACTAATCAAAAAGAAGGAAGAATGCATAATTTAGGGTTTCTTAGAGGAAGGGGGCGTTTTTCTCCTCTTGGCTGGTTGCCCCCCTTCTCTTCTCTCATTCTTTTTATATCTTAGGAAACCCTAGGTCTCTATTTTACAAAATAGTTCTCCATTAAGTAGACTGTTTACATTTAAGTACTTCAATAACTATTTTCCTAAAAAAGGAGAAATAGCCTTGCATGAAACCTTCAAGCTTTGACTTAGAGGAGCTAAATTGCTGAAATAAAAACTTGGATATCGGTTTAGATGCTTCGGAACGTAATTTGAACTCGTTTCTTCACGAAACCTGTTTGCTGGCAGAATTCAGATGTCATCTTTGAAAAATCATATCTCCCTCATATGACATCGTTTTTGGCTGCAATTTGGAGTTTATATAAATATGAGTCATGAATCCAAAAAAATTGAGTTTGCATCAATTGGACTTCTGTAGCTCCAGATATTCAAGTTGGAATAGCCGAAGGTCAACACTGGCAGATTGCGAGATTTGACTTTGAAGGCTGCGATTTCCATGCTCTTCCTTATTTTATTTTCTTGCCTTAAATATCCAGAAAGGTATGGATGTTAGCTTTTTAATGCCACTAGAATCACTTCATTTCAACCTCCAGAGCTCACGCTCTGCACAAAACATCGACTGAAGGTCAAATCTGCCAATTATCTCCATTTTACTCCTTTTTGCATCTTTCATCCAAAAGTGCCTTCAAAACATAAAACAAAGAATATCAAGACATTTTATATATAAAACATAGGCAAAACACTAGTTAAATGTGGGTGAAACTATTGAATAATATGGTTACATCACGTTTTAAGAGTCACTAAAGTTCCTCCTTTACTCTGCCATCCTAGTCATAATAGTTTTGCAAATGGTTTTAATAATAGAAAACACAGTTAGTTAAATTTTTTTTGTCAACTACTACCCTTTCCCCCCAACCAAAATGAGACATTGTCCTCAATGTTTTAAGGTAGAAAGATAGAGTATAAAAGACATCATCTGAAACAGCGACTACTGACAAAGCTGAAACACACTTAAATAAATATAAGAAATAATAAAACACAAATAATATGCTATGAAGAAAACCAAAAGACACAAGTTTTCACAAACTAAGACTCAAATCCAATATAAGCTTTTTACGACGTTCCATGATTGACCAATTGAGTCGACTCATGGAGGGATCAATTACAGGGATGAAAGATTGAAGTTGGTCAATCAATTGTTCAACAGTAGTAGCAGAGATTATGATTTGTCATGCCGAAGATGTTAGAAATTGTTGTTCCACAACTTAATCAATAAAAGATAACAAATTATTATAAAAACCATTAACATTTAACAAACCTATAGAATGCACTTTTAAGTACTAATCAATTTTGAAATTAGTTGTGGGTCCCTCACATGTTTTTTCAACAGTTTTTGCCTAATATCAGTTGTAGACTTACATTGTAAGATACAAACCCGATATTAAAAATACCTGATTTTTCTTTAAAAATTTTAAAAATTCAAAAACAATTTTCATTTATTTAAGAAAACATAAAAATATATGTTTTTTACAAAATATATTGGATTGTAGACTTATATTATAAGATATGGACCCAATATTAAGAATACCTGGTTTTCTCCAAAATTTCAAAAAAATTCAAAACAAATAAAAAATTACCTCATTTCAAAAACACAAAAAAATTATACAGTAAAATATACCCTCACATATTCAAGATACAAAAATAAAAAAAATAAATGTGATGATAAAAACTAGGCTTTATAATGGTTAAGTTTTAACCCGATAAAGTAAATACTTCCTCACAAATAGAGATCTGCCTTGAACCTTAGATGAGACCGACAAGTAGATACATGCCTTAAATTAACAATCAATCATCAATACAACTCACCATAGACCGGGTGCACTAGAGTTATGCATCTTCTCCTTATACAACCAGTCCATTTACCTAGACTCTCGTAGACTATTAGGTTTCCTAGTGACCATAATAGTAGATGACGACTCATGAACCCTCTAATTATAACTTTATGATTAAACCCATAACCCTATCAATTCTATGAGGCAAATCCGCCATTCATCGCCATGCATGTTACGACAGGATGACGACTCCACTAGGGATTTGTCTGGTCGAATTGAGCTTTGTTTGTTTGATTGTTTATTTATTTTTGTTGATCTGTGTAATTTAATTTTAGCATGCAGTTTTTTATATATTACTCATGGATGTTTTTTTTACATACTGCTCGTGTATAAGTACATCGGGTATGGATTAATGCTTTCATGCACATTAATATTTGAATAGACCCAATTCTTGTTTAGGTAGGGAGTAACAGTTTACCTCATGACTTTTGTTGTTACTCAATTTTGGACCCCACGTGTTGGAGATGGTGTATACCTGTTTTGAACCGAGTATAAGAGTGTAGCTCATGATCAGACATTTTTTTCGAACCCTGTTTGAGCTGTTTTCTGCTCTCTTTATCCTTCCCTCTTTGCTGCCAAAATCATCAGTTTTCTTAGACTGACTAGGGGTCTTCATAATGCTAAATTCTTTCCTTCGTTATCTTGTTTTTAAGGTTGGATAAATCCCTCAAAATTTGCACTAAAAAAACTGATTCTGCTGTTGTCGTAATTTTTTGTTCGAACTTAGGCTTTGATTCTGACTTGGTTTAGTACAATATCTGACCATCCTAGCTATATTCTATCACTCATGACATGTTGAAGAATTGATCTACACCTTTATTGGGTCCTAGGGGTCACTGTTCTTAGGGCAGACTCTCAGTCAGATTTGGATGCTCGGCATTGTCAGATCAAGAAAACCTTTTTGACCAGCCAGATCCCTGCTAGATTCTGTTATCTAAAACGATTTTTTTGCACTTTGAATCCTTCATCAAAGTTGTATTCCGGGACATGTAGATGAATTTGGGCTTTTGAATTGCTTGATTTCGATATCAGAAGCTCAAGATATTCATGTTTGAAATCTAGCATGAAAACATAGAATCCTGCCGCGAGAAGGTTTCTAGCCGAGTTTGGTTGCAATTCTGTTATTCAAAACGAATTTGTCTCACTTTGAATCCTTCATCAAAGTTGTAGTCAGGGACACGTAGATGAATTTGAGCTTTTGAATCACTTGATTTCGATATCAGAAGCTCAAGATATTCCCGTTTGAATATCTAGTGTTGAAAGCAGGGATTCCTGGCCGCGAGAAGGGTTTTTGCCCAAGTTCGCGGGACTGATTCGAAGGATTTCTTTTGGACCAAGGACTGAATCGAAAAGTGTTAAAATGAGGGATTGAATTGAAGAATGATATTGAAAGCTGGAGAGGGGGGTTGGATCATCATAAATGATAGGATTTTTACCACACCGAATAAGGAAAATAGGACCTTGCAGCTGCACCCTCCAGCTGATTTCTTTCTTTTTTTTCTCTGCTGTTTTCCTTTCTCATCACGCCTGATTTTTGGAGCTGAAGACCACGTTTTTGTTGCCTCATTTCAAAGG
>Ga0325410_1003283_pt1 | contig 18236 bp, 21 predicted proteins | sample PopdelMetagenome_16_FD_206182 | JGI IMG/M metagenome (GOLD analysis project Ga0325410, IMG submission 206182) | Populus deltoides microbial communities from Bellville, Georgia, United States - Xylem-PdIQD-R3 | ecosystem: Host-associated > Plants > Phyllosphere > Stem > Wood/Secondary xylem... | reverse complement strand
ATTTCTTTTCTATTAGAAAAAACATTAGCCATACTTTGGTATTATTCTCTTACATTATGTATATATAAAAATTAATCTAATCTTCAGCATAACAAGGAAAAAAAATCTTAGAATAACACTGAAAGAGAAAGCACCGGAAGTTTAATGTGGCTCTTAATAACGACTTGTCAAGGATAAAGAGAAGAAATGGAAGGGGAAGAAGGTTAAAAATGGAAGAAAGAAGAAGAAATTAAGCAGCTTTGGTACCACAGAATCCAAAATTCTGATTCCGCATGGGCCTGGAAACAAGTTTCTGCACAGCGATTACAGTTATACAGCGAGTAATAACAACACGTGCCTAACTAGCAAAACCACAATGGACAGAAGAAAATGAACAGGAGGATAAAGAAAGACGATAAGCAACCCCACAACGGCAGCTTTCACAAGTAACGGCGAGACAGTACAGAGAGGATTTCAATTCCATGGGCTTGATGTAGGGTAGAATTCTTGGTACTTAGGCGAGCGTTTTGCAAGTTTTAATTATTTCTGTCTCGCGGGCTGTTCATCTTGCCACTGGCTTGCAGTCTTGGATGTGAGCTTTAAATGCTTGCAGGCCATTCTTCGGGTGGCTGTGGATGCCACTTCTTCCTTAACGAACGTGTTCCTCAATCTTACTCGTGGCTAACTTTTCTATCTAATATTTTTAAGCAAACCTCGAATATCTATATTATTTTGATTTTTCAATTGATAACTTCTGTTAAAATCACTTGACATAAATAATGTTATTTTTTATTAAAAAAAAGAATTAAAATATAGATGAGAACATGGATGTAAAGCTTTTAAAAAGAGCATTAAGGTCTTTAATTGAGATTTCTTAAAAATATTGAAGGTAAATTTGAACCCAACTTCTTAAGCAAAACTGGGCATTTTTTAGGTTTTTCAAAAATTTTATGACACTCATTCCCTGCTACTTTAGCTGGCCTGGGCCCAGGTCAATTCCGTGCTTGCTATCGAAAAAAAAAATAATTCTTTTGTTTTGTCAGTGCCTGAAAAATTAGTCAGTTGAATTTCAGATTTCCTTTTCTATCATTCCAGTCCAGGAAAGGGTTAAACTTATAAAATTTATTTATATAATTGACTTTGAATGGGAGACATTATTAGTTATTTAATCTGATTTTAGGGGGGGTGTCTGCTAGTGAGTTTTAACTCTCCATTTGTTTTTTTTGGTTAAAATCAATTTTTTTTAAATTAATTTTTGTAGTGTTCTTGAATATTTTAATGTGTTTACGTTATATATATATATTTTAAAAAATATATTTTTAATAATTTTCTAAATAAAAACTATTTTTAAAATGATCACTTTTACATTGACAAACAATCTCTTAAACATCATTGGACATCGTTGGACGATGGTCCTGGACACAAAATAAACAAACAAGCAAACTAATCAATAAATAAAAATTACGTATGATTTACGACTGTGACATAGAACCTTGTTGTTTTGTAAGCGTCCTTGTCGTTGCAACTAGCGATTGAGGATAACATTCTCGCTTCGGTTGCCATCACCCCCACCAAGCTCCAAGTTGATGGTCATGCCTGTCGCTTGACAGCAACTCCGAGTTTTGTCGGGTTCCAAAACCATTCTCATTCCAGGCTCAATGATAGGTGATTGCTTAATTATGAGATGCATCCATCCATCTATAACCTCCCACCTCTCATTTGATGAACGGATTCCACATGTTTGACTGTGGGTTCTCGCGCTTGCAGTTGTCCTTTCGCTGTGCCGGCATCCTTCCCTACCCCGAGAGAAAGCATAAAAGAACAAACTGAACATTGTTTCAGATTTTAATTCTTCCGTGGGTTCTAGGATAAGAGCTAGTTAACCGGAATCGCACCTCGTTCTATATGATTAGAATCTGAATGCTGCTGTTGCTATTTACCAGTTGCCTTTCAAACTAGATCTGTTGCCGGCGTTTCGCAGCGAGTTTAACTCAGATCTCTAGATTAAGCACAAGAAAGGTTTATGCAGTAACCAAATGCTATGCGCAAAACATTAGAAGCAAAGCTCGTCTATTTCCAAGGACTTGGCATTTTAACATGGTATGGATGATAGGCATCGATGCTAAACATATTTAGTTCATTGATTAGTTCCGGCATGGCATTGCTGACAAAAATCCATGAAGTTTACAGCCTCAGAACGAACATCAATCTTTAGGAATCCATTGCAGCCATCCTAGAGTTTCATTCATCAAGCAATGTATAGATCCTGTTATATGTGATGACCAAGAACATAAAAGAGTAAAAATTCTAAAACTCGAAGGCAAAAGAGTGTTACCAAGTGGATGGCAAAATTGAAGTCCACATCTTTAAATATGCCGACAATTATAATATAAAGGATCAAAGGCGAAATGAATTGACAAGTTCAACTATCAAAACCAAGCCAAAGCATCATGTCATATGGGCAGGAGGCGCTGATAAGCAACCAAGGCAGGCTTTATCTGGTCTTATCTCATATTTGCAGCAACTTCTTTGGTTGCCATTCATGTCTTCAACATGCGAAACTAAAAATCCTGGAATTTCTTTTCAATTTTCATCAATCAGCCAACACCTTTGAAAACCAACCAGAATCACAATCAAAGCTAACATTGAAAGGCAATGACAAATCGCAGAAAAAAGTGCAGGAACAGTTCCTAACCAAAATTTAAGATCCTGGAAGCAGGTTTTTATTAGTTAAAAAATTAAAAAAAACCATCGTTTTAATATTTTTAAAAATATCATCTAATATTTCACTATTTTAATATTTTTTTAAAATCATCTACCATACAGTATATTTGGAGGTAATAATTATTTTCTTATTACAGAACACAGTAGTTATTCTTATTGGATAATATTTTTAATATAAAAAAATTAACCCGCCTAAGGAAACATTTCAGGTGGGGCTGTGTCACGTACTGTTAGCGGCCCATGATGCGGTACTTTTTACGGGCATTATTATGCGTATTGCAGAGACCATAGGAATAGCAAAATCCATTGCCATGTAAGTCCAAGGTGTACTACTGGTCCCCGTGATCAAATTTTTGTCCAGCTCAGACCAGACCAGACCAGCAGCCATCAAATTGGCAATCTCGTGAAAAAGGCTCTCCAGTTCCCAATTCCGCGTTTGATCCACCACCTCCGCAAACCAACAATTTTCAAAACACAAACCACTCACGAGTCCTTCCTATCCTAAACACTAATTACACCGAGGGATTAAAAATAAAATCGAGGATTTTCTCGTCTGTGACGGACCTACCTGGAACCGCTCTATATGCAGCCAGCACGTCATTGATTCGATGCACCGACAGAGAAACGTGGCAGAGAGGGGCCCACGCTTCCTCCTCAGAACGAAAATTTAACACACTAAACAATTCGAGGATGCAAAGATTGACTCTCTTCTCCATGTGGCCCTTCTCTTTCTCGTTGATTAATTAATAAATAAGATTTAACATTTAATAAATCCGTGTACGATCCTTCTTTATTACTATAATTTCTGGATCTTCCTCCTTCTATCGCTCCATAAATCGTATAATATATGATCATACGTCCTTCTATACAATACTATTTTCCTTTTTTAAGGAACATGGTCTCTTACTATTAAAAAAAAAAATAATCTCCGCAAGGCAAATCCATGTCTATAGGCAGCCAACCACGTCGTTGTGTTGCTTGGTAAAAAAGCAAGATAAAATAAAATGACCGTCTCCCTTTCTAAGAGTGTGTGTGTGTGTAGATACAAATTTATCGGGATCTCTGACGGTGACACGGTGAATTAATTGAATTAAATAATATCAGTTTTTAATTCAACTTCAAACCTAGTTAGCTTAAACTAATGTACTTGAAATGTAAAAAAGATTCAAAATGTAGTTTAAAAATCAGTTTAAACACATTACTATACGAGTCAAGAAAATCTCAAAACCAAGAACTTGCTGTCAAAGGTAAAAGTTATAAAAATTATCTCAAAATATATTAAAAAAAATTAGATTTTAAAGAAACTCCGTTTACAACGCAATTCTCGACGTCTCCAAGTTCAAAACTGAGCTGTGGATAGTGAATCCATGTGGTTGCAAGAGTGCTGGAATATTTCTCCAATCGTGATTAGATTAACTGGCTTTTGAGCCAAAATTAATCTCTAAACGCTATTTATTTTTGTTTACATCCTTTTATCCCTTCTCGGTTTGTTATTTTATAGGTGTCTTTATGCAGATCCCTTGTGCACACTATAGCTTAGCCACACCTTGGAATGATAACCATCAGTAATTACGGGTTGAAAATCTGTCTTATAGGCATTGATCTTTTGAGCCTAAAAGGCCATCTTTTCCTCAACATTATCATTGCAAAGACAACATTTTTGAGCCTGTTCGATCTCCATGTCTTGAGCGATTCTTTAATCCTTCACTCACCACATTTTAAGCTTCTACGAGCATTAATTAGCGGAACCGTCGGTAATATACACAAAATAACTGCAACACGGAGAGCATGGATTCAAGCGTCAAGTTGTTGTTTGTTTATGAGCTCGCATATGATATAATCTGAGTTGTCCGGCGATTATGGCGCATGTCAACCCCGATCTAATAAATAACATGAGCAAGGTATAAAAAAAATAAAAAAAAAGGTCATTTGTTTCCGGGTCTGTGGTCTCACTCTCCCTCTATATAAGATCTACACATATCCATAGTAAATTCCATTTGTTTTTTTAGCAAGTAAAATAAAATACCAAAAAAATACTAGCTTCTTCATGATTTACCATGATACGAAGATGATGTCATTGTAAAGTAGAGAGAGAAAGAGAGAGAAAGTGAGCTTTAGTCACTAGTGAGCAAGTTGATTAGAAAAAAAAAATAATCTGGAGAACTACCCCTAGTCGTATTTAGCTACCTCGTCTCGAAGAAAGAAAGTACTATATAAAAGGGGGAGAGTTTTCAATTTTCACGATAGCTTCTCCGTCGTGATTGGATCCATAAAAATCATCTCTCTATCTCTACTTCATCTGTAAATAGTTGAAAGTGAGAGAGAGTCCAATTTGCAGTTTAAAGGTGTAGTCTTTAACGACAAAAGCTGCTTCTGGGGGCTTATGTTTAATTACTCCATTCATGAGTTCTTACTGATTTCAGGGGTTATTTCTTGCGGTTTTCAACAAAGAAGAAAAAAACTTGTATTTTCACTTGTGGCGATATAAGGTAGTGTTTTTCTCCCCTACAAGTAATCTGCCTTCTCCCTTTTGCTAGATTTGATTGGGCTGTGAAATGATGATATTTCCTTCTTTTTTATTAGTTCACTGCATTGATCTATGTGGGTTATGGGTCCTTTTTTGGTGAGGTACTGAAATGAAGTGGATTCTTTTCCTAGAAATGAACTTGCACTTGTGCATATTCATATCCAAGGCTAAGAGGCTCAATGGAATCAAAAGTGATTATATAAGGTTATCTTGTTTTGAAACATATCTGCTTTACTTGTCTTTGAATCCTTTTATATGTTTAGTCTTAGAGTTGCATATAAAGTTTATTCCTCTAAATAGTATCAGTTTCTTTTCATAGGCTCTATTTCTGTTTTCTGGGTTTTGGATCTAAACGTTTGCTGTAATGACCATAAACTGAGATCCCAATTTCTTCCTTTCTTTTAGCTCGTTGGAGTGAAATTAATTTTGGTTTGCGCTCTATCTGATGTTTTAGCTTTTGCCTTATCCTTTGTCCCCCCCCCCCCCTGAGGTTGGGGGGTGGGGGGCTGGTTCCTTTGAAATAAAGAATGTTTCTTTGCCATCCTGGTCTCTTTTTTCTTTGCTTTTTTAACTCATCTGAGAAATTCTTCTCTGAATTTCTCTCATTCTGTATTGCAACTCCAGGTGAATAATCATCGTGTATAACTTTCTAATTTGTTTCCGGAGTTTAATATTATTGTGGGTTTTCAGGTTATAGAATGTCGAGGCCTCTGCATCGAGGTGCAACAGGGGGACGGGTCTCTGGGAACAGCAATGATTTATGGGACTCCCAAATGAAAGATAAGACAGAAAAGGAAGATTTGGATAGGAATCGTTCTTCTGATCAAAGTTATTTAGCACTGAGGTTTCCTTTCCGGGTACTTTTTCCTGAAAACAATTCTCCTTCCAAATATGGTAGTGGTGAAAATGGCTTTGCATCTGATCCATTCATTGTTGGGAGTCCAAGAAGCCGGCACAAATGGGCATTGCTACTTTTGAAGCTGAGCTTAGCTGTGATTGTAATTCTTGCTCTGACGGGGTCTTTTTGGTGGACTATCTCAATAACAACAATGTCAAGAGGTCAAATATTACATAATTATAGGCGGCTCCAGGAGCAGCTTGTTTCAGACCTGTGGGATATCGGAGAGCTATCTCTTGGTTCCTCGAGGTTGCAAGAATTGGAATTCTGTTCTGAAGAGTCTGAAAATTATGCTCCTTGCTTCAATGTTTCCGAGAATCTTGCCTTGGGATATTCTGATGGTAGTGAGAATACTCGTCTTTGTGGGCAGAGTTCAAGGCAAAGTTGCCTGGTGCTTCCACCTGTAAATTATAGGATCCCGCTTCGTTGGCCTACAGGAAGAGACATCATCTGGGTCGCAAATGTAAAGATTACTGCACAGGAGGTTCTTTCCTCTGGTAGTTTGACAAAGAGGTAAGTGGGTGAACTTTACCGTATTACACTTCCATTTCCTAGCTATCCTCCATTGATTTCTCTTTTACCTTGGTTGCTAGGATGATGATGTTGGATGAAGAGCAGATTTCTTTTCGTTCAGTCTCTCCCATGTTTGATGGTGTTGAAGATTATTCACATCAAATAGCTGAAATGATTGGACTGAGAAATGAATCTAACTTTGTGCAAGCTGGGGTAAGCCCATATAATTTATTTCCCTCTTGGGAACCGTAATACAAGTTTGGTCCTGTCTCATGTACTCTCATAGTTTTAATAATTAGGGTAGCATTAGTGTGATCTGGTATTGGATGCAGAGTGGTTCGGTAAACTAATAAGGAAAAGCTTTTTAAATAGCCTTTCAGAGTAACTAGTTTTCATATTTACACCTTACCCTGAAACTAGATTTGAGCAATATGCAGTCTAAAGTCTGTTAAAACATATTAGCACTCTTTGATTAGTTATCGAAAGGAAAAGAAAAAAATAAGGGAGAAGAGGACAGCATTTTAGTGCTCTATGACTGCATGATGAGCCCATTTGATATTGTAGTAGTAATTGCTTTTTAAAGTGTTTTTTGCTTAGAAATGCATTGAAATAATTTTTCTTTATTTTTTAAAATTCATTTTTAATTCATTTTTAACATCAGTATATCAATATCATCTGAAAACATAAAAAAAAAATTAATTTAAAGCAAAGAAAAAAAAATTCATATTTTTTCAAAAGTGCTTTTGAAACACAAAAACAAGTGGGCTCATGTCCTGTGCTGTCAAGAACGGAAGTTTTGCAGCTTACTTGTATTCTGCAGCCACTTGATACAAGTTATGTTCTATGAGCAATATTTATATTAATTACCCATGTTTATTTCCTGATTTTTCAGGTAAGAACCATTTTGGATATAGGATGTGGTTATGGTAGCTTTGGAGCACATCTCTTTTCTAAGCAGCTCATAACTATTTGCATCGCAAACTATGAGCCTTCAGGAAGTCAAGTTCAACTTACTCTTGAAAGAGGTCTTCCTGCGATGATTGGTTCTTTCAATTCGAATCAATTGCCATATCCTTCTCTTTCCTTCGATATGTTGCATTGTGCACGATGTGGCATTGATTGGGACCTGAAAGGTATGAGTTCTGATGTCCTAGCTAATGATCATTGTGGACATTATGTGGGCCGTGTATGAATATAAATGTGAACACATATCACATCATATGGGAAAATTAAAATGTCAGCTATGTGTTCTTTCTTGTGCTTAAAGTTACACTTACAATGCATAATTGGCAGGAAAAACTCTGTAAATTTAGCCTTCACAGTAGAATTGTAGAACACATTATTGGATTATCAAAAGCCTGTATAGCTAAGAGTTGGGATAAAGAGACTTACTAGTAAACAATGGTAACCGTGATTTACCATGCATTTCTCCAATTTCCATTCCCTTTTTCCTTTTGAAAATCTGATATCGCTGATCTATCTCAAAGGTATTCCTCGAAGTGCTACCTTGCCAACTTCATATTTGTTTTTTAATTTCCATTCTGGAGGTCTAGAGGTTGAATAAGTGAGAAACACTTCATAGAGTACTAAGTACTCTCCTACACTGAGTAACTTGGTTTTATATCTGATTGCTGGAAAATGATTGTCTGATTACTGGGAAATGATTGTTATAAAGACTGGACGCCTTCGAAGTGTGCCTGCAACTGTTGACTTCAGAATCTTGTTTCCTATTTATTGTGTGGAATTGGCTACTTATTGTGCTACCTTGCCTACTTCATATTTATTTTTTAATTTTCATTCTGGAGGTCTAGAGGTTGAATAAGTACTAATGACTTTCCTCTGGGTTTCTTGGTTTTAAATCTGATTGCTGGAAAATGACGTCATACAGACTGGATGTCTTCTAAAAGTGTGCCTGCAACTGTTGACTTCAGAATCTTGTTCGCTATTTATTGTGTGAAATTTGGTCATTGCAAAGCACAAATCTTAGTTTTTTTCTGATCTCATAGAACTGGCTTATTGTTGCACCACATACCACATGTGAATTGTTAAAAGAAGATGGTCATATAAAACTACTAAATATTCACTTTACATGCTGCAGATGGTTATTTCTTGATAGAAGCTGACAGAGTTTTGAAGCCTGGTGGGTATTTTGTCTGGACTTCACCACTTACCAATGCTCGTAACAAAGAGAACCAGAAAAGGTGGAACTTTGTACGAGATTTTGCAGAAAATCTCTGCTGGGAGATGTTGTCACAACAAGATGAAACTGTTGTATGGAAAAAGACTAGTAAAAGAAGCTGCTATAGTTCCCGGTAATGCCACCAGCAAGATATCCACTTGCATACCAAGATTTGTATTGATGTTGATTGAATTTGAATACCAGTATGGTACTTAAAGAACATGCAAATGTGCATCTAAGCATATATTCATAATTTATTTTTAAAATCTCTGCATAAATATGATAATACATTACATGAGATCAAGGGGTGGTTCTGATTGATAGCTCAAACTGCTTTTTATTCTAGGAAGCCTGGTGCAGGCCCTTCTACCTGCAGTAAAGGTCATGACGTTGAATCTCCTTATTATCGGCCACTCCAAGGGTGCATAGCTGGGACACAGAGTCGTCGATGGATTCCTATCCAAGAGAAGACGACCTGGCCTTCTAGGTCTCACTTGAACAAGACCGAGCTTGCAATATATGGTATTTGATACTCTTTTTACATGATTTTGGAACAGCATCTTTGTGGACTTTAGCAAAGATCCCTTTGCCTTATGTTCTTGTTGTCTATGTTTTATCAGGTCTGCATCCAGAAGACTTTAGTGAAGATGCAGAGAATTGGAAAACAACAGTCACTAATTACTGGTCTGTTTTGTCACCAATAATATTCTCTGATCATCCAAAGAGACCTGGTGAAGAGGATCCTTCTCCACCTTATAACATGGTCCGAAATGTACTAGACATGAATGCTCATCTTGGCGGTTTCAATTCTGCACTATTGGAAGCTGGGAAGTCTGTGTGGGTAATGAATGCGGTCCCAACAAGTGGACCAAACTACCTTCCCTTGATACTGGACAGAGGCTTTGTTGGTGTACTGCATGATTGGTAATTCTGCCATCTACTTCTCTCTCTCTCTCTCTTTTATTTTTTTTTTTTCCAGTTTATCCATTGAAACATACTTGTATCTGTTTTCATTTTCTTGTCTGTCTGGAATTGGCTACTCAGCTATCAGATGTAATTTCAGATATTTTGTTTGGATGATGAATCGGCAGGGTTTTAGTACATTCTGTGCTAGATTGGAAACACTCTATTCTGATCTTTCATCCGTGCTTGGTTATCTACTCTTCCTCTTCCAATTCCTCATTTGTTTGCCCCACCCTCTCCTTTCACATTCTCCCTCTCCTTTCACATTCTCCATTCGATTGCCCGCTTATGCCTTTCTTGTTGAGTTAACCTGATTGAATAAGAGGAACAATATTCCTTTGAAACTAGTTAAGCCTTCAGCTGCTGATTTCAATGATTCACTAGGCTGGCATTACAGTCTAACTGTGGAATAGCAGATAGGGAAGCTGAAATTATGCAATTTCAAATATATTTTTCTTCAGACATCAACTACATTTGTTCTCCTTGGGCTTAGTTACAACGGTTAATGATAAGTAATTGGAGGAATTTATGAACCAATTTGGTGAAGACAGTGCATGCTGGATGATATGTTATCATACTGGATATTTTTTGGGTTTCAGTTGCTCATTTAAGAATCTTGATATGTTTTTTATGGTGGACTTTGTAACAAAGTACTTCAAACTTAATTTTGGGTCTCGCATCAGTCGCGAAAGAGGTTAAGTTTGGTCCTTGACTAGAGTCAGGATACAAGAAAGAGTATAGTTATTTTATGTCTTTAACTGTAGATTCTGTGTGCTCTTCTACTTGTTCTAACTATTATGCTTTTATTATTACTTGTTTCTTCCACTGATTTGATGGATTATTTCCATGGAAGGTGTGAGCCATTCCCGACTTACCCAAGAAGTTATGATTTAGTGCATGCAAAAGGGCTCTTAACCCTTCAAACCCATCAGCAGCGCAGGTGCACCATGCTGGATCTATTCACCGAGATAGATCGGTTACTTCGTCCAGAGGTACCTAATTCAAACTTTCCTCTCTCTGAGTTTTGTAGCTTGTTTAGTTGTTGTGGCTAAGGTGGAGAATGCTTTTAATATCCAAGACAGGACAAATAAATGGTATACATTGTTATTTGTGTCGAGATCAGAAGCAACGATGCACACATTGTGTTCCATCATTATAACTTCATTTTCTAATGTCTTTGCACAGTTAGATTTTATGGTGTTGTTTGTTTATCAGAAGAATTTAGATGGACTGATGTTGGTGATTGGTGCAGGGTTGGGTAATAATCCGTGACACAGCTCCACTTGTTGAATCAGCAAGGATGCTAATTACACGGCTGAAGTGGGATGCACGAGTAATAGAAATCGAAAGTAACAGTGACGATAGACTACTTATCTGCCAGAAACCTTTCTTTAAGAGACAAGGAGTCTCATCATGAGTTTTTCCGAAGGAAACTCGAGAAAGTTAGATCATACTATTCATATTCATTTTGTCATGTTAGTTAATTATCATGAAGCTTCACATATAAAGGAGGGTAAAGAATTTTGAACAGAAAGAAGAAAGGAGAGGAGAGGAAACAAATGGATGATGGTGGTGGAACCAACCACAACTCCTACGAGGCAGCAAGGCTTACGTAGGACCATGTAATTACTCAAGTTGAGGTGCTGGGCAAATGAGAAGTATAGAATAGGATTTAATTTAAATTTATTGTCCATTTTTCATGTGATGTCGAATCATAACACTATACAACCACATGATTAGATTGTGAAGATGATTACAGAATAAGCAAGGTCCTACTTTACTTGATGTGTAGTGTACAAAAATGCTTGTCAGTTCATTCATTCATGTGAAGCAATATTTATTTTCTTCATCTTTTTCTTGTTACTTTCGTTGATGCTCTTTTTGTGGTGCTGCAACACTTTGGAAACTCCATTGCTAAATACGCTTCAAGCTCGATCCGCAGCTCGTTTTCCCCCCTCGTTAGTTTTTTTTTTTTCATTATCTGGACCCGAAACAAATTGTATTTTTCTAAAGAGTTCTATCCTTTTGTGTCCTGCAAAGTTCAAGTTTTTTTTTTTGAAAAAATATTTTATTTTTTTTATCTATATATATTTTTAAATAATTTTGATGTATTGATATTAAAAATAAATTTTTAAAAAATTAAAAAATATTATTTTAATATATTTTCAATTAAAAACTGTTATTACAAATAGACTCTATAAAAATAAAAATAAAGAAATTAGACTCTATAAAAATAAAAAGATTATAGTATTGAACAAAGATTATTTTTTTTTAAGTTGCAAAACCATTTCCACCAAAAAAAAAATATTATTAAAGAAATTTATTTAAAAATAAAGAAAAATAGATTTGGAATCCTTTCATGTATTTTTTCTTATCATGTCCATTCATGTTTTTTGAATTTAAATTATCAAATTTAAAATAAATGAGCATGATTTAAGTGTTTATTAAAAATAATGACACCTTAATTATTATTTTATTTCTCTCATTTAATCTAAATTATCCAATTCAAATTTAATGATAAAATTTATAACATGATCGGTTTTGTTACATTACGAAAATAAGAGAAAAGATCGTATATTGGAGTTTTTGGCATCGCGGTAAAAACAAGAAAGAGCTTACGTTTAACTAATACAATATTTAGAGATATTCCCAGAGTATTCGACAACCGACCTTAGCTCAGTTGGCAGAGCGGAGGACTGTAGTGGGTAAATATCCTAGTAGCCATCCTTAGGTCGCTGGTTCGAATCCGGCAGGTCGGAGTTTTTTGGATCTTATCTCCATGAAGTTTTTCACTTCCATCAAGCGGCCAAAATCACCTAATCGAAAACCAATCACAGCCATAAGATCTAAACTAACTCTTTCGCCGATCCACCTCCAAAAATCATTTTCCATGGCTTGGCGCCTCTTCCTCTCCAAATCCACCTCCTCCAAAACCCTAACCTCTCTTCTCCCCCAAAACCCTACCCCTAACCCCTTTTTATCTCTCTTCTCCTCCCATTTCTCCACATCCTTTCTTGTCACCAAAACCCCAAAAAAACACAAGAAAAAACGCGAAAAACCAGAATCCCCACGCACCAGGCTCGTCCAGCACCCCTCCACCCGGATTCCTCAATTTGAATCTCTCCTCGAACGCGACTCTTACTTTCGTTTCCTCACTAAATCCAAACAATTCCTCTCTCAACAACCAGAACGCATTCTCCGCCTTGACGACGCTGGAAAGCTCCACCAAGAACTTGGTTTCCCTCGCGGCCGCAAAATCCACCGCTTCCTCCAACGCCACCCTCTCATTTTCCAAACTTATCGCCACACCGATAACAAATTGTGGGTCGGCTTTACAGATTTTATGGAGGAATTGCTGGAAGAAGAGAAGGAAATTATGGATTCAATGGAGAGTGATCGCGTTAATAAGGTGCGTAAGCTGTTGATGATGTCGAAGAATAAAAGGATTCCTTTGAGTAAAATTCATCATTGTCGGTTATTGCTTGGAATTCCTGATGATTTTAGAGATAGAGTCGCTAAATATCCTGATTACTTTAGAATTGTTGTTGAGAGTGATGGGAAGAGGATTTTAGAATTAGTGAATTGGGATCCGAGTTTGGCGGTGAGTAAATTGGAAAAGGAGTTTATGGTTAACGAGGAGAAGGCGAAAAGGGCGTTCAAGTTTCCGGTAAAGCATGGGAAGGATTTGGATTTGGAGGTGGAGGATACGAGGAGGTTGAATTTATTGAATACATTGCCATTGGTTTCGCCGTATAGTGATGGAGAGAGATTGGAGTTATGGAGCTTAGAGGCGGAGAAGTATAGGGTAGGGATTTTGCATGAGTTTTTGAGCTTGACTTTGGAGAAGAGGGCGTCGATACATCATATTGTGGAGTTCAAGGAGGAGTTGTGCTTGACTAAACATACGTATGATATGCTTAAGAAGCAGCCCCGGACATTTTATCTTGCGGGGACAGAGATGAATTGGGTTGTGTTTTTGAAAGATGCTTATGATGAGAATGGGGGTTTGATTGACAAGGATTCGCAGGTGATTTTCAATGAGAAACTGTACAAGTATGCTCAAATGAAGGAAGGGGAATTGGATTCAAGTGTATGGAAGAGTTGACTTCATTGGTGAATCCTAACTTGTTCTTGATGATATTTAACTTGTTCTTGATGTCATGGAGAGGAGAGGGTTTTTGTTGGCAGAATAGAAATCGTGACTCTTCTTGAGTGTTGATATGGATCAAAACCGCTGTGACATTTTTTGCACATACTTGAAGAAATATGACATCTTCCTGTTGATCCGTGATAAATGTGTCTTCTGTTTGCGTCATTCTTTTGATAACTCTGTATTCTGCAACCATATAGAGTGAAACTCTTTGCGTTTTTCTGGAATCCTGACTTCGTTCGGTTCATTTTATTACATCATAAGCAGCAATCTAGTTTGAGAGCAGTTGCCCTAATCATATTCAATTATGATCCTCTTAACTCCATAATGTCATTGAATCTTTTCGTGCAACGGCTTGAGTCGACAGTAGTAGAAATTTATGGTGGCTTGATATATTGCAGACTTCCGCCATTTGAGTTTTCACTTATTTATTGTCATTGACCCGGCAAATACCAGTGCCGGTTCTCTTTTCCTAGAATCGTTCGCGGGGAATGATTTTAAGGTCCTGGGTTCTGAAAATTACAAACATTCATTATCAGGGTCAATTTTTGTGCCTCGCAACGGTGGTATCTATTACCTATATTATTCTCCTTTTCAACATCTCATTCTCACCATAAATAAATCAATAAAAAGGGTTCAACTGCCCAAACCACTACCACCACCACAAAACAGATGCAAATGAACAAAACAAGAAATTTCCCATTGAACGCGGATAGTGTCCCTCTTGAAAGCAGTCTTCGGGAAAAAGAAAAAAAAAAAACGCCCTTCGTTTGCTGTAAGTGCTTTAAGGAAGTGTGACCATGCCACACCAACCCTCAGCCAAAAAGCCGTGGAGAGAGAGAGAGAGAGTTCACAGAGAGATCAAGGATAAGTAATTCGACTCATTCCCATCCAGCGAAGTTATAAGCAGTTTCGAAAACTGATGACAAATTATTAAAAAAAAAAACTTTTCAGAATGGGATCGCGATTAACGGGATGAAGAAGCATGTGCAGAGGACATTGTCTTTAGGTGATGAGTCCGGCTCTTTGACCTGTCCCTGCTTTTTTGCGCACCCCCAACGCTGCCCCTTTGCATACTGGAGATTGAACTGCTAGAGGTCACTCTCTTCACTGCTTTTCTCCGATAGCTCCTGCTGCTGCTGGTTCCAAGGGCGGCTCTGGCAACGCTATCTGCGAGAACTTCTCGTGCTCTCTGAGGTTTAATGGGTTGCTTGTTCAGATACACTAGCTTAGGAAGGAGGCCACAAATTGCCTTGCGAAGCTGGTCATCACTGATGTTGCTCTGAATTGGATTGCCCAGCAGATTCAGAGCTTGCAGTGAGTTGTAGTTCGCAACAAGCTGGCCCAGAGCTTTTGTTGTTGTTATCTTGTTAAAGCTCAAGTCCAAGACTGTAAGCTTCAGGAGCCTGTGCAGCCCCTCAACATCACTAGTCTTGTTCCCAGCAAGATAGAGTTCCTTGATTATTGTACAGTTCGACAACCCTGATATAATGCAAATCCAGAATAAACGCATAGAACCATATAACTGAGGAAATATTATTTCCCAGGAAAAACACTGCATGATTTAAAATGACTCTGCTAGCATGAGATTCATTAGAAATAAATACCTTGTCCAATTCGAGAAATGCGATTGTAACTGAGATCGAGTACCCGCAGTCGGGTAAGTTCTCTAAGTCCTTCAATGGTGTTGATCTTGTTTCTCGATAGGTTGAGTGTGTGTAGGCCCTTTGGCAATGATCCTGGGGTAATTTGGACTGCAAAAAGGGGAAGAACAAATGAAGCTTAGTTGTCACCAGTATGTTCCTTTAACAATTGACATTTTTCTTCTGCTAAAAGCATACCTATGAAGTTGTTTGACAAGTTTACAGATCGAAGACTGGAGAAACGTGATGTGGTGGGAATAGCTTTTAAGCCATTGCCTGAGATGTGGGCAACAGTTGAGGAAGAATTAAGCGACTGGATCACACTATTGGCATGCAACATCTCCACTGAGAGATTAAAATCTGGGCGTGTCATGGCTCTTCTTGGTGATCTACCGGTATCGGGAGAGGGTGGGAAGACAATGTCGTCGTCACCCCTAACATCATTGTTATTATCATAAGCATCAAGAGGAGAGGGATGGGTCTCAAGATCCTTGACCCATTCGTTCACTCTTGAAAATGGGGATGATTCTACTGAGAAAGCAACCCACTGATCCTGGGGCCACAGACCAGAAATCCCAGCATGAAAGCTATTCCAGCTCTGACTGTCCTCTTCATTGTTGTTATGGCCCTTGTCCATTGACTTTACTGTGAATGACCCAGGTGACTGCATTTTACTCATGGCTCTGTTGGGTTCAAGTGTATCTGATGAATAGCCGCCTTGCTGACTCAAAAGTTTACTTACAGCCGGTTGCAGTGGTTTTACAAACCAAGGTTTGTGAAGGTTTCTGTGGCTCCAGAGGAACAATTTCCACCACAGCCTTCTACTCCTAGAGGGTAGAACTTGGCTAGAAGAGTGCTTCTTTAACATCACTCTGTCAGCACTGCGACGGCTTATTACAGATGTCGGGCTGCTGGGATCTCTTACTTTCTCAGCCAGTCCCTGCAATTCTTCAGAATACTGAAATGTTAAAGGGAACTGAGCAACAATTTTCCTTAGTACTCTGCTTGTTTCCAGATTAGAACAGGACCGTTTAAGCTTAGGCGAACCCCAGAACTCAGCCTTCCCGATCCCAGGATCACTAACATGTCCACTTTGTATCACATCAATACCCTTTTCATCAACTTTTTTCTCAGCTTTCTTTGCATATTGTTCATTGCCCATGGTGTCAAGCGGATGAGAGGAATCCAGCTTCACATTTCTTGGAAAAGACGCTTCACCGGAATTGGTCGCATGGGATTGGAGATCAAAGTTAGATAAGTCCCTCTTCAATGAAACATTCTCTTCTTGCTCATCTTCTCCTTCATAAGCTACTTCTGCTGCTTCATCCACGACAGGGCTCTCATGGCTCAGCACCTGGACATTGATTGAATCCTTCTGAATATCGAAAGGTACTGACACGCTAAAAGATGTGGTTTTCAACTCATCGCTTTCAAAAGTTTCCACCGGATGTTCAAGCTTGATTTTCAGGGTTTTAAGCGCCGTGTCAAAGTCGGCTGTTCTTGATGATTGCTTATCAATCTAAAATCCAACAAAAATAAAGTTAAAGGGAGCAGATCAGAAGCTTCAAAAAAAAAGTCAGACAGCAAAATTTACACAATCCTCATTCCAATCAATTATCACCTTCTCTTTCTTCTTCATCCCCATCAGAACAGAACAGCAGTTGAATTTCATCTTTTTGGAAAAAAATGGCCAAGCTCTAATTTCCTCAATAGAAGCCCAAACTTATGCACTCCTGATTTATCCTTTTCTCCTTGTTATTCTATTCTGCTGCTTCTTCTTCTATCCCGTTGATGTTTACATCTCTAACTAATGCAGAGTAGACCAGATACAAGCTGATTGAGTTATCAAATGTTAACCGTAATCAACGGGTAGTCGCCAAACCCATGACCAGGCGTAACAGCATATTAATGATGACGAGAATGATGTTCGAGGACACGGAGACAAAGGTTGAACACTCGCTCCGGTTTGAGGAAATATCACTCGATAGTCGGCCAGAGTTGTATAAGCAGTAGCTTCTCTCCAGAAGCTTCTCAGAATCTTTCTTCAAAACTTACCCTGCAATATGTATGTTGCGAAAAATCCAGTTAAACAAAACAAGACACGACAGAAAACTCCAGACACCCCATTACCCCATGAACAAGTTCCAAAATACCTTTGACAGGGAATTTCTGAAAAAACCCCATCAGCCTTTCTCATTCATTCATCAATTAAAGATGATTCAAAACAAGCATTTGTATGCACAGTTAGATAATTCTTTCTTCAATATATAAAGCAAAATTGTGCAACGAAGAAAGAAACAGTAGAAATGATACCTGTTGAAGCTGAACAAGAAGGGAGGAATATACAGTTTCGGTTTAGAACCTCGAGAGAATATATCAAGCTAGTTTACTATTAACCAAGAAACACAAAACTAATAGAGAATCGTATCAAAGCGCGTTGCTCGTGTGGCAGTGGTGGCTGGGGGAAACTGGCAGGGAGGAGGAGGCCCCGAAATATCACCACAGGCTATTTCTCGTATTTGGTGCCGTGCAGAAGAGCACAAGACAAGTACACGCAAGTTGCACGGCTTTCGTGTAAACTAACCTATTTATGAATTTTTCCATTCTCATTTCTCGCCTGCGACACGACAACCTCTGTCATTAAAAAATAAAATAAAATA
>Ga0325410_1003278_pt1 | contig 18250 bp, 13 predicted proteins | sample PopdelMetagenome_16_FD_206182 | JGI IMG/M metagenome (GOLD analysis project Ga0325410, IMG submission 206182) | Populus deltoides microbial communities from Bellville, Georgia, United States - Xylem-PdIQD-R3 | ecosystem: Host-associated > Plants > Phyllosphere > Stem > Wood/Secondary xylem... | reverse complement strand
AAAAAAGCAGTATCAGCTGGAAAATATAAAATAAGCAAAGCAATGGATACAGCATCAACTACACAAAGAGAGAGAGCGAGAGAGAGAGAAGAAAAGAAAAATCCACCAATCAACAAACTAGAAGTATACTTTCAAATTAAAATATAGTGCATTCTGAAATTTGAAAGCAACCAAATCCTAAGCATGGGATTTGAAGCTTAATGGCTTTTATCCCTACCTCACAAAAGGGTGCAATTGATCTCAGATGATTGAACCCAAGATCCAAGTGCTTCAATTTGGTACACTTCCGCAAATTATCCACCTTCGCAAACTTATTTCGACTCAAATCAAGAGTTTCCACTGCAGGAAGAAGTTGCAAAGACTCATCCATCAAAACCAATCGATTACACGCACAAGATACAAATGACAACCGACTCCATTGTGGCGAGTCTTTTATCTCAGCAATCCTACTTGCAAATACATGCCGTAAAGCATCCTAAATAACCCAACAAACAAAAAAAGAATATAAAAAAAATCACTCCAATATCCAAAACAGAAGGCAACTACAATTAACCAAATCATAAAATAAAATTTAGACAGCACAAAGAAATTAATGCACATTAAATAAGTTGTTTCTTTACTTAATTATATTAAAATTCTAATTAAATTGCAATACCAATACCTTCCTTCAATCCTTCAATTCAAGGACTATCTCCTTTAATCAATGCCACTATTAGTATAAAAATCGTGATTGATTTGTTTCTTTTTTATATTTTTCAGAGTGAATGTCACAAAACCTATTCAATAAAAAAAATTACTCACAGTAGAATTGTGACAAACAATCTTCTCTAAAGTATGTCTCAATTCAAGCAACCCTTTCGCAGCCGAGGTAGACAAATCACAACCTCTAAGTTCCAAAACCCTCAACCTCCCAAACGGAACCAAACAAACCGGCGTGGGATCACGCGTCGGAAGAGGCAAGACTGAAACAACCTTCAACTCCGTCAACAAACGTAGAATACGCCGCAACTGCTCGAGAGCACGGTGGTCACCAAGGTCAGAAACGTAAGCGCGAAGATAATCGACCGGAGCTCCGGATAACAAATTCTCCAGCTCGTGTAGTGATTCGAGTCGCGAATTCACGTAGTGGAGACCAGCTGGGTTGAGCTTCAAGACTAGGGTTCCGTCAATTAACGGACCGGCTTGTTCTTCGACGAATTTGACTAGTTTTTCCAAGTAACGATCTCCTGTTACGATCGCCATTATAGAGAGAGGGAGAAAGAGTGAATTTAGAGGGAGAAAGGAGGTTTTGGAAGGATTGAATAGAAGGGAGAAATGGGTATCATGGTTTTTCTGTGAAGTAAGAGGGAGAGGGAGATTGTTCGTTTGTCTGTTTGCGTTTGAAGAGAAGGGGTGAGGCATTCATTGAGGTCTCATGATTGAGAGTTGAAGACTCTGGCTTTTTCTTATTCATCGATAATTATTCCTCACTACTCAGCTTTCCTTTTAGTCCCTGGTGTTCACAAAGTTTTAATTTTAGTACCAACGAATTTTAATTTTTTTAATATATCCTTGCATTTAAGGCTTTGTTTCGTATAAAATATGCATTTGGCCTCCTGAAAAATTATTTATTATTTTATGACCATTATTTGTTTATATATTTTATAGTAGCGTCCTCGTCTCTAAAGTTCTAATTTCACTATATATATATAGAGCTAAAAGACTTGCATGTTTCATTCTAGCTCTACACATAATTTATTATGAACTGCTACAACGAAATTATTCTTTTATCCTTTAATGGGAAAAATATAAGTCTTAAAACTGGAGGTTTGTTGGTCTTTTCCCCTTGCTTATAAGTCATTAAGAGATTGTTTAAAGTGCAGGAGTCTTTTCTATTTTTTATAAAGGAAAATGTTTTTGACCCTAGAGTCAAAAAAAAACTTATAACTATTGACCAAGGGTGTTTTTGATTTTTCATAGGTTTCTTAACAGTAAAAATATTTTTTTCTCCGAGATCAAAAATTTGTTGAGCGGCTAGGAAAGGATGTTTATGTTTTTTCCATGATCGGTGTTCAATGAAAGCACGTTTATAACCTTAGAAAAAACAAAAAATAAAAAGTTTTGTCTTTGAGGATATTTTGATATTTTGATATAGGGATTTTAACAAGTTCGTGGAGGTGTTTTAGTATTTTTCATGTTTACTTTTTTAATTTTTTATTTAGAAATCTATTGGCGCGTGTGTTGCCACCCGATGGCCAAATCTAACCATCTGTCGTCTTATTAGATGCGGAATCGTCTTCTCTTTTACATGATGTGACGCGTATAGGCTTGTGGTGGTCAAATTGTTGGCGGTGTTTGTTTTAGTTTTTTATTTTTTTTATTCTCTCATAACATCTAAAGTATATCATTATTCTCTTTGTTGTTTAATTTCAGTCTTTATTCTTCTAATTTCTTATTTCGTTCTTATTCCTTTTATAGAAGTTTTTTTATTTCAATTTAGTCCTTCAATTATAATTTTTTATATGTTTGTTTTTCATTTCAGTCCCCATTCTTTTAATTTCTTATTTCATTCTTATTCCTTTTATAGTTTCAGTCCTTATTCTTTTAGTTTTTAATTTCATTCTTATTCCTTTTATAGATTTTTTTTTCAATTTTAATTATTCAATTCTAATTTGTGTATATGAAGTTTTTCAATTCGGTTCTTCTACTTTTGATTTTTTTTTTCTTTCTTGACTCTTTTATCAAAGTTTTTATAGTTTTAAATTTTATCCTTCAAATCAAATTTATAAATTGTTTTCAATAGTTATAATATATATTTCAATTTGGTCCTATTCTTATTTATTTTTTTTCTTTGCCCTTTTATCAGAGTTTTTATTATTTTTAATTTTATCCTTCAAAACAAGTTTATGCTTTTTGTTATTTCAATAATAATAATAATATTAGTGGTGGTGATGGTGGTAGTGGTGGTAATAATACTAATAATGGTAATTGTAGTGGTTGTAATAATAATAATAATAATAATAATAATAATAATAATAATAATAATAAGATTAAAATAGTAATATTTGTTGTGGTGGTGGTAACAATAATAATAATAATGGTAACAATGATAATGATAGTAATCACGATAATAATACTAATGATGATAATAATGATGATATTATTTATTGATAATAGTAATGATGGTGATAGCTGTAATAACAATGACAGTAATAATAACAATGAGAATAATAATAGTTATAATTATAATAGTGATAATTCATCATTCGATATTAGATTTGTTGGAAATTGAGTTTAATCACTTTTCTATGTATAGTATTTTCGATATAATATCCCAAGTTACTGGTTTGAAAAGTTTACGTGGCTTGATGTCCTCTTTTATTTTTTTGCCTTATTATTTTTTCCTGATTTTATGGTTCAAAATTAGTTTTTCAAAATAAAAAATAGTCATCCAGGTTTCTCTTATATATTTTATTGGAAACTTGCGCCAAACAAAGATCCAAAATAAGAGATTTAAAGATTTATCTTCTTATCCTGGTTTACAGTATTAATATTCTTTTTTATGTTTTTAAAAACATAGTTTGGCCCGTGGCGGAACACGAGCAAATGAACTAGTAATTAATATATGACATTGTATCAAATCCATCAATAAATAAGAGTCCAACTTATAATTTAAATAAGAGCATAGTTATATTAATGGTTGAATGTGATGAAAAAAAATAGTTAAACAAAAAAATTGAAAAACAATTGTATAAAAGCAAATAAGGAAACTACAACACAAACACAATACACATATCAATGCAAATGTAAATTGTAATTTCACCTAGTGCAACTCTTTGAAACTTTAATTGTATTGAAATTTTAGACCGTAAAGTGTATGGTGTAATCTTATATTGTAACCCGTAGCTTGTAATCTCTTAAGTTATAGTTTAAGATTATGATGATAAATACTCAGTAGGGCCTTGGCCTAACCGAACCCCACATTTGATTGGACCAGAGCCCAACAAAGGCTCAACCCATGGCTAGGTCATAACCCAACCAAGGTTCAACACCCCAATTGGGTCATAACCCAACAAAGTTTTTTTTTTCCTCTTTTTCTTTCTCTCTTTTTAATCACAAGCTACGAGTCTAAGACAACTCTACTCGGAGATATAACAATGGAATAAAGCTATCACTTTAGGATGAAAGATTTTTTCTAGATATTTATCTAGATTTTTTCATGTTTTCCTAGATATAAATTGCCAAATTTTAGCAAAAGAAGAGGGATTCTCCCTCTAAACAAGCGATAGAAAAAATATCAGTATCTCTTTATTCACCCTTTTTTTTCCATTATCATTGCCTAAAAACTCTAAATTGATTTTAGCATCGAAGGGTTTTTTGCAGGTAATAACCGTCATCCTTACAACAATCATCATTGAAGGAAGCTCAAATTCAATATAGTGTAATTAGTTTCAAGCTTCATCAGTAGCGTTGTTTATAGGAAACCGAACAAAAATCGTGTTCATTTCCTGTTATATTTTTCTTATCATCCTGTATACTTGATCCTAAAATCTTCAAGGCGAACAACACCGCAACACCAAGAGGAAGAGTAACTAACCTCCGACCATCTTCATCAACTCCTGTTGACCTCCAACAACTCACACAATAGATGAGAGCACTTACTGAGGTTGTACTAGCTACTAAGCAATAGCTTTGATCTGTCCCTATCTATCCACAAAACATCTAGGTTGTTGTATAATTGTCTACTCCTCATATTGTTGTTTTACCAATTGCATCTCTTGTACAATGACAACTCTAATTTCAAGAAGAAACAACCTCAAACAAGGTAGAAAAAAGTAGACGCCATACTTTTACCTTTACTATGAGTAGATCACGTCAACATAAAGAACCTTTTCACATAGCTTCATATAGGCATTACCTTAACAGATCAAGAAGCAAGGCCTATGGCCATACCATTTATCATTAATCTCACTTTCCTTCAGAGCCTAACTCAAACACTTCAAAACCTAAAAAAATTAGTACAATCAAAGATGAAAAAGACTCAAGTCAGATTAGAAATTCACCATTATATTACAGCGTATTGAACTCACGTAGCTCTATAGATTTTATATTTACCAAGATGAACTTGGATAATTATAATAACTTATCCGATCCTATAAAGCATGTCTAAAATGTCAAAAGCAGCAAATGTGTCCATTAAAAGGTAAAGAATCAAAGTGAACTTTTCAAGAAAATTTTTAAAGTGCTACATATTTTTTTTCATTTTCTTAATTTTTTATCTTTGAATCTTGCTTTTTTATAATAAATTAAAAGCAATTGACCATCAATTCTTTTTTTGAAAGATAAAAACAAAAAGTTTAATAGTAAAAATGAAAAAAAAATCTCACTACTTTAACCAACGACGAATTGCGAGAAGATGCATAATGTTTTCACCTACAGTAAAAAGAACACGCTACTTGGTTTATTTTTTTTTTTTTTTCAGTTTTAATTGTAATTCAACAACTTTGAATTTCATATTTCCTCGAGAATTGACAAGGCACTTATCATTAACAAAAACGGACAAAAAAATTTATTTCATATCAAACAAAATGTGGTCCCCCAGATGAAACCTCCTTAACCCTTGTAAGTTACAAAAGCAAATCTCCTAGGTTGTACAAGATTGTCAGCTTTCATTGACACAAAGGAGAGGTCTTTTCACAGAAGATTTTTCTTGAAGCACCAATACCAAGCCACATTATCATTCCAGAACATATCTTAGGCTTGTTGAAAAAGCTTGTCTTATAAGGCATCACGATTCAAGAACAACTCATTGATAAAACAAATTGAAAGAAAAAACCTAGCAAATGATTGAAAGAGAATCACCAAAGAAGTGAAACTGCAATTTTGACAGACCAAATTTGCTTAAATAGTTACTGAAGACTTTCAGCTCACTTTGTTCCTCATCTTTGATCATTCGAGGTCATAGATGAGGAGCAGCAAGTGGGCTGAAAGTCTTCATTGCTGATAAATGTATGTGTCTCTGTCAATAGATGGTTGCTGGGAGATGGTAACCTGTCAGGTTTAGTAATTTCTATGCACTTACTCCCACTCCAATTTGGTCCTTTATCCATGGAATCTCCAACCTGAAGCACAGCATTCTACAAGGATCAATTGGTTTAACAGTGTTTTTAGCCTAAAAAAAATCAATATGAATGTGATGGAGATAGCTCACGGCCTAAAGTCATTTCTCCAAGGCATTAACAAGTCAAAAAAACTAGAGCATTCACAGACTAAGTATGACTCACCTAGTCAGGGGCGACCACTCGGAAAATTTGAACTCTAAGTGTGCCCTCACCACTTTCATCATTTCGAAGACACGAACATCACCAACTTTCAGATGATCTGCTAGAGTAGATGCAGTCCAGCCATCTGGAACACAAGGGATAATGTTCCTTTTACTCCTTGGCAAGCATTTCAGCTAAAACCATCGGGGCAAGTTCTGCAAATGCAGTAAAACAGATATAAATTAAAGGAAAAGTTGAAGAGAAATTGTGTATATCTGGCCAGGTTTCTTCTGAAACATTACCAGCATGGCTCCAGGAGGAGTGTGTGATTGATGCATAGTAATCCAGAAAAATGAATTTTTAGATTTGAAAGACCTGGTTCTATGAAGAGAATTAAGCCCATCCTCTCTCTTTTTTTCTTTTTTCTTTTTTCTCGTTGCTTCATGTTACCCTCATCTTCATGCCTTTGGTGACTGGTATTCTTTCCACCACCACCCTGGTATTTAATTCAATCAAACCGTCTAGTTAACAAAATGCCTTTTAAATTATATATATAGTATTTTAGAATGATTTTGGAAATTTATTGAATCAAGTTTCTACTTGATTTTTTCTAGATCTAGAATTATAATCTCATATATTAATTACATTATAATCTTCTATTTCTAAAACTTATTTATAATCAAGTCACACTTGATTAATCATCTCATTTTAATTTTTAAATAATAGTTTTATGTGTGTGACCCATTAGGTTCCCTAATAAATTATAAATAATAATTATAAATAAAATAGAATTAAATAAATTAAAAATTTTAATTTTTTTATTAGTACAACAATTGATTAATTTATATTTGAAAATCACATATAATATATAACAATTTATTATAATTCTTCAAATATTATAAAAATCATAACTAGTCTTAAACTTTTAATGACTAGTTTTTCAATATAATTATTATTTTATTTTCATCAAAAATATTTTAATTTAGATATTATAGCATAAAATATATATACTTCATTAAATTATTTTTTATTCTCGTCGGATTATTTATTTACGTACAAGAGTGTCTTTTCGTAACTGGGTGCGGCAATGGTAACCAAACATAGAAAGCGTAAAAACCCATTACTTAACATGCTTGAAATGTTGGACTTTGAATGGCATATGGAATAGGTTTTAATTAAGTATGCAAATCATGTGATATGGCTACGGAGAGGAAAGAAAGTCGGCTAAGATATATTAATACACCTTGGGTAAGAACGAAACTTTCATCATCATGGTTTAATGAGTGAGGAAAAATAAAAGGCTCTTTTTGCTCGGAATTTTTGTACTTGATAGGATTTTGTTTTCCTTTTTCGATTTTGACGAGTTGTATATTGGATGGAATCGAAAATAGATGCTCAATTGGTCAAAGTGATAGAGAAGGAGGAGGAGGAGGAGGAGGAGGTGCAGGGAACGAGAGAACACAAGGTGGCCTTCTGTTTTCGACTGCTCTGTTAGTGGACACGCAGAGAAAAGATAAGAAAAAGAAGACAGCTGCAGCTAAATGTCCACTGCAGTATAGATCACAAGGTAGGAAAATCGCCTCACGTGCATGCTGCTCTCTGATTGTATAAAAGCTTAGTGATAATCCAAATGCACAAAAGAGCAAGATACCAAAAAACAAAGTTCTCATTAGCCAAGTGGGGCAACAAGACATTTCAGTGATATACGAGTATCATCACATCCAAGAGCTCAGTCACACCAGATTAGTTTCTCTGATCCTTAAATGGGGTTTTCAAAACTGTGTACAATCACAGATCAACGTGAGTTATGTGAAGGTTCCATGCTCTGTATTCCAGGTTCACCGATTGCAATGAACGATGTTCCTGCAATAGACAAAGCTCTGTTATGCATATTACCAGCTTCAGAGGAAAGGCGACGCTAGACTCAGCATTATAACACGACTAGAACCACAACATGACATCAAATTAACAAGCCAATAGCAGGTCATCTTCAGCTAAAAAAAAACATTTTACTGCATGCCACAGTAAAGCTAAAGATTTCATACCTGGAAACCAACTAGATGTAATTTAGGAAAAGATTTTAAAATAAGCATGTCATAGCTGTGATACTTGGGCCATCTACCAATCACTATTCCAATACCCAAAACAAAACAATTGATCATACTTTTTCTGTGACAAAGTCAGGTTACATAGACCAAGTTGATCGTACATTTTCTCCTCAAGGACTGCAAGGAGTTCAGGACCAAGAATGGGGGCAGTCTGTTCTATGACATTTTTTTATGGTTACACTAGATGATATTTCTTAATGCTAAGCAAGGCAATGAAACCAACAACTCCAACAAAAGAAAGGCATACCATATAATAGCAAACCCAGATTACTTTGAATCAAGACCTCACTTTTCACTATGTGAAAAGACTTGCATACAAATTCACTTTGTGGAAAGACTTGGGTAAAAAGGGTGTGCATGAACAGACAATTGTTGTGACACAAGATTATGGAATTTTAGCTCTTCGATTGATCAGAAAAGGACCCCCTTCTCATCCAAATTTTTTCATGATAAGAATGAAAAAAGTCAAATTTATACCAGCTAGTTGCAAACCAAACCTCATCTTTTTTCTCATGAAGAAGGCTATCTTTTCTTTCTCCCACCCTTCCCGGACTTGGATGTTGAAACATTTGCCGTGGATGCAGGCTCCTGCTTTTTGGTCCTCCCAGGATGTCTAGGTACCAGTTCTGCAACATGGAACATAAGCTGTTTTCCTGCAATAAGGTCGAAGTTTCAAATCCATTACATATGAAATGTAAGACAGACACTCATATATAAGTGGAATCAGCCCATCCAACTTTGAGCTGATTTTTAATTGTTTTTTCACCTTATACTTTACTTTCTTGATAGATGTGACAAAAATACACCCCTATTTTTCCTTTTTTCTATTTCCCTCCCTATTCCTCCAGGTCAATGAAGTACAGTGCCATGGCATATCAGGCACGATGAGAGGCAGCTCTCAAATTTCTCAACTAAACTAAAAGGGAACAATCATCAAACAGTCCAGATCACCAAGTGGAGCACTGGTATTTCATGTAAATGCTGCTTACCACTCATTAACATGCATGCAAGAGGTGTCTACAAAATCATCAATTAAAACAACACCAATATAAAGGTTAGTTCAGCTCTCAAGTGATGGATCCCTAGCAGAAACTAGTCTTATGCAATACTAGATGTCAATGACACCATAACATCCTAAATATACATTCTTGGATTGGTTAAATTTATGTGTCAATATCCCTTCTTGAAAAGTCTCTGTGCAGAGTAACAGAAACCAATACGCATATCAATATTTACTGTCCCTTGGAAATTAGGACCACTTATATGATAACATTGAGTCACCTACATGTTATCCGCATTAGAATTAATTGCAAATATTTCACTTCAAGGATTATTAGAGAACAAAATAAAGAGGTGTCTACAAGACAGGTGGAGGTGCCAATGAGCATGTGGCAAATATAAAAATAAACTGTCATATGGGAAGTATAAAGAAAACTCTTATATAAGTTTTGTTGAATTCACCAATACATATGGATTCATGGAAGAGGAAGGAGAGTACCAGAACTAACAGAAAGGAAGTTTGATTTCTTTTGGATCTTAAAATGAGAAAAGGAAAAGAAGGGGAGTGAATGGGAAAAGGAGTGGGTTAGATTTCCAAGTTCATCTCGCTTGTGAGAGGAAATCAACTAAAAGATTTTAAAATATATATTATCATTCAAAAGATGTCAGATTCTTCTATATATTTGCAAGACTAGCCACTGGCAGCTTGATACATGTTCGTCGTCAAAGTCTCTAACCAAAAAGCTGCTTCACTTAATGGAAAGGAGCCTATCCTGTGAATCAATTACAGCAAAACAAAACACAATGATGGCACAGTTCTATACCATGTCAAAGCATTAACCCAAAATCTCAAGCCATTATTTGAAGAGGCTATAAACTATTGAAAGCCATAACAATCCTTGTACATAACAAATATTGAATTACTTCAACACTAGCAACTCATGAAAAAAGTTCTCTTTGTTAAAATAAAGAAGAGGGAGAGGAAGAAGAAGACTGGTGTGGCATAATTCAATGTAATAGGCAAAAAAGATTGACAAAATCACACTTGATCAATACCAATACACTTAAATTTAAGTGTTGAAAAAACTATATGTACAAGTCCATCAATTTACGCAGATCTCAGAAAGAAAAAGATAAAGATAATTAATGAAAAAGAAGCCAAAAGAAATATCAGAATCATATGATAAACAGAAACAACGGTAAAGTATGCTTACGGGAAGGAATTGCTGGATTACATAAACTCCCATCTTCTCTTTTCAGCAATACTCTCACTCTCCCTACTTGCATGAAATCTCGTGGATACGCCTTATCAATCTAGAACATCCAAGAAGCATCATAAATCACAAACAAACAGCAATCACAAGCTCTAATAATTAAAGAGAAAAAACTGTGGATTGCAAAGGAGACCTCAATTGCAAATGGAAGTTTGAGATGGCCACAACAATCACCAATCTCAACACAAGTAGGGTTCTCACACGCCTTTTCTGCACTAATCCGCCTCCCTTCAGCTATTGTTTTCTTTGAGTTAATGTAGACAGGATATAACACCACCCATTTCTTTATATTCGGCACTCCACCATCCATCATTACCTATCTCTCCCTGTTAAAAAAACAATTTTCCATGAAAAATAAAATCATACAGTTCAACCAAGTAACCAATGCTGATTTCAATTTTTTTTTTTAAAATGCTCTTGATTTTACATACCCAGAATTAAAAATCAAGACTTTAACAAACCAAACAAGCACATATTGAAAATTATGAAATGGGGTTTTTAATTTTAAGGTTCTGATTCATTATTTTCATCCTAATCCTACAATCGACACAAAAAACATTGACCAGGAGTGGAATCACAATTATTTACAGCTAAAAAATAAAACTATGGCGTAAAACCTAAACGAGAAATCAGAGATAGAAGAAAAGGAAACTGGGCTTCGTTATTAGAAGTGAAAGAGGAAAAAAAAAAAAAAAAGAGGACTTGCCAATTGAGACCCTGGCTTCGCGTTTTGTCGTGTGAGATCTAGTAGCGCTCCCTGGTGATGGAGTACGATGATATGAGAAACTCTGTAGAATTCAGCTTTTTCTTTTTCTTTGCTTCCTATAATTGCAGTCTAGTCCCTCAAGTCAGGAGGTTTGAGGCCAATGTAAGGAATAGCTAATTTCTTTTCTCTTGCAGCAATAGGACTATTCAAAAAATAAAAAATAAAACTTGAACAGCTAATACAGGAAGCCCGTGTCTGAAATACAAGGCAATGAAAGCCCAAGAAACATGGATTACCCAAGCCTACAAAATCAAATACAAGCCTAAATCTCTCCAAAGGGATAAAGTTATTTTTTATGTAATTATTTTTTTTAATTTGATAAATGATTTAATGAGAAATTAAATTTTTACCAATTGGTCAGTTCGACTCCCAACTAAGGGCTAAAATAGAAGGTTTATGCAATGTTTTCAAATACAAGAAAGTATTAGAAAATAATATAAATTATAATTTAAAATTTTATATAAGACCATCTTCAACACATGAAGCAAATGAAGAGGCAAATACTAAATATTGTACTTTAGCTTTTATTCTTTTAGCTTTTTCAGCACCCAAACAAATAGCCATTTTGGCTATTTGTTTATTAGCCAGCCATTTCTACATTTCATTGTAGAAATGGCCAAAATAAATAACAACTCTCTTTTTTTTTTCTTTAAATGTAGGAGAAATTTTCTTTAAATGCAAGAGGAAAGAACTTGTAGTTTTAAAATTTTATATTGTGCCTCACCCTTCTCTCAAATTTAAAAAAACAAGAATCAATTATTCTCCGGTTAATTAATAACATCGGTTGTGTTAATTAGCTGAAATTAAAAGGTATGTTTGTTTAAAAGCTTTTTTTATTTTCTCTTTTATATCTCTTGATTTTTTAGATCTTTTGTTGTTAATTTAATATTTGTGATGATTTTTATTTCTTTATTATTTTATGTTTTTAATATGGGTTAAGGAAGATAATTTTTATTTATGTTGTTATCTTTGATAAAATTGAGAGGAATTAATAATGGTAGTTGATATTGATAAAAAGATAGAGTAACATATTTAAAATTTATTTTTGATTGTCTGTTTTAATTTGAGGTCAATTATATTTTGTTTTGTTGAAAATGCAATTAAACCAATATATCAATTCTCTTTTAGTTCTAAAAAATGGTCAAATTGTTATGTTAGAACAAGTAGGAGGCAATGCTTATTATTAATTCGCATGTATGAAAACTATAAAATTACTAGACATTGAATGTGAACTTCTTTTACACTCTCTTATAAGGTTTTAACTTGAGTTTGTTTTTTTTTTTTTAATGTAGATGGATTCAAATTTTCCAAGCTCTTTTATCAACTTTCTTATGAGTGAGTCAGAAGATATTCTCTCTCAACCAAGTGATTCTAATCAATTAATTGATGACTTAACATACTCGAATTTAAATGTCCATTCGGCAAAAAAATCACAAAAAAGTTCAAATTTCTCAACAAATAAAGATTGTTTACTTGTCTCTGCTGGCTAAATACAAGTAAGGATCCAATTACAGGAGTTGAACAACAAACAAAATAGTTCTGGGCTCGCGTACATGCTTACTTTGTAGAGAATGGAGAAAACTTGAATAATCATTCTCAAAGAAGCATCTCAAGTAGATGGCAAGAAATAAATAGAGAAGTCGGTAAATTTGTTGGATTTGTTACTCAAATTGAAAATCATCAGCAAAGTGGAATGATCGAAGAATCAAGGGTAATGTTAATATTCATTTCTATGTTAAATTTTTTAACACATATTTTAACATTATTTTATTTATTTATTTATTTACCAGATTAATGATGCTTGGCAAATATATGCTTCTTACGTTGGCAAATGATTTCAACTAGAACATTGTTGGGTTATCTTAAGAAAAGAACCTAAATGGTAATTTGAGGGTGCAAGTCAACATCAAAGGTCAAACAAGAAACAAAAAAGTCATGTCAATGCAAATTCGGCTTCATCAACTCCATCTACCCCTGATTCTGTTAGTTTAGGAGAAGATAGCGAACCATTGATTTATCAAGATAAACCAATCGGTTAGAAGGCTGCAAAGGAACAACTTAAACGTAGACAAGAAAAAGATAAAGTTGGGGAGGTATCTGTAACAAATCTCTTACAACAATTCAGGGATACTCTAGTTGAAATTGAGGATCAGAAGAAACAAGACACGAAAATTATGTTAGAGCAACAAACCATGATGATTCAACAAAGTCAAGAGAAACAAGAATTGGACAGGATTGAGAAAGAAGAACAAATTATGAAAATGGATATTTCTAATTTGGATCCAATTTCTGCAGCGTATTTTCAAAATAGAAAGTTAGAAATTATGCAAAAGAGGGGTTTTGATTTTTAATTAACTTTGATTGATTTATTGTAATGTAATGTATTTTTAATTAAATATGTAGAAAATTCTTGGTTATTTTAAATACATTGTTATGAAATTGATATCAATTCATAATACTTTTTTAAAGTTCCTCTAACACTTAACAATAACAAGTAGGATTAATTAACTTAAAAGATAACAAACATAATGAAAAAAAAAACATAAAAAACTTGAAAATTATGATAACATAAGAAGTTCAAATCTAAAGATTCTACTCGTTGCCATATTGTTCCCACAAATGTTCAATCAAATCTTCTTGTAGTTGAGAGCTAGTTGCTCTATCCCTAATTCGATTATGAGTTTGAAGAAAATCATGTAGTTCTGGTATTTCACCATGTGACACTGATATAAAGGAATTGACTTCATGTTCATGGTCAAATCCAAAGTTCATTGCTCCTTCATCCTCAATAATTATATTATGCATTATTATGCAAGCTTTCATAATATATGCAAACGTTTCTTCATCCCAGTATCGAACAGGTCCATGTGTAATTACAAAACGAGATTGGAGCACCCTAAATGCTCGCTCCATATCTTTTCTTGCAGACTCTTGCTTGCGTGCAAAATATTTTCTCTTTACTCCTAATGGTCTTGGGATTGTCTTAACAAAGGTTGACCAATTAGGATAAATCTCATCTGCTAAATAGTATCCCATTGTATATTCATGCCCATTAATTGTATAATTGACAGGAGCAGTACGACCTTCAGTAAGTGCAGCGAAGATAGGTGACCGATCAAGAACATTAATATCATTTAATGATCCAGGCATTCCAAAAAAGGCATGCCATATCCAAAGATCTTGTGAAGCCATCGCCTCTAGAATTATAGTTGGTTCACGACAATGACTAGTATACATCTCATGCCATGCAATTGGGCATTTCTTCCATTTCCAATACATACAGTCAATACTCCCTAACATCCCTAGAAATTCACGCTGCTCTTCAATTAATAATAATCGACAAATATCGGCCTCGTTTGGTGCCCTTAGATACCAATCACCAAAAACTTCTACGATTGCTTTGAAGAAAGCTCTAAGACTTTCCATCACAATAGTTTCTCCAATTCGAAGATATTCATCATTAAGATCTGCAAGAATATCATATGCAAGTATTCTGTGAGCTGCAGTTACCTTTTGAAGGCAAGATAAACCAAAAACACCAAGAGCATCTCCTTTATTTGAAATATGGATTATGAGCTTTCACTGCATTTGCGATCCGAAGAAAAAGACGACGACTCATCCTAAATCTTCTTTGAAATTGACTTTTAGTGAATTTAGGATTTTCTGCAAAATAATCATTATATGACCTTAACTCACATTCCTTTCTATTATGATTGACAATATTGTGACCAGGAATAGAGCCACGATACCCTGTTCTCTACCCTTGATTATTCGATTCTTCTTCACCAAACACAGCGGTAGCAACTTGAAAAGCGAACACAGGAGTGTCATCATCAAAATCAAAAGCATCATAAAAATTAATATTAGAATGATTATGATGAATTTTAATGAAATATTTTTTTGATTGGAGAGAAAAAAATGGAATGATGAGAAAAAATGTTAAGGTATATGAGAATATTTATAGATGGATTATTTTTTTAAATTTTGAAATATTAGAATGTTGACAATTATTTTTTTAAAATTTGAAATTTTAAAATGTTGGCAGTTATTTTTTTAAAATTTAAAACGTTGGTGGTCATTTTTTCAAAATTTGAAATTTTAAAATTTAAAATAGTGGCAGTCATTTTTTCAAAGCATGAATTTAAAAAAAAAATTGAAAATCAAAATTTAAAATATTGGCAATTTTTTTCAAAGTTTGAATTTGAATTTACTTTTAAAAAATTAAATTTTTAACATTTACATATAAAATTGAAAATTAAAAATATTCATATAAATAAATTTTAAGTTTAATTTTAAATTATATCTTTTAACTTTCATATTATTTCATTAATTTTATATTACTTTTATAAATTACTTATATTAATTATATAATTAATAACATCATAATTATATTATATATAAAATATCTAAATTAGTTATATAATTATATTAAAATTAATTTAACATGAAATATATTAAAATATAAATGGTTTTTCTAAATAGTTATTTACCATTGGAATACATATAATAATAAAAAAAACTATATTTACACTATTCAAAAAGCCATTTTATCAATTTGGCTCTTCAATTTAGCTTTTTGGGTTGGAGATGCTTTAACAATTTAAGCTATTGAGTTGAGATAATTTTATTATATGGCACCAGAGCTTTAATAATTAAGTGATTATAAGTTTGAATCTTATTATTTCTATTTATTTAATAAAAAATAAGTATAAAATAGTATAAGTCTGTGCAAATATTTTTAGAAAAAAAAATACTCTTAACTTTTATTTATATTATTGGTTACCGGAAAATTAAGAAAATATCAAATAGTGAGATGGTCTTTTTGGAAAGCAAAGATTTTTGAAAGAGCTCATATGGATACTACCAAATTTAATTATACAAATAAACAATTGTGTGATGAAGTTGCTTATGCCGTTTTAATCAAAATATTTTTTTTTTCTTTGGCATAGTCAAGAATAGTGGGAAATCAACTTTAAAATGGTGGTGAGATTAATATATTTAAGGCTAAAATTTATGGAGTTTTTTAATTATTTCGAGACTGCAAATGGACTCCATAGCAATGAAAGGTGTTCTGTTAGATTGGATTTTTTTTTTTTTTAGCTGCATATATCATGAATTAGATTTTAAAGTTGATAAATTGAAGACATGTTACTTGTGAGTAAACTAACTACAATACTATATTCTAACTATATATTATTTTGAAATAAAAAAAAATTGAGTTTTTTTTTCATAAACTAAATGCTTCTAAAAAATATTAACATATCAAAATAATATATGAGACTATTTAATATTGTAATAGTAATTTTTTAAAAAATATTTTTCATTTGAAAAAATATTAAAATAATATTTTTTTAATTTTTTTAAATTTATTTTTAATATCAACAATATCAAAATAATCTAAAAATATTAAAAACTTAACTTGAAGCAAAAAAAATTAATTTCAAAGGTATTTTTACATGTAAAAACAAACAATACCAACATGCATGAGAAAGGGTGGACTTACATAAAAGAAAAGAGAGATGTTTTCAAAATATTCAAAATAACCATTAGTAGTTTTATGAGTTCAAATTTGCCCCTCCTTGTTTTAGACGTTGGCCCCATTATACTATTATACATAGATATACATAAAGCTATAACGTTGGTGTTTTTACTAAAAATAATAATAATAATAATAATAATAATAATAATATATTGGAGTTCAAACACAAAAACAAATTGTGATTTAATATAAAACCTATACATCTTGCTTTTATTAATTCTTCACTCATTTTCTTAGAATATATATCGTGTGATATTAGATATTTTGGACATGAATAGGTGGATATTTAACTAGACATTTTAAATATATGAAAAGACCGGAAGCAGGTCTGAGAAAATGGAGGAATCCGATGTCAGTACTATGCTTATCCAACGCGAAATAATGTCAGTTAACTAATTTAGACGTCCATCCATGGTAGCTCTAACCTATGAACTTGACCTAAATTGATGACCTAACATGGCCAAAAAATGGAGTGCCTCCTCTATATTTTTCTTATGAACAACTGTGTGCTATATTAATTGTGAACGCCGGCAAGAATAAACTACCAGGAGTTCCTCAGCTTTCTGGTCATGTAGTTGCATATATACCGAAAAGGATAAAAGTCCTTGTGAGCAAATTATTAATAAATTATGGAATATTAATTTTGATAGCCAACATATGACAGCGACTATATACCAGCCATGCATCAAGGCTAAGATTTTGAAACTGCAATTATTTCTTCTACACATATTCTTTTCTATCTTATAGATATATGCTTACTCTTCTTTATATATATATATATATATATATATATATATATATATATATATATAGAGAGAGAGAGAGAGAGACACACACACACCCCTGTGTATGGAAAAGAAGATACAAAATAAAATTCTAATTGGAATAATTTAAGTAGTCAGATTTTAAGTTTGTTTTCTAGATGTTATTAGTTTGAGTTTCACAAATTAATTAATCTCAGGATTACTAAATTTCAGGATTACTAGTGGTTTACGTGGTTATTAACTTCAGAGTTCATAAAATTATTCGAGATACTTGCAATCTGATCCAAATACCTATATTAATTAAAAAAATATATAAAATAAATAAATACATACTCTACGTGTTGGAGGAAGAGAGAGAGAGAGAGGATAAGCTAGAAAAACTACAAATAAAGATGAACATCTGCATGTTTTTGAAGGAGTTAGGTGAAGGGGACCCGCAGGAAGGAATTGGATCAAAGAATTAGCTTGTTACAATGTTCAATCATTAGTTTGGTGGTGTCTTCAGTGAGCTCTGCTCCATTTCTCCCAGCTCTTTATGTGCTGTACTCCTTCATAAAC
>Ga0325410_1003276_pt1 | contig 18252 bp, 10 predicted proteins | sample PopdelMetagenome_16_FD_206182 | JGI IMG/M metagenome (GOLD analysis project Ga0325410, IMG submission 206182) | Populus deltoides microbial communities from Bellville, Georgia, United States - Xylem-PdIQD-R3 | ecosystem: Host-associated > Plants > Phyllosphere > Stem > Wood/Secondary xylem... | reverse complement strand
CTTTGGTGTGACAAATTTGGAACAACATACTTGTCTTCCAATTCTGTTTTCATGCATGCTGCATGAACAAAAAACATTTAAATTGATTTTCACTATGAAGTTCTCAAAAAAAAAAAAAAAAAAAAAAGCTTACAGTATCTTTCTTGTCTACATGAGATCAACTGGCAGATTTTCTTACAAAACTATTGGCTGCTGCTCGTTTTCATTTGTCATGAAGCAACCTTCATGTGCAGGAGCTACCCATTTGGTTGATGGGGCTTATTGAAGGATTTGAATATCCCAAAAATAATATAGCAGATAATGACAAAGTTGACGTTGTAGATAATACCGAGCAAAGTCAAGTTCTTAGCCAAACAGCAGCATCTCAATTCTCTACTGATAATGCTGCAGATATGGAGACCAGGAATCAAGTTGTTAAATATATATCAAGCAACAGAAAAGAAGCAACGTTACCTGGAGGAACTCTTAAGATTCGTAGTTTTTCTAATCTCACCGAGCTTGTGTCTTATGTTATATGAACTGCATGATATATACGTTTAATTTTTACATGTCAAAGGTCAATAAAAAAGGAACACGATTTTCATTCTGTCAAATGTTTGCTTCTGCACTTCTAAACAAATCTTACAGGCGGCCAGTAGTGAACTTTTTTTGAAATTTGAACATAAAAATCCTGGTCTTGCTAGTTGATAGGATTTGTTTTTTCCTAGTGATATGAGGTGGGTGGAAGAATTAAAAAATATGACCATTTCAACTCTCTTGTTGTCGATCTGAAGTTCCCAAAGGGTTTTTTCAAATAAATGACCAGTGCTTATTTTTTTGCTGTAACTTACAATTAAGCACATAGTGAGTAAATAATTTGGTGAAAGACAAGAACATGCTGCCTAATTAATATCATAGTCTTGCACATGTCACGCTGGGTGATTGCGAACACATAATCATCATCTCTTGCAATCACATAACTAATCGCAATAATTTATTAACTTCGTCGGCAAAAGTTGTATGATTTTATGGTGAAATATGCGTGAAGGGTCATATGTTTAGACATGAATATTTGCAAATGATAACCATATAGGTTATTTAGCCATGAAACTAATTAATCTTCGTATTTGTGCACGAAAGAGAGAATGTTGGGAACAAGTTATAAGTTGATTTTGAGGATATATATATATATAAGACTCGGTAACCATTTTATCTGGAAAAATTAAGTACCACCCGCTACAAGTTGTGTTAGTACTTAGGAATATGCTTAATGACTTCGTAATCTAAACCCAATAAATTAATGAATCTCTGAACTTGTCAAAGTCGAGACTAATTAGTAGTATTATATTCAAGGCATCTGCTCGTTGGTCTAGAGTTGTAGGATTTTGAAGAGTTCCAAATGCTATTTATATGACCATTCATTTAACCTGGCATATCGTAGCAGATTAAGCATGGTCGTTTTTTTTTTTATTATTTTAATTAATATGGGTATTTGAATTTACTTGTACATATTTTGATTAATTCTACAGGTTTTGAAATTAATAATTATATAAATTTTCAATAGTTTTAAGATTTGTAAAATTCAAACTAATAAATTCTAAAAATTAAATTTAAAATCTAACCAATTAAACTATACTTTTCATCATTAGTTACGTATGAATGGTTTATTATAATTGTACAGATAGGATTTGTTATTGTGTCATTTTCACGTGCAAGGAAGGTGTATTTAGTACTAGTCTTATCTAGAAACTAGTAGCAGCCATACCCATTCAACGAACTGAAAAGGAATATCTAGCGTTGGAGCTTGACTTGCAGGGTTAAAACAAAGAATTAATCAGATGGCTACCTGCGTATATAGCCCAACAGAGCTACCTTGAAAGTGGACAGTTGTGCATAACTTTCATGATATATCATGTTGTTTGTTTCAAAGCTTATGTGTTTCTTTAGCTGGACATCTACCTATCTATATTAAGAGAAGAGCAAGTTCTTCTGGGCATTTGAGAATTAACAAGGATATAACATAATTACCCACCACAAGTTGAATTTGAGAAAATGAAGTTGACGTGGCTATATCTTATTGGGTAGGTGGACCTAGAAGAAAAGGACTTTTACCCAATAACAAGCCAATTACGACTACAGGATGGCTAGAATAGGATTTGGACCCTTATATATGCATACATCATGTGGACTTGGTTCACAAAGCAACTTGTCTATACCATTGTAAGAGGGTGGAAGCTAGCATTCTCATTTTCTTTTCCTCTCTGGTTCGCCTATATATATATATTTATATAAAAATATATCTCGATTTTGGAGTGTTCACGAGAAAGAGGTGATAGTGTGGGCTTGTGGAGGAAATGGAGAGAGGTTATATGCTTCTGCTGGTGGTTTTGATCATTGCCATAGGAAGGGGAGAGGGACAACTAGTGGAAAACTTCTACAGCTCTAGCTGTCCTAACGTGGAAGGTATAGTGAGGCAGGCTGTTTCCACGAAGTTCAGGCAGACATTCACTACAATCCCAGCAACTCTTCGTCTGTTTTTTCATGACTGCTTTGTGACGGTACTATATTGATCGTTCTTTTTGTTACTACATATGCACTTATCAACTATTCATTCTTCACATCCATGAATTCCAGCTACTGATCATAGTGCCTTTTAACTGCATGCCCAAGTCCCATAAATGATCATCATGGAGCGTAGTTCAACAAGCAATTCATAATATGCTGGATGTTAAGAGGGAAAGTAGTCTTCTTTGATTGGACAAGGAGACTTTTGTTCCTAGTTTTGGTTGTGTTTTTATTTCTTATATTTTCTTCCCTGGCTATCTGAACATGCTTTTGGTTTCTGGGCTGTTGGGTTATGTATGGGAAATTATTATTGGTCACGATTGGAGGTTAGTATCTGATACAGCCATTGAATACAAAACTAATAGAAACAAACACAAGTTATTACATAGGCACGTAATATTTTTCAACAACTGCATTGATTTGGAACCAACAATCGCAGCAGATCAAGACCCGCTTGAAAGTGTAGTAAATATTGCATCGCTTGTGACCGCCAAACACACCCTAAGAGTCCCGGTCAAACATGTATTTATTATACACACCCTAAGAGTCCCGGTCAAACATGTATTTATTATTGACTCTCGTTAATCTCATTGATGGAATTTAAGCATTTTAGTCGACGGTCACCATGACATCATGTATGGAAAGTCTATTGTACCCTCAGACATCATTTCATGGTTAACTGTTGAATAGTTTGTCCCAAAATATAGACAACCACACCCTAAACTCTTGGCTTTCAATACTGCGATCACTTCTATATTTGTCTTGTTTTTGCTCTTTACAGGAGGCCTAATGGTAATTAATAATCAGGAAAATTCAACTGGATTGTCGCATGTTGCAACATTTCCCTCAATTCCTTAAACAAATTAAAGCAAGTACAGGTGTCACATAGTATTCACGCATGGCCGAACAGACACCAAGCTATACTAAATTCAAGGTATCAAACTAGGAATATTAGTGGTTGAACAGAGGCAATACCTACTCTGTTTTGGTCCCTGAATTACAATCTGCACATTCTTTCACAATCCCAGTATGAAAATAACTTAAATCCACTTTAAATGATTAGGGGACATTTTGAATTGATTTTGAGCTATATACTGCTTGACTTTTATGCTCATAAAGCGTGTACTTCGTATAAATTGCTTAATCCTATCTAAAATCATAGGGTTGTGATGCTTCCACCATGGTTTCTTCGCCAAATGGAGACGCAGAGAAGGACGCTCCAGACAATCTTTCTCTAGCAGGAGATGGATTCGATACCGTAGTGAAGGCAAAACAAGCAGTGGAAGCAGCTTGCCCCAAAGTAGTCTCCTGTGCAGACATTTTAGCATTAGCTGCTAGGGATGTTGTTGTCCTGGTAAGAAATTCACAAGCCAGCACAAGTTCTTAATTATAGTATTTCTATTTCGAAGGAGAAACTAACTTAATCTCTGGGTTTGATATGATCAAAACTCAGGCTGGAGGTCCTTCATTCAACGTAGAATTAGGACGTCGTGATGGCATGGTTTCTCAAGCATCACTTGTGAAAGGAAATTTACCAGAGCCCGACTTCACTCTTTCTCAACTTAACGCTATGTTTGCTAAAAACAACCTTAACCAGATTGATATGATTGCACTATCAGGAGCGCACACACTAGGCTTCTCCCACTGCAACCGCTTTGCGAAGAGACTCTACTCTTTTTCCTCGTCCTCTCCCGTTGACCCTTCTCTAGACGCAGAGTATGCCCAGCAGTTGATGAATGCCTGTCCTAGAAATGTAGACCCCAGCATAGCCATTGACATGGACCCTGTAACCTCACGAACCTTTGACAATGTGTATTTCCAAAATCTGGTTTCTGGTAAAGGATTGTTCACTTCAGATGAGGTGCTGTTTAGCGATCCAGCTTCTCAGCCAACTGTCAATGATTTTGCTAAGAACTCGGGCGATTTTAATGGAGCTTTTGCGACTGCTATGAGAAAGCTTGGAAGGGTTGGAGTTAAGACAGGTAGCCAAGGAAGGATCAGGACAGACTGTACAGTCATTAATTCTTGAAAATTCAATCTATTGTTGTTCTAGGTTGCTAATTACTTGTTTCGAAGTTTCTTTTAATAATGCATTGAATCACTGTGTTGAACATCAAAGTTTTGAAGTAATAATATGTGTATTTCACTGTGTTGAACATCAAAGTTTTGAAGTAATAATAAGTGTATTTTTTTATTATTATTATTAATTAAGTTGATTCCAATTTAGATTATCACCAGATAGATGGCACGTGGCAAAATTTCTTCCAACATTAAAAAAAAGAAATTGAGTCATGTTTTAAAAAAAGTAAGAAAAATTCAAGAATCAGGTCATTAATCAGGTTATTGACTTAACTTGGTTCAATAAATACAATTAATTTAACAATATAATTAAAAAAACAGGTAACAATAGTAAATAAATCAAATATAAAAATATATATAATGATCAACTCAAAAAATAAATGTTTATCAATATCACAAAAAGATACCTTTTTAATATTTGATAACGAAACAAAAATTAAATAAGAATGTGATAACCCATGGAAAGCAAGAAGAAAAAAATAATTCAAAGTTCAATTCCTAGCAAATAAAGCGTTGAATGATAAAATTAAAAGAAAAAAATCAAATAAAAAAACAAATAAAATTGACATGAGTCCACTTAAGTTAGCCTATCAAACACATGACCTAATCATGAAACCGGGATAACCTCATATAAATCAAATTGAATTAAACAACAAAGCTCCAATCTCAGATAACACAACATTGAATGGGGAAATTGAAAAAAAATCCTAAAAAAAGAAAAAAAAACTAAAGTCAACTCGGGTTAACTAGCTAAAACAACAACCTCGGATAACTTCATAGAATGGAAAGTAAAAACAATCATTAAGCCTAGTCCTCACCTAATCCAACGTTGAAGGATAATTTAAAAAAAAAAAATGATTTCAAAAGAAGACCTAAATAAAATATCAAAGTCAACTTCAACATCAAAATTAACCTGAGCTAATCTTTAAACTAATGACCTGGGTTATGAGGCTGGACCAACCATATAGAAGGAAAACCTGAAAAAACCATAAAACCAAATCCCTAATCAATAAAATATTGAGAGATGAAATTGAAGAAAAAATAAACCAAATTTGACATAAAAATAAAATGCTTAGGGTTAAAATTTAAAAAAGATTCAATAAAAAAGAATAAATATCATTCAAAAGAATGAGAACTAAATCTGATATAAAAAATAAATGAAACTTAATGTTAAGGGATAAAATTGAACACAAAAATCAATTAAAAAAAGATCCAAAACAAAATATATAAAACAATTAAAAGAAGAATGATCAAATTTGATACAAAAAAGAAATAACATGACAACTCTCAGTGTTGGTATGATAGTGCAATTTCACTTACCAAAAAAAAAAAATGATAGTGCGATTTCCAATGAAATCCAATGAGAGGAGAGATAAAAAAAAAGAATAAAAAAGCTTATTGGAGCTCAACCAAGACATTGTCACTAACACACGTCATACCACTAGAAAATAAACAGCGAAAGGCTTTGAAAACCACTATGAATGCTATCTTTTGGTCTTTTGAAGGCATATTATATGTCATTTCAAGACCATAGTAGTTTCCAACATAATAGCGCCAACCAATTTTGATTTTTAAAATATATTTTATATTTATTAAAATATCAAATTTTCCTTTATCCAACTTAATTATTACTAAACAGAAAAGGAAAAATAAAAAAAATCCCTTGGTTGCCAATTAAATAAAAATATGCTTCCAAAGATAATTTAGTCATTTCACTATGTTTTAAAATGCAAGAAGACCTCCTTGTCATTTAAATCATAATGAAAAGGATAACCTCTTTTCAAGACAAAAAAAAAAAAGAGGCAATTTCATGGTAAAATGAGTAACGAAGAAATAATTTCATAACCTCTAAGTCTAGGACTCTATGTTAGGCTACTTATTGGTTGTACATTGATGGGTTCAAGGAAAATAACCCTTGCTTATTCTACTAACATTCAAGCCCAAAGTGATAGTTTCTGGGGTCTTTTACCTCTACGCGTGCTCTACAATCCAATGTTATTTCTCGGGTCCAATTTTAGCCACTAACCTTTAACATGATTGGTCATTAACATTTAAAGATGAGGTGACTATTAATGTATATGTCATGTAGCCAATCAGATGTTTATATGTGACATTTATTTTGTTCATGCAAGCATTCAATGTTATTTTCCAGATCTAATTTTCACCACCGACCTTCAACATAATTGGTCCTTAACATTTAAAGATGAGGTGACTATTAGTGTATATACCATCTAGTCAATTAATTGGTTATATATGGCATCATTTTGTTCATGTAAACATATTTAATAATTAAGAAAGGCTTATTTATGTTTAATACTCATCAAATACTTTATTAATGAATCTAATATTTGATTAATGAATCTAGAGTAAAGATAAAGTTCTAATGATAGAAAACTATTTTGTAAGGAAATTATAAAGTTGTTATAATTATGAGATTCTTATTGCATCAAAACATTGTTCCTAAATGTTCTTGGTCAATACTCTATTAAGATTAAACATTAATTAGAGTTGTTAAAACCGATACATATTATGTTCTTTCATTTATGAAATGTATGAGAGATAGCTGAAACTAATATGTAGATGCTTGTCAGATGAAATTACATTAAACTAGCCCATATGATAATTCTATATGGAGAGACCTCATATGTTTATAGAAAAGCTCACATGACAGTTGTGTAAGTTATCCTTAGACTAGAGATTACTAAGTTATCTTTTATATATATAATATTATATTTTGATCCTATTACACATTGTCATAATCAAGGGTAACAAACGAATAGATATTGGATATAACAAGAACTATATAAAGGTATTTGAATAATCAATAGAGGATTTATCACCCTAGGTGAATTAGAAAAAATATTTCATACGTTCCAAAATAGTATTGATTGTAAAATGAAATTTGAAAAGAATTTCAAATCTTATTCAAATAATCAATAAATATGGTATTGAAAACAAACATGATTTGACAGAGTAGACACACTCCATACTATAATGTCTAAACTAGAATATTAATAATGAAGGGATGCTAATTACACTAAGAAATTAGTTACTGAAAAGTTAAGGTCCTGTTTGTTTCTGCGGTTCAAAAACGCTTTTGCAAAAAATTGATTTTTTTTATGTGTTTTTAGATCATTTTTATATGTGTTAATGTCAAAAATAATTTTTTAAAAATAAACTTATAGGATTGTGACAAGTTACTAGACATTGTACTTAAACTTCAAATATAAATCAATCAATCATTTAATTGATAATAAATTAATTTATTTAATCCTATTTTATTTAGAATTGAGTTTATATTTGAGCCAACTTATTAGAGAATCTAATGGGTCACTCACGTAGGAACCATTGGTCAAAAATTAAAATAGAATGATTAATCAAGTGTGAATTTATTGTAAATAAGTTTTAGAAATTGAGGGCTAGAATGTAATTTATATAGAAAATTACAACTCTAAACCTAGAAAAATCAAGGAGGAACTTGATTGAATAAATTTATAAAATTATTCTGAAATAATATATGTAATATTATTCAAGGGGCAAATTGATGTTTTGATATTTATAGAGTTTTCAGGTTTCTCTATAAATAGAATGTTATGTCTTTTATTTTTTTTGTAGTAAATAATACACAAACTACATAAGTTGCAGAACTCTTGAAAAACATAAAAGAAAAAAAGTTAGCATTCAAATGCATAGAAATCTCTCTCTTTTAAAAGGATTTAGAAGATTTATCACCGGTGATTTATATGGATTACGTTTAAAGGCCAGACATTTTGACGGCTTGTGGTGTGCGACAACTCAACCTTGAAGTAATTATTCAAAGTCGAAAAAAATATTTAATCTTCAGATAATATTTGTATAAACTCTAAACAATTCTAGATATATCTAATAAAATCCTTAAAACTCTAAAAAAAATAATTTTTTTATTTTTATTGCATGTGTATATATATTTGAAATACTCAAGAATCTTACTATTACAATAAAATATCAGTGTTACCTAGCAAGCAAGCCAGATGTTTGACTAGGTGAGCATAAAGAGATTTGGCATGCTAGATTTAAGAGACTTGGCACGTTAAATTTAGAAGATGACAAACCAACAACCATATCAATCAAAGTTGTTAATTCCGTTCCGTTCCGGCTGGAATGCCCGGAACATCTCGTACCAGTTCAAAAAACAAAACAAAACGAAACAATTTTCACCTTGCATGAAATCTCGGGCTGATCCAGATTTTCCGGTCAAATTCTGGCCGGAACGTTCCGATCAGATTCCATGTGTTCCGTTTCGGGTTAAAGCCACTGAGTCAAAGTCAAAGACTTAAAATTGAACCTAGTTCAGTTTCATTAACTACATAGTGCACCCACGTATAAATGCTCTTTTTCTCTGAACTCTAAATACCAAATCCCTAATTTCTCTTCCTCACAGACTCAAGTTCCCAACCAAAACAATTACAATCAGCATCTTGACTTTCACAAACTCCCCCTCCAATCTTCCTTCTTCTCTGTTGTTGTCTTGCTCTTGCATACTGCATTGCTGCAACCTGACTTCCCGACCGAAGCGGCTCGATCAACAAAAAAGAGAAGGAGCCCCCCTGGAACCTGGCAAAGAATTATCAATGAATTTCAAAGAATTCTCAACCTCCCCATAAAGATTATATCACACAGAACCAGAAGACTCATACCAGACTCCAAGACATCTAATCTCGCTTTGTGGCCATTAACTCCCTTCTCGAATAATTGTCTCTACTCTCTACGTTTACATCGTACTATAATTGACGTCTGTGGTCTTTGTGGTGACTACATGAAATCTAGGTATATTTATGAGGTAATTGACATGACTGCCTTCATCTGCTAAAGTTCTTTGGATTTGTTTATGAGTTTCATTTAGTTAAAATGTCTCGCTTCTGGTTTAGTTTGCATATTGACATTAAATAGTCCATCTTTTCCATGATCAATTTTTTTTTTGTGGCAATACTTGGCCACCTTGTATGCATCCATTTCTTGCTTTTAATCAAATTGATTGCTGAGCATTCTTAGAATATTTAGTTAGGGTTGCAAGAAAACAAAGAAAAAATAGAGTTGGTGAAATTTGGCCCATTTTACTGGAAGAATTAGTAACAAACTATTCAAATTGTCAACAAATAATGGGTTCATTATTATTTGTTGGCATAGATGTGTTTATTCCTTCTACATAGAAGAGTGGGTTTATCTTTCTCGTTTAGTCCCCCTCAACCCCCAGGTCCATCATAAGCATGGGTTTCCTATATCAGATCTTCTGAGCTAATAAGCCATAATTTTTTGGCATGCTGGAACTGAGTTTTATGTTTATCTTATGATACAGGAGATAACATTTTTCTAGTCTTGCAAATTCATAATTGCTTGTCATCTTGGTACTTATTACTCTCCAATTCAACTTCTTGATGGCTTTGAACATGCACTTGTCACTTGTTTTGCAACATTTTAGCAATTTGGTCACTGGCAAGGATATGAAATTGACAAATGAATCTTGCTACAGGACTTGATCAATTGGAAGGTCATCCCAAATGTTTATGTTTTCAACAGTCTCATGAATGTATCTAATTTAATATTTTGAAATGGAAAACGCATGCAATCTTTTTCTTTGTATATAATCTTACTGTTGGGTTTGTAACTTTGTATTGTATTTACCATTTTATTGCTTCACCGAGCTTGGCTAGCTAGTTTGAACTTTGAAGCTTTATCTAAAATTGAATGCTACTTTGATGTTTGATCTGTGCACAATCCTAAACAAATCAAGTCAGAGCTCTTTAAGTAAATGAAATTGATAAAACAGAGTTAATGATCTGTTTTATTTATTTATACATCAAGATTAAAGCTAAACAGAGTTAAGCCTAGATAAGAATATGACATTTAAAGGAATAAATTATACTGCATACGTCAAGATTAGAATTCAAGAAACAAAGAACAAAATAACTGGATTAATTGCTAGGTTGCTAGGTCTGGTAATTAATAATATAATTTGGAGATGATATAAGTTGGGATACTATAGAAGCATCTTTGTCTATTTTGATTTTAGAGGATGAAGAGACATGTTTTGATGAAGAGAATGAGCTTGGTGGAAATGATCAACTATTGGAATGTCTAGTTGATGACTTTCTCTACATACCACCACAAGATCAAGATCCTTATTTCTATGTTAATGATGGAGATGATGTTTGATTTATGTTTCTTTTGTGTTAAAATATTTTACTTTCATAATATTTTGGTATTTTGTTTAAGTTGAATTTCTTTAAGACTTTAAGTTAAAGTTCTATTTAATCTTGACTATTTAGAAATATTTTAAATTTTAAAATTATGTTTGCTTGACATTGTGTTTGTACTTTGTAATACATAATTTATAATTAATTTATCTTGAATATATATATATATATATATAGATGAACAGTACAATCCCGAAACGGTACGCCGAAACGCTCCGAAACCAAAATATTTCGTTTCAATTGAAAAAACAAAATACCTGCCAAAACAGTATTAACAACCTTGATATCAATAGAAGAACTTGACACACGAGATGCATCAACCAAAGACTAGTTCTTTGGTGATGTGGCAAAGGTATCATATATATCAAATTTAATGCATACAAGGAAATTATACATGGAGTTGAATATAACACATCGTTTTTAAGTGGAAGTTTTTTTAATATAAAACAATTATTTTATAATTCGAGGATCACGTCGAACATTTGACATTGTAAAAAATCACGCCGTGCATGTATAACCTTTGCCAACGTTTTCATTTCTAATTCCCTTACAATTTTCAACAACAAGGTTGTCATGTCCTTGAAATCACCTGTGTGTGTGTGTGTGTGTGTGTGTGTGTGTAAGCTTTGCCAACATTTTCAATTCAACAAGAAGGTTGTCACGTCCTTGATATTCTAAGTGTAGTGATATATGAATTAATATGATGCGCGACAATAGTATTTAGATACTATAGTTTGTGTGATCTAATGTGCCTTGTGCTTTCAGAGATTAAGAGTTGAAACAACAGTCGGAACAGGCACATTAACACTGGTATAGCTTCAAGGATTTGACTGTACATGCGGGAATGTTTTATCCAGATCTAGTTGAACTACAAGAGTTCATGGGTCAATTGGTAAATCAGAGAAAATAACATAAAATTCATTACAAATATTATAGTACTTTTACTTGAGAGTTTCCTGTAGTATGCTTGCCTCTGCCAGCTCTCTGGCAACGTGTTGCCACAAACATGAAGAAATCCATCAAAACCTTTGGTCTGAATACACAAACACTATCATAAAATGGAAGTCAACTGCGTGATTTTCCATAGAGGTTTGCGTAGACGATCTTAGTCCGATGCACAAGAATCATGCTCAAGACTACAGCAACAACGCAAAATCCTGACAAGATCATAGAAGTAAGAAAGTAGCATATGGAACCTTCACACTTTGAAGGTTCATTCAGATCCAATATGCCTGAAAAAAATGACCCTCCATTGTGAATGTGGTAATTGTTTCCATGAGCTTGCCTTTCAGCTTCACGGTCATATATGCTGCTTGCAATTAGACCAGAAAAGACAAGTGAACCTGCCGGATTTGCCAGAGTGAGGAAATTGTACAAAGCCCCGAATTTTTTCAAACCAAACAACTCGGAGGCAGCAGCTGGCACAATTGCCCAAGGAGCTCCATAGCCGAGCCCAATCAACAGGGTACCAATATACATCGCCCCGGGCCATCCAAACGCAAAGAAGACATGCCCAACTGCCATAACAAGTTGAGCAATGGCCATTGCCACTGGCCTTGGATAAGCATAGTCCCTGGTGATATTAGTTAGACAAGGGATAAGAATGAGTCAAGATCAAAATCTGCATTAAAATACGAAATTAGTTTTTACCTGACAATAATCTCAGAGAAGTAACCCCCACCAACACGGCCAAGGAAGTTCCAAATGCTAATCATAGACACAAATATATGTGTATTATCATACCCTAGAGACTGGCTCATCTGACCAAGGTTATCAATCACTGTCAGTCCAGAACCAGATCCCAATAGAAGTGAGAAAAAGATAAGCCAAAAGTCTGCCTTGATCAATGCTTGCATCAAGGTGAAATCCTCACCCCTGTGTGGACCTCTCCTCCTCTTAACCCTCACTGCTCCTTCTGCAGCTGCTTGGAACAGTTTTGCTTGCAGTTGTGCAATCCGTTATTGTCTCTCTGATGCTGGTAACAAATCTACTTCCTTGGGTTTTTCATCTTCAACCTCGCTGAATATTAACTCAGGGGTCTCCTGCCCAGATTTGCCAGGTTCTTGTTTCGGTGGCTCGGGTAGAAGGGGCTCTTCTGCTGGACCTCTTGGATCAAGGAAAAAACTCAATGACACAGGAATCACAATAGGAATCAAAAGGAGGACAAACAAAACTATTGTAAAAATTACAACCACGATGCGACTCAAATCAACTAGATCTTCAAGAAGCATAACCCCCATCAAGTATGCAGCTAGTAGAAGGCAGACACTATATACAGATGTAAAACTTGTTCCATCTGATGGTCGAACTTGTCTGTGACCTCCAACAGGTCTGACAATGAACATTAGAGCAAGGACTACCATTGCAGGCCCGACTGCAACCATAAAAATGAGAGATGCATGATCAGGGGAATGGATCATTGTATATATTTGGGTCAAAATTGCACCACTTAATCCTGCAAAGCCTTTTAGTATTCCCACAACAGGACCACGGCTCTTTGGAAAGTTTTGCACACAAGAAACTAGAGCAGCTGTGTTGATGTAGGTTTCGCCATTGTTCCCTATAAATATAAGAATGCACATCTGCATAGGGATACAAATTAGATTGTATATATTTGGGTCGAAATTGCACCACTTAATCCCGCAAGGTACTGTAAAGTTTCAATAAATTCTTGGACCAAAACAGCATGCACATGAGAAGATGAAAGAACTCATTAGGCAAAAGTTACTTTGGCAGACAGGAATAGCAGAAGCGATTGTGGCAGCAAGAATGTATCAGCCTGATTCCAAAGAATATATTCCAGTCAAACCAATATCACTAAGTTCAGTGTTATTTAAAGCATTCACGTTTTTTCTTTCCAATATGACATTTTCATTTTGTCTTGAATTTCTATGTTAAATAGCTCCTCCTAGATCACCAGCCATGTCCTCTCTCTATGTCAATTCTCATCATCATACCATCCTTTCCTAAGAAATGAGATATGACAGAAACACATATTCTGTTAACATATTAATGCGATGATCATTAAGCTGGTCCAAAACATGGAGAAGCCAGTTCAACTTCAAATTCTACAGTAAATCTGTGATTTCTATAAGACATTTTCCCAAAAGGTATAGAGATCACGTTTATATATGTTTTCCAAGAAAGCAATTGATTTCATAAAATAGAAGACCCAAGAGAGATACTTTCAGACTGGGAGAGGGGGAATAAAAAAAAGATAGTAATCTGTTGGTTTCAAAAGTTTAGCAGCCTATATGCATGATTGATTGAACCACCGCTTGCGTTTTGGTTTGGCAACATCTAATCGCCAACAAATGCCATGATACTTCCTGTTAAACAGATTCAATAAATTTATATTTTGGCAGCGCACACAAGTTTCCAGGTCTATAGGTTATATGTATTTTGCATAATTTGGTCCCACGAGTCAAAATTCCAGATGATAGTTGAGAGCATAAAAGAATATGCCCACAAATCCATTAAAATCACACCATAAATTGTAAACCTTTTAATATCTTATAGACCACTATCATGCATGAGCCATTACGAGAAAGAAAAACACAAAACGAAAAAGAAGGGCGAGGAAGGAAGGATCCAATGCTGTAGAACTTCATCAAATATCATAAATCTCTGCGAGACCAATTTGAACAGATGAAACATAAAAAATTTAAAAGCAACAGGGAGAAAAGAAAGGGTTTGCAGTTCCTTTGATAACGGGATTTCCAATAACAACAGAGATAAAGTCAAAACCAATAGCGATCAAACGTGCAAAATCCCCACCCTCAACAATCCACCATACGAGTCAAAATTATGTGCACGAACAGAAGAAGAAGAAATTGAACGCAGGAGATCCATTTCCAGCTAAATTAAGTATAAAAAAGTTCCTAATTTAACAAAAATGGACCAACCAAATCATCAACTTTAAGGCCATATCAGATGATAAACCACAATAAAAGTGAAAAGATCAATAGACACTCACAGCCCATAATGGCAAAACAGGAGCTCTGCCTGTTACCACAAGCCAAACCCAACCGTATCCAACAAGATTCTGCAAAGCACCAACTAACAAAGCACCCCATAAAGGCAAGATTTCTGATAAACTACCGGCCAAGAAACCAACACTACCACCAAGATCTTTAGCAACACCTAAACTTGCAAGCTGCCTTTGATTGTAGTTCAGTGAGCTCTTTATAACAGGTGATATGCTACCAAATAAATAACCAATTCCTGCACATGATTGTATCCACATTGCAGCAACAAAAACTAGCCATCTATTATTGATGAACCCAGAAAATCTATCTGGCAACTTGCCCATCATCACAACAACAACAACAACAACAAAAAAGTCTGTTTCTTGATTTTGTGGTTTCTAGCTAAATGAAAGGAGCTGAAATAAAAATACATATAAATAAAAACAATTTTTAAAAAACACACACATTAATCTAGGATTATAATTAATAAATAAAATTGATGATAAAATATCACAACCGCTAATAACAACAGTAAATATTTACAAACGCTATTATTATTATTATTATTATTATTATTAGCAGTTGCTAAATAAAATTGTATTTTTCAACAACAATTGAGTTAAAATATAGTATTTTCTAAATACTTTTATTTTGTTTGCTGTATCTTAATTTTTTTGTTTTTATTTTTATCAAATTACGCTAGTTGATATGAGACTCGTTGTAAAGTTAGATCTGTCTTGTCCTCGCGCCGAGTGATTTGTCGGTTCTCCATAAACATGTCAAACATGTTGATAGCCTTGCACAAAAGGATAAAATATCATTTTGTGGCAGATAAGGATCATCAAGTTATCATCAGCCAATGATCTCTGCTGTAATGAAAAGCACTCTTCATCCCATCTTCTTCCTTCTTCCTCTCAATATATGTAAAATAGCTTACGTATCCATCTTATATTATTATGGGAATCTCGTATTTTTCTAAACATAAAAGAAATTTATATCTCCGCAGAATTTTTAGTAACGAAATTAAACTTAAAAAATACAAGCATTTTGAACCGAATTTCCATAAACAATTTATTATTTTTAGATTAAATACATAATAATTAAAAATAAATTTATTAAAATTTAAACAAAAAATCATAATAATATTCAAAAATTATATCAAAACTAAAAAGTAGGTGAATTCAGTAAATTTTGTTTAGAGTATAAAAAATAAAATAAAAAAAACTTTTAAAGGATCTGGCCTCCACACACTTAGATTATGGATGAAATGTCATTGTTGTCTATCACAATTTTCAACAAAAATACGAGTGTGCATACGGAAATATGAAATTCATGTTTATTTTTGTATTTTAGAGATTTTTTGGAAAACAATATTCTTTTTATTTTTGTTTTAAATTAATATTTTTTTTTTAGTATTTCAGATATGTTAATATTAAAAATAATTTTTAAAAAATAAAAAAATATATTATTTTAATATATTTTTTAATAAAAAATATTTTAAAAAACAATCCCAACCGACTTTGAAGCTAGAAGTGATGAATTACGGGATCAGTTGAAGAGGTTTGTTCTACAACTGGAAATTATTAATCCCAAGCTTTATTATGATGCCTCTAGAGAGTACCCTTCCAACATGAATCACATTTGGTATTTTACTATTCAATGCACATGTGCTCCGCTGTGGTAGGACTAGAAGGTATTTTCAAACATAAGGCGTCTGTGTCATAGATGCACCTTACAATATCATGATTTCTTTTTTTATTTAGGTACAATATTATTTATTTCTATATGCAAGTTTTTTTCCTAATACTTTTAGTTATTAGGTATTCTCGATGCCCTTAGATCCCCTGATAGTAATTATGATTGTTCTCCTAGTGAGTTCTTACCATGCTCCAACTACTTTACCGAGCCCCCCTACCTTAAATTGGAGGCGAAGTTTGATTCAACAAAACTGTAAGAATATGAATCGGGTCTTAATGGGCTTCCATTAAAATTGTAAGAACAAGGATTAGAGATGGAATGATCCAATATGAGACTCAATGATCACATTGATCCATTAATAATATGGTTTAACCGAATTGCAAGTATATATCTATAAACATCATTATTGTGAAGTTGAAAGTACTCATCACATGGCCTTTAAATTAAAAAATTCCAAGTATATAGTATAATTTTAGGTGGAGGTATAATTTTTCTAGTTGGAGTGCATTTGATGAGGTAAGAACGTGTGAATCTGAATAGCTTGATTCTCTAACCTTCGCTTTTCCTAGTCATCATTACAGCTCGTGCCTTCTTCTCAAAGCAATACCTCGCCTTTATAATACCATTTTCACCATGATTATTGCCATCGTCTCCCAGAGTGCGAATTGAGAGACTCGCACGGCAAGGAAAGCAAGGGAGAAGATGTCGGATTGGGGGCCTGTATTTGTGGCGGTGGTGCTATTTATACTCTTAACACCAGGTTTGCTGATTCAGATGCCGGGTCATCACCGATTCATAGAATTTGGCAACTTCAAGACTAGCGGAGTTTCCATACTGGTTCACTCCATCCTCTACTTCGCTCTCATTTGCATCTTCTTGCTTGCTGTTGGTGTCCACATGTATGTTGGTTCATAGCCCTCGATTGCGGATCTGCTTTTGACACAGAGATGTGACGCCTAGTTATAACATGTTGTAATAAATCTGCTCTTTTTTTTTTTTTTGGGTTTTTGTTTCAAGTAAATGTTCTTTTAACTTGATTCGTGTGGCAAATATTTGTACTTAATCCATTGAAAAGATGTAATGGAGTTCTATGTGTGCTTTGTGGTTGCAAGTTGGAATTCCTAACTGAATCAATTACAGACGAGCCTGGATATACACGCAATAGGCACCAAGTTCTGCGTTACCTGTCACTCTTTAAGTGTTGCTAGTGAATAGCGATTTCATAAACTTAATTGAAAGAGAAGCAGAAAATTAGGTTGAAGATGCAAGGGGGTGGGAATTTTAGTCACGGTTAAATCAGGGAAAAAATCTCAGAGAAAACTAAAACATAAAATTTTCTAGATTTATGGCTAAAAATATAAGTTGTTGAAGGAGTTGAAAATAAAATTCCTTACCGGAGCCTGAGCCGGAGCCCCTGCCAGCCCTCCTGGTTCCGCCACCATGAAGATGACTAGGGGTAACTTGAATGAGAGTGGATTGAAAGGGTTGGAGGTTTTGCAATCTTTGCACAAACACGATTATTGGATAGAGACACTGAAGGAGAGAGACTGAAGGATCGCCTGGCTAGAAACGATATAGGAATTTTTGACACTGAAGGAGAGAGACTAAAAATTCCATACCAATTTTTTTTCATGCCACGTGTTGTTTATATTTAACAAAACACTAAATCACTGTAACACATTCATAAAAAAAAAAAAAAAAAAAAAAAAAAAAAAAAACTAAATAACAGT
>Ga0325410_1003274_pt1 | contig 18253 bp, 7 predicted proteins | sample PopdelMetagenome_16_FD_206182 | JGI IMG/M metagenome (GOLD analysis project Ga0325410, IMG submission 206182) | Populus deltoides microbial communities from Bellville, Georgia, United States - Xylem-PdIQD-R3 | ecosystem: Host-associated > Plants > Phyllosphere > Stem > Wood/Secondary xylem... | reverse complement strand
TAGTGACCTCGAGCCAGACAACATTCCCCTCAAAAGAAATAGCTTCCATTTCTATTCCCCCCCCCCCCTCTTTCTCAATCAAAAACCTAATTAACCTAAGCAAACTCTAGACCACCCTTATTTATTTCCTCAAGAAAAAGGACCTCTAAACCAAACAGATTATGAGAGAGGCGAAAGATATAAAGAGTTAAGGGGGGAGAGAAAGAGAGAGATGGGTCTGTATGATCATGGTGAATGAGAAACGAGCAAGGAAAACAAGGAGATTAAAAGGGCAGGAAGAGAGATGAAAAGGTGAAAAGGACAAAGAAAGCAATAAAAGCAGCAGACCCACTGACCCTACAAATGGGTCTCGGGCGCCAGAGAAATGACCACGACCCCTATCTCTAACTCACCCCATCTCTCTTCCTTTCATCACTCTCATCAATCTCATCGTTCTCTACCATGCAATGCAGTGTGTGTGTGTGTGTGTGTGTGTGTGTGTGTAGATTTTAGCCCCCTCCTTTTGCTCTCTTTCTCTCTTTACGCGGTATCAAATTAATTAAATCCCATGTGTGCCGCGATATATCATCATGACCTAATCACACCATCATATTTTTATGCTTAAAATAAATTATCAAGTACTATCTCTGTTTTGCTAACAATAACATCTTTATTATACCCTTTATATATATATATATATATATAAAGTGATACAGTGTATCAAAACTTTTATGTCTAACCCTAGCTATACTTCCCATTGGCATTAATCAAGATTTTTGTTGCCTATTCATGATCACCATGTGCATTGTGTGTGTTCTTAATTATTATACCATATATTTTCTTTCTTCGATCCATTTCCATCAACTAATTAACTAGGATAAATTCATATTCTATTTTGTGTTTTTCTCAACAAACTAATATGATATTATCCAGGCCAAGTTTCACATATATAATATAGATTAAATTCATATTTGATTTTTTTTTAACCATTATGGTATTTTTGAATCAGTTTTTATACAACGTCCATGCTAATTTATATATAATTTTCGTTACACTTGAAATATTTTCATACCAAATTGTCATATTAAATTAGTATATGATGAAATTGATCATATCTATAGCATGAACTCACTTGCCCACCTAAACCAAATCCCTCAAGAGTTTGATCGACATTGAATGAGGCGTCCGTAGATATGATAACGTGATGATGCTTTGACGATAATATAAGACAATAAACACGTAAGAAAGAAGATGAGTCAGAGGATTAGTTGAGCTAATTCACCGTCCCTAGCTATATAGTTTAGTACTTTAGTCCTATGATTTATGGGTACCTATCAATTTTGCAAGTGTTACCATATTTCGGTACAATGTTAATTTGGGTAAACTAAAAAAAACAAACAAACGTGAAAAAGGGTAGCCTCGTTCACCGCAAAAAAAATATCACTGCTTTTTTCTAAGCTTGCGGGGGATTCGAGATGACGACAGACACAGAGAAAGAGAGAGAGAGAGAGTCACAGACAGTCGTAAGAGGTTACTGGTCAGCTTACTGCTTCGCATTCAGCTGCTCTCATCTCCACCATAACACATGGTCCTCACCATTCAGATTCATTTACATGCTTCAGGGCCCACACGTGTTAAGGGCACAAACCCTCTTTTAATTTCTTTCTTTTTCCTTTTTAAATTTTAATGGAAAAGAAAAACTATACAAACACTTGAAAAAATATAGGAAGAACGACACTACATAACAAGGATGGAAGAAAGGGTAAAATCGCCAGCACTATTTTGTGGCATTTGCAATTGTTAAAAAGAAAAAAGAAAGATAATGTGATTCGTGGGAGAAACTTGATTGTTGTAGATATAATTAGAGTATCAAGATTTCTTGATATTCTTGTATATACAGCAAATTAAGTTTTTTTTTTCTTAAAAAACCAAAAGCACTGCTACTGAGGAGAAATTAACGAGATGGAAGAAGTGTTTGGATGATTAAATCAAAGTGAAATTAAGGTGCAATAAATATTTCACCAGAGAATTTGATTCCTTCAAGGGAAAGATAACCAGTCTTGCAAAAATGGAAAAAGATGTTGGGATTTATTATGGTGCTAGCAATGGAATGTGACCTCTCAGCGCATGTTAAAAGCAAAATCTCAATAAATATAAGCACATGTCTACGAGGCTGTTCAAAGGCTTTGCTTAGGTCACCAAGAATTTGAATATTGTCGAGATCGTTTGAGCTATAATTTGACTTCGCCTGTTGCTTTGTTATGGTAGTAAAAGGCTTTGGAACTAGCTAGTATATATATTGCCTTTTAAAGAAACTATATATGTACTAAAGCTATTAATTTAGAAAATAAAATCTGGAATCAAATATTTGAAATCTTATGTTGAATGTTGGGCGTAAACAAGTGTATATATATAAAGGACTGAAAGGATACAGAATATTTCGAATTCAATGTGCTCAAATTGATTAAGAAGGTTAAGTACTGGGTAAAGTTCCTCTCCCAATCCTTCTCTCATCTATCTATGGTGGATGGAATTTAATCTTAATTCTCTATAAATCACATCAATTGACTTCCTCTATGGAATGACATCATCAAATGACTTTACTAGTAATTAAAAGGACACAATAATTGACTTTCACATGATCTGTGTATGCTTCTTCTGTACACTACTTTTTTTCCCTTCTCTTTTGTTATTTACTCAAAAAAATAAAAAAAAATATTTCCTTCTCTCTGTTTGGTATAGATAGATAGCAAATGCTATTACATGATTACATTGGATTTTTTTTTTTGAGAGAGAGAGAGAGATTCGATCAACAAATCAATTAAATCCGTGAAAGCAATCAATTAAATCTGTGATAGCAAGTCATTGCTGCTCAATCTGAACTGATCTTGTTGGTATTTACATTGGATGCTTTTATAATTAGAATGATAAAGATTTTATGTGTAGATGATTTGTTCACTAATCACCAAAATTTCTTTTCTTTGATAACTGACAACCAAATTTCTCTTGGTATGATGCGTTGCAATCTTCTTGTTTTTTTTTTTTCCTTGAGCAAAATTTTTCCCAACATACGTCGCCATCATCCCGGCAAAGTCAAAATTCCATGTCTTAATCATGTGCATTGCCGGAGCTAATAAAGTTCACCCTTTGAACTTCTTGCTTCTGTTCTGGTTTCCCTTCACAGTCAAGTAGTTTGGGGATGGAAACTAACACTTGCAAGATTTCAATCATGTAAAATCATAATTTTTTTGTGTGCTGCCCTAAGAGACTCGGATTTTGGATCTATTCTTAAAAGAAAAGTAGGGGTGCCACTAATTACATGATCAAAGTAATTAGCCTTTGTTATCTAGCTACCTTAATATATATAAAGTTTCTCCTTGACATAAGAATTGGATACTTGAAGATCAGAGTCCAGCAAATGTGCAAGCAACATTGACTACTTGCACCACAACCTCATAAAAAAATAAAATCATTTCATTTTTTTCTCTTCTGGAAGTCCTAATTTCATGGTGATTGATCTAACCCCTCCTCTAGCAGACACCTAACTTTACCTAGATCTTTGTTCTTTCCCAATTCCCATCGAAAGCATTGTCTCCACTCTCCTCTTTTTCTACTAAACAAATATTTGTAAAATAAATCCACAGCAACAAATTAATAGATTACAGCTCTTGTGCCGCAGTCGTCCCTCTTGCCATCCTTGATGATCAATAAGATTTAATGGATTCCAACTGTCATCCATCGTTTTGAATCTGAGCATGGATCACGTATGCTAGCTTGATCATTGTTTTTTACAGTAAGCAATTCCATTAGCAATTGTTTAATCTGAACCATGCATGTATTACATGTAATCGTTACATACTTAAGACCACGCATTAGTTCAGCAGCGCGTGTAGAGCAATGTTGGAAAGTAGTGTGCTCTAATGATCTTGTTTTTAAGTAGCAGATTAATAATAATCAAACCCTAAATCCACTATCGAAAACAGGAAAAAAAAAAAAAGGTTGTGCTACACAAATAACCTTAAGAAAATGTGCGAGAGTGGTTGGAAAGTGGAAAGGCAAGCACTCTTTTCATGCAAAGAAAGCTTTTTGGCCAACCCAACCTCAAGTCTGCCTTGATTGAGAAAAGAAGATTCTCTGCAAACAAAACAACGTAGAAAGTAGAACCAAAGCTTACGTGGGGTGAGTGAGAGTTTTCTTTGGTTTTTGAAACTTCAAATAACTCAAACATAAATGCCACGACACATTGATTTCGTTTCTTTTCATTAAACAAGAACACTTTGATCAGCAGTTGTTGGAGACTGTTACGAGCTATTTAAGGTACCATATCAAAGCTGGAAACCAAAATAAAATATATTGTACTATTAACGCTTGGACACAAGCTGACAAGACATTATATTTTTTTCAGTTTTGAGTGTCATGCCAGCAACCAGCTACTTGAAAATCATCCATCCATTCAAATCATTCAAAATATATCCGGAGTTCAAATTTCAAATGCTGTGCTCGATCCTCAGCTAGTTTTTTTTTTTTTAATTCACGTGGTTCACATTGATCTGATCAATTAACAACTCTCCAAATATCACATGAAAGTGAAAGAAATGAATAATATATACAACGCATCAGAGCACTTACATCTAATCAGGGACATATTACTAATTTACTACTAGTTAATCAAGGAAAAATGCTAGTCTTAATAGCACTTTCGGACCTAATTAATTTGCTGTGTATGCATATTAAACATGTATGTATTAATTACTCAACAATTGGTTACATATCACACCGATTGAAGTTCATTGAAACATTGGTTTTATCGAAACTCTAGATGCAAACGTACGAGAGCAAGCTCACTATGATTCTTCGCAATTTTATTATCTCAAGTTATATTACCATGATTCTATGTATTGAATTTTTTTTTCACTTTCTATACATTTACATATACAAAGTGTCCACGAATATTTAGAGATTATATTAAAGTTTGATATTATAAAATAAAATTTCAGATTATAGTGAAAAGAACCGAAAGAAAAAAAAAATTAACAAAAAAAAATCATTTTATTAAATTTTGCCATTCAAAAAGCACAAAAACCTTCGGTTTGATCCTCAAAGTTTTAATTTATATATATTTTATCGTTGTTGTGTTGTAGTCGGGCTTGAGATAACAAGTAATTTTGAGCAGTCACGAGTAGATTTGTTATAACTAGATGATGATATACCCCAGACAGATTACGTGGATGACATAACAAATGCATTTATAAACTAGCGGGACAAGTCTAAATTCAGGAGGAGTTCTCGTCACGTTACACCAGAATAACAGCTCAAATAAGCTATAATTTTTTATCCGGTCGTTGGATCAGGCTAAGAGTTTTACAAGAATTTCTAGAGGCCATTTTTCTTATAGCAACTATTATGTTATTGCGCAAACTATTGGATCTTGAGATATCAAGAATCTTGCCAAGGCCCCTGGTTTTAGCGATTTTGTTATTTTTCTTGTTATTTTTTTATTTTATAGTTGTTTCCTTGTTATTTTTATATTTTAGTTTTTTTTTTCTAATTAAGGTAGGGTTTCTAGTATATTCAAACCTTTGTAAACCTCATAAGGAGGCAAAATTTATCATTATTTTTTTAGAGAATAAAATTATGAATCTGGGGTTCATATATATTTGTAGTCATTCTCGCTCATAATTTTTTTTGTGTTTTGTGTGTGTTTGTTGTTTTTAGCTTTCGCTTGCATAATGTTGTTTTAAAATTTTCATGTTTCTATTCAAACTTTATTTTTCTCACGTTTTAGTCTCTAAATGTTAATAGAGGAGGAAAATCGCTGAGAAAAGTTAAGAGAAAAAAATATATGGTCAGCGACATTCTAGCCACATAAAGGTCAATCTTAGTGTGAATGATTTAATTTAAAATAAGAGTGTTCACTATGTCAAATAATCATATCAATCCAAAAGTTTAACCTATTATGTGAGGTCCCAAGATATGATTTATATTATTCTCTAATACACCCTCTCAAGTAAAAATCTTTGAGTTTGAAACTTGCATAAATTCACACTACCTTGTACTATGAATTAATTTTAATTAAAAAAGAGAATGATAGTGATAAAATTCAAATTTATGACCATTTAATCATCAAATTATAAAATTTAAAATCTCAAAAACTCAAATTTTACTTGTTTTAAGTTTTGAGATTTCAAAATTCAAACCCTTAACCTTTCAATTATTAGAGATGGCCAAAAATTGAACAAAAAAAGATTGATTGTCTATCAAGATGGACAACGCATCATTCATTAAATTATAAAATTTATATAGATAAATCTCATTGAAAAGAAAAAGTCGAGCAAGTAGCCCTAGCCTTCCAAACCCATTAGCGCCTAATGTTTTTCTTTTGAGCGAATTGTGCCAAACCTTTTTATTAAAATACCCTTTAACCTTTTTTATTTATTTTATTTTTCAAATAAAATTATCTTTAAATAAATTTACTAAAATAATATTTAAAAAATCAACCAATTATTTTGTAGTTTATAGGAAGATTATAATTTTTTAATGATTTTGACCTAATATTTAGAATTTCTAAAAAAAATCTCATTGGTTTTCAATAAGAATATAATATATTATTGTTTTTATTTTAAATGTTTTTCTTAGATTTATTATCCTGAACTTTATTTATATAGATGCGTAAAAATAATCAATTCATAAATTTTTTCTTTCACAATCATAATAAAATTTTATTTAAAAAACAATATTTCTAATAAAAAACATGTTTTCATAAAAAAATACATGAATAATAAATTGATTTTTTATTAGAATCTTAATAAATATATTTTTTTAATTATCAATTTTTTTATTGAGAAAATCAAGTTGTTAATAAAAAAAAAACTTGTTATTTTTAAAATAAAAAAATACATGAATGAGAAAATATAATTTGCACTGAAATGGTACATTTTCCCTCTAAAATTATAATTAAATTTTTTTATGAATATTTATTTAAATTATCAGATAATAAAATAAAAAATAAATTTTAAAAATTACTGGGAAAACACGCGGTCACTATGCTAGTTTACTAGCTAAACCAACACGAGGGTATTGACATTAATAGATGATACTGAAAGCTATGGATGTCAGATGTGGGCTTTACAACCAGGCTTTTGTTGGCTGCTTTTCAGCTATGATTGACAACAAGCAACTTTGGGCTTGGCACTGATGAAAATTCTAAAACCTTTTTTTATCATCAGCCCAGACTTCAAACTTGCTGATCCTGTTGATCTGACTTTTCTACTGCCCAAGGTCTTCCAGATTGGGTCTTGATCTCCTTCTGATGCTTGCTAGCGCCGCCGAACTGCTAGACTTCGTCTCTCCAAATCTCTTGTAATGATGGGGTCAAGCAACTACTCCCTGCCATTCTATACACTGAGTTTAACAAGGACACAGATTCTTACGCCCTGATCAAATTACCAAGAGTCAAGAACAAGGACTCGATATGATCAATTCTTTCAAGATTCTCAAAAAAATAAATTTTCTTATAGTCTTTTTGGTAATGCATCATGAGAACTGAATTTATCAGCGGTATCCCTTTAAAAAAAAAAAACAAAACAAGAACGGTGCTATTAGATGCTTTTGGAGCTTTCTAGAGAGTAAATAGAAAGAGTTACTAACATGCTTTCAACAGCAGCATGATATCTGGTCAGGAGAAAATATATATCTGGACGGTGGAGCAGCACGAGTTGGAGGTGACAGACAGAATTGAAGGGTGAACAACGAATCTGGAAGAATCAGATATGATGTCGTTAGTACTAGGGGATCGGTCATGCACAATATTTCAACACGAAGCTAACATATTTCCTATTTATGCACTCTCTCGTGTCCAAAAATCCAAATAATTGATTGATGATGATAAAACCCACAACTTATTAGTGGCCACGTTAATACGGCAACTTTCCAAAAGAAAAAGGATCATGCTGTGGAGGGCCCCTTCTTTTGATCCCTCCTGCTGTGTTGCTAAACCATTGGTTCTTGATGGACACAAGGACAGCTTTAGAGTAAACTTTGTCTTCCGGCAATTGATCCAAAGTTGCCATTTTTTTCAAAAGAAAAATGGCTTTTGTATCAACGTGGCAACCTAAGACTCTAAAACCCATGATGTTTTTTCCACGAAAAATGGACCTTCCTTGTCCCTGTAAATTTGAAGACTATAATAAAAGGATGATGATCTTAAGGCTCATGATCATAGAGCCGTTGAAGAGGGTGTTCAGAATCACATATATGGTAGATCAAGGGTGGTGTCTAGGACACATCGCCTTGTCAGCTTGAATGAAAGGAGTACAGAAATGTCGTCACCGCCACTAGCACAAAAATAGAGTAACAAGATGCTCTTCTTCAAAGAGTACACGTACTATCGTAGCAGGCCCACCTTCTGTGATGCATGTATAGACATGATCAGTTGCCTGACCATTTATTAGTTCACTAACCTTTTGCAAACAAAGGCTCACCAAAGCAATGTTAACAGAGAGATGAGACATCCCCAACAACAGCAATAGTAAAGTTATCAGGTAATGGATCCAGGCACGCACCCTTTATCAAGCATTCAAAAGAATGCATACAAGAGAAGGTTTACTGATGAACAAATCAAGTTCCTGGAATTCATGTTCGAGTCAGAATCAAGACCGGAGTCTCGGGTTAAACAGCAGCTGGCTAGTGAGCTTGGGCTAGAGCCTCGACAGGTTGCTATATGGTTTCAGAACAGGAGAGCTAGACTGAAGACTAAACAGATTGAGAAAGAGTACAGTATACTGAAAGCAAGTTATGATGTTCTAGCCTCTAGCTTTGAGTCCTTGAAAAGAGAGAAGCAGTCATTGATAATCCAGGTATATATCTTTCTTTCGTTGGACTATAGGCAGTTTTTTAAGTGTAAGGGTACCCTTGTGACTGAGCTTAAAATGTCTGGGATGCATTCTGACTCTAACAAGAGCTTTAATTTTCAACAGCTGCAGAAACTGAAAAACAGGCATGTAAAGCAACATGGGAGCAGAAATTGTGGGAACCAACTCAGAAGCAGCCGTGATGGCAGATTTGAGAACAAGGATAGTGGCTCAGAATCAAAAGAGAAACCCAGCTCTCCATTGGACGGTAATGAAAATGAAGAAAACAGGCCTTCGAGTGATAATAACAGCAGAAATACAGTGAACACGAGGGAGGAAATTGACATTTTGAACCACACCGAACAAACAGACAACTCATCACAGTGGTGGGAGTTCTGGTCATGATCACTAGAAGCACACTACCTCAAATGAATGAAGTATGAATAAGCACACGAGCATGTTTAGCATCTACATCGCGTAGCAAAAGTCCACTCGTATCCGATACTACCAGTTGTCTCTTAATCCAATCTTGATAAATTTTGTAATTCCAGGAGGAAGTTTGGTCAAGCGTCAAATGTATCCACTTTCTTAGTGTAATCAAATTGAGGACATGTACTCTTCGTAGGTACTAATGGGAAAAACAAATGAAGAAATACTTGAAGCAGAATCAAGTGCTTGTTAAAAAGAATTTATGTTATTACCTAGAGATAAATAAATATTTTTTTATCTTAATTGTATAGTGAAAATACCTAAATATACTTGATATTAAAAAAAACTTAAACCTGACATCTTTTCAAATGGTTTTTTTTTTTTTGTTATTATGATATGATATGATATGATGTAAACTAAAAAATAATTTGGTATTTACTTAAATATAAAAAATAATAAAAAATTATAATGTAAAGTGAAATAACAAAAATAACCTTGAAAAAAAAAGACTCAAGGACAAGGGATGTTTTAGGTTTTTTACAACGTTTTTTTTTTTTGGTAATTATCATATCAGCAATTTTGTATTTAGTTAAATAAAAAAAATAAACATGCATTTAGGACACCCGTAGAGCATGGGAAGCAACTTCCAGCATCCAAAAAACTCTTTCCACCATATTATTGGAAGTGACGGAAGCGACGTTGTGTTCCCAGCCTTGGTGCGACATGCGTTATTGGTGGTGGTCCGATATATCTTTTTTTTCTTCTTCTTTTTTTATCTTTTTCTTTCCTCAAAACTTTTATTTGTTGGCATTTCAAACTTTAGTTTTTAGTTTTTATTCTTTTTATTTTTATTTTTTTGACTTGTTTTTTTTATAGAAGTTTTATTTATTTATAATTTCATCCTTCAATCTTAATTTACCAAATATTATATTTTTCAATATAAACCTTATTCTTTGAATTGGTAATATATTTTCTAATTTGATCCTCATTGTTTTTATTTTTAATTTTTTTCTTAATTTTTTTATAAAAATTATTATTCTTTTCAATCTCAACTTTAATTATAATACTGTTTTTATTTTTATATTAATTTTCATCCTCACTCTTCTTAATTTTTTATCCTCTGTGTTTTTTTATTTTTTATCCCATTTCAGCATTTAAACATCATTTTTTACACACATGACAAAGCTCGGACATCGAAGCTAATTAACTCTATATATCATGACAATCTACAAATCAAAGCATGGATTCGCATTTGATAGCATATGTCAGACGTCAAAAATAGATCATAAATAGTCACATTCTTGCATTTAAGTAAAATGGGCTAATACAACGTAATTTTGCATAGACTGCCTCCTAATGTTACATGGTAAAGTCAAGTTGGTCCAAAACAAAGAGTTTGATTCACAGTCGTGTGGCCCCTTAAAGCTCAGCTTTAACCTTCACGTCTCCATTGGGTAATGAGCTTTGTGCTTGAGCAAGCCGTTTTGCTTCCTGCAAGATGTTAAGCTAAGTTCATATACTTTTCTTGGGGACAAAAACAAAAGAAAACGAAAAGTTGCATTGTTTTTGTTATCTTTTGAGCACCAAATTGTTTCTCCAACTGGTTAGGGTTTCTGGAACCAAATCAACATCCAAATTACAAATGTTTAAATTTACAGGCTTAAAATGTGTTGTTTTAAGATTTTAATGCCAATGTAAGCTACACATTCATGTTGTTGAAGAAACTTCTCCATTCATTGGTCGATTAACACAAACTTGAGTGGGAGTCAACAAAATTGTCAAAGCTGCACCAGGATGCGGCGACCATATCGAATATGGTGAGGATAGCAAGTTCAAAACCACTGGCATGGCATAAGCTTCAGCTGCTGATAGGTTAATAAACACTAGCAGGTTCAATAATCTCACTGTTCATCATAACTGAAAACATTACGGTTCTCTGTTACCCACCATAAAACATCTCATGCTTATGAATTTCTATTATCGAGCATCATTACTTGTCAGCAATCTAACCTTAAGAAACAAATTCAATGGAGATCTTTGCATGACAAATTTTAGTCTAGGCAGTCCCTTCTAACAAGAGAATATGGCTTTTGTTTCACATTAGAAGCAGAAAAATGGCAAATTCAACTGAGAAATCCATCCAACATGCAGTAAATATAACTCACAGCAGCAGACATTGCACGTATCTCCCTGTATGATTCGACTTCATCTGGAAAAGTCTGCTCAAGTTCCTCCAGAAGATGCTTGCGTAAACTCTGCAAAATCAATGGTTATATAATGAAGGCATAAATATCGAGTGGAATACATATTGCATGAATACGTCCAGAGAAAACAACATATCATAATGGGAACCAAAGAAATACCTTGAAGGCATCAGTTTTGCCTTTAGTGACTTGATTTTTTGCAATGCAGCTGTTTATAACATCCCTTGTGAATTCATCTGGATTCTTTCCATCATCAATCAAACTAAGCACAAAGCAATAAACTTGCTATCAGTTTGCAAAAGAGGATAAGCTGAATTTGGCTCATCTCAAATAACAAATTACAAAGTTACACTCACTTCAGGACCTCCATAGGAACCTGAATGTTGCACTTTTCAGACAATTTAACCATATTGTCCAGCTCAGTAACAAGAACATTGCTGCAAAATCACATCTTTATATCATAAACCCTCTATCCACCAAAACACGATGCTATCAAATAACAACCTAAAACAAACAAATTGATAGAAAAGTACAGTCGTTGGAGAAGAGGAAGCTGTGAAGCAGTGTTGAATGAAGAGACCGTGAGGTAAAGCTGGTGAAGTAAACCAAGAGTCTTCTGGATGGAATTAATAACTTCGTTCAAATTCTGCTTTGGATCATCTACTGCCGTCGCTGCTGCTGTGTCATTCACTGGAGCAGCCAACATTCCATTTCCTCCACTCCCTCCAGTCCCCGGAGCAGTATTCTGCGACAAATCCATCTCAAAGGACGCTCCTGTCCAAACAAAAACAAGAAATGGACCATAAAAACTACAGTCAAGAAATTAACAGAAGTAAGCAAACAAATGATCAAACATGGCCTGTACAAAATATAGGGTCACCTCAATTTTGTTCAAAGCTTGAGAATTTCTCAGACAACCTTAATTAAAGTTCCAAACTTTACAAAAGAAACAAATCAATGAAAACAAAGGTGTGTGTTTAGAACATTGAACAACACAAAAGTTCCCTTAATTCGATGTTTCAAATGCACCCAAAATCCAAACTAAACAACCCTCCAGCAAAACGAAAAAAACTAATAATCTAGCTCCCTAATTAACTTATTATATTAGAATTAACCCAGATCATAATTTTTTAAAAAATAAACAATATAGTAAAAATTAAATAATTCCAAGCGAACCCAGTTTGTGAAAGAAAACAGATAACCAAAAATTAACTTTAAAAAACAAATATTAAACTAAGATTGCTTTACCCGTTGAAATTGGTAATGGGTCTCTGTCGCTTTTGGGTTTCTGCAGAGAGAGCGCGTTCTGCCGAGAAGGAAACAAGAGTTGGTTTTAATTTACTTACATGTAGTTTATATGCCTGAATTACACCTGTCTTTAATGAACGACACGTTGCTCATATGACTAGGTTTTCTACTTTTCTTTATGATGTATGTTTGGGCCTAAATTATAATGAGCCTATATGGGATCCTAAATGGACTTAGGAGATAGCCCTATACAAAATATAGCAATTACATTGATCTATAATCGTGCTATTTTCCAAAAAACTTTTGTACAAATTGACTTTACTTATATTTTCTTAAGTGTTTTTTTATTTAAAAAAATTTTAAAATACTTTTTATATAATTTTAATATACTAATATTAAAAAATATATAATTTTATTTTATTTTTAATTAAAAAAAATTTTAAAAAATATCACTCATCACAATAATAAACACCATAAATACCATAGTTTTAAGAAGTGGCCCGGTCCAAGACCCGGGTTCCGGGTTTTGACCGGATTAATTCTTTTTTTATTATCAAAATAACATCATTTTAGTAAAAAAAAATCAACAGGTTGTAACCGGATATTTGACCGGTTCACACCAGGTTTTTTCTTTTCTTATTTTTTCTTTGACTCGGCCCGGTTCCAGCTTCATGTCGCCTGTCGGATTGGGCCGGTTTCAAAACTATGCTAAATATTAAGTATTGGGTGAGTAAAATTACCTTGATTGGTTGTGATAATTTCTCATGTTTGATGTTTACATTGGACGGGACAAATTATAGTTTTTTCTTTCATTTCATAACTCGATTTATTTGCTCTTTCATAATCATATCTCAACCATTTCATTTTCATTTTATTATATAGACTTTTATTGGTTCGATGATAAAAATATTCTTATTAATGCATTTATTTATTTATGATAAGAATTAAAATAAATTTTTTTCAAATTTTGAAAAATTTAAAATAAGTAGGGAAAAAATGCATGTATCACTTTAATTTAAACTACACTTTCTTATTAATGCATTTATTTATTTATTTTAACAAAAATATTTTTTATTATAAACATTATTTTTTAATTAAAAAATTTATCGTAATCTGAAAAGAAAGTTGTATGAAACCAATATTAAAAATCATGTCTCTATATTTTATATGCAATTGAAGGGAAAAATAATTAATTTTAAAAAAAATTGTTATAAATTTATAATAAAATATAATTTTATTTTTATTAAATACTCATTATCACAATCTGTTTTTTAAAAAATTACATATTGAATTCATATTTAATAATTAATGAAATGATTGATAATATTATAAAACAAATGCTATAATATTATTTTAAAAAGTAAAAATTGAATGATATTAAATATAATAATATTTTCAACACAATTTGAAGTATTTTATTTATAACAAAGTTTAATTAAAATTTAAAAAATCATTTAAAATAAAGGGTTGTAAAAACTAGTCCCACCCCTGGTGTATATAGATGGGTCCACCCACATGGCCCAATACAAAGAAGCCTAGGCATGTGTGTCTAGTCTTTTTGTTTTTTTTAATTGATTGGGCAAATAACACGTTGTTTATTTAATTTAAAAAAATTTAAATAAATGATGTGTCGTTTATAATTGCAAATGACGCGTCATCTATCAGTAAATATTTTGTTATTGAATGTATTAGGAATGTTAGGGTTTGAGTTTGTAAACCCTCAAAACCCATTCTTCAATCATTTTTCTTCTAGAAACACTCTAAATATCTAAATAAACCTACTTTCAATATCAAAACACACTTAAATCAATCAAAAACCCAAAACTAAACTAAATCGAGCCTTAAGCAGCTTTTCCTAATAAGATGAAAGTTTAAAAGCACCTCAATGATATTTCTCTCGTTAAGAGGAACCTAATAACATCAAGATGAAATATGGTTAATCGACCATTTTTTTTTATATATAATTTCTCTCTCTCCACTTAAAACTCATGAGAGGAAACGTATAACAAATAAAGTTAAGGATCTAAACATAAAATACAAAATTCAAGGGATAAAAAATAACTAAATGAAAAAGTTTTTGATGAAAGTGAACTTTTTTGTGCAAATATAGAGAAAGAAAAAAGCATGATTAGTTTTCCTTTTCTTTTAATCTTTTTGACACCACAAACTTAAATCTTATTTCATGAAATTGATCTCTAATTCAAATATCAAAATTTACCAAAATTATTGAATTGTTAAGGAAATGCAAGGAAAATAAAATATCGACACATAAAAAAATCATAAACATAATATAAAAGGATGAAAAAAATTAATGACTAAAATAAAAAATATATTATTCAATGAATAACTTCGTTCATGGTGAAATGAAAGACAATGCAAGTAATGTACGGTAAAAATACCGAACTCTTTTAGTATATTAGTATTAATAATGATAATTCTTTTATTATATTATTTTAAATTTAACGAATAATAAAGTTCAGTACGAGAATAAAAACACAATATGACAAGAATGATGTTTTAGCTGGAAACAAGAATAATTTCTTCGTTTAAGAAATGCACACAAAAATATACATCTAAAATATGTTGTCCACCCTCCTTTCTTTATTGTTTTTTTATTAGACTTGTATGAGAAAAAGACATTTAATAATTCACATGTTAAGAAATCTCTAATGGGAGAGTTAAAGAAAAGCCGAAAGAAAAAAAAACTATTATTTTTATTTAGTTTTTCTTTGTAATTCTACAACTTCAGAGATAGTCAAATGAATAGTTAAAATAATTTTTTTTATCAAAAAAATCATTCCTACATATCTATCAAAAAAGTCAAAAGTATTAAAATAAATTGTTTAAAGATTTTTTCTTTCATCTCCACAACTTTTCTCAATGTTTTTCTCAAAAAAACAAAAAAAATAGTAATATTAAAATACAAATGAGTTGTTAAAATGCATTTTTCATTGGAGCGCACATAAAAAAACATATTTACATTATTCAAAAAGTTATATCAATAATGTACTCTTCTAAATAACTTTTTACCTTGGATATGCTCTTAGTATATAACTAGTTTACATGTCCACATCACGGTACAAGTTAGATCAAACTTTTTTTTAAACCAACAAAAAATGTCCAGGTTATAAAATAATATTTGACATTTTTATTAAACTTAGCCCTACGATGACACATTAACACCTTTTGATTAGATTTTTTTTCTAATTTAGATTTAAAATTAAATCATATGAGAGTTGTCCCAACATAACCGGTCCAAAGGGATCTCAATCATATTATAAAAAGAATTTGAGGATGAAATTAAAAAAAATGAAGTAATTGACATAAAAAATTCTCCTAATCCAACTTCTTGCCTTAGCCGATCTGAAGGCAACTTGGTTGACTTATAAAAATAGTACAAGGAAGAAATGGAGAAAAAAAAATGAAATTGATAGAAAAAACCTCATGACTCACTTTCTTGCGTAGCCCAAATTTTAAATGAAACTATCTAGGAGTTGTTTTAAAGTGATCCGCTTGACTTTATCGATCCAAAAACAGCTCGAATAACTATTAAAAAAATAATCTAAGAATGCAATTAAGATAAAATAAATAAAATGAATTTATAAAAAAAGAGAGGAGGAAATGAAAAAAAAAGAGGCTGAATTAAAAAAAAACAAAAAGAAAAGAAAGGGGAGTTTCACTATTCATGTAAACAATAAAAAAAAATTTAATCATATTACTTTGCTTTCTTACATGGTTTTCAAGGCTTCATCCAACTTGGCATTTAACTTCACACTAGTTTAGTTTCCTTGCACTGTTAGGACAATTATAGAAATTTTAATAGATTATATTACAATTTAAACATAATGGTATTAAGTTAAGAAAATACTAAAGGATAAAGTGCATTAAGGATTTTAATAGATTGTTTGTGTTGAAAAACTCTAATCATTAAGTATTTAACTTTCCAAATTCTTATTCATTAATTGATATTCAACACATACATTATATTCTAAATTAATACATAGTCTTATATTTATATATAGAGAGATTATAAGGTAAACTCAAATTCTCATATTAATTACTACAAATCTAAATACTAGTTTAATAAGGATTATAATTAACCAGTTAAACAAGTATTATAATAAATACAAATTCTTTTTGACACAAAAAACCTATTTCTATCTCAACAATCATTTTCTTAAATTGATATTCTTAAACACTCATTTTAACAACATGAGACTTATATTTAAACAGGATTTTCTTGACTGCAAACACGAAGTAAACAAATTCAACTTTAAATTCTCTTTTTCTATATTTCTTTTGTGAATGATACACAAGTCTTCAATATCCAAAAACTACATATAACCTGAGAATATATTTATAAATTCATCTTAATCCGATAATCTATGGATTATTAGAACAAATCTTCTAAGATAAATTTTACTTTACCAAGCATATTTTACTTTTGTTGCAAGACAACAAGAGCATTAGAAAACATTTTTCTTAACCTTTCTTTGTGCGTGAAATAAAAGTTATCAAGTGTAATATATTTTTTTATGATAATAAATCTTTTTGTTAGCTACAGAACTTATAGTTTCCATTTCTCACTACACCAAGCTTTATTTCCCCAACTAATTATTTTTTTTTAGTAGATCAAAGCTCAATCTTACTTGTGGATAAATAATGAACTAATGTTTGCCTTCATTTTACCTTGTAGATTCGATCTGGGCTTTTTTTCTATTGTTTTAATGTAATAATATCAATAATAAATTTAATAAAAAATATTTTAAAAAATAACAACTACTACAACACCAAACAAAATCTTAATCAGCTTTATGTACAAAATCAAAAAGCAAATTCAGTGTAATCTTTAGCTGAACATTCAATAAAATAACAAATCTTTGCATTTGTTGAAAAGATTCGGTGGTGTTTCATTATATTAATGTGAATGACAAGATTATTTATTATATCATGAAATAAAAGCTTCTAAGAAGGTTTTTTTTTATGAATTTTGGAATTAGCATGAGAATTTATTTTTCGGAATGAAATAAGAGACCCGTTAAGATATTTTTTTTAAAAAAAAATTAATGGATACAAAAAATAGTTTGAGAAGACTCCAAGTTAAAAAAAGAAAAAGAAAAGAAAAGCTTCAAAGCAACTGTTCCATCAAACATATGACGAGGGCGATATGAATGTTGAGGGTCCCTCGCTCGTGGTTTTGTACATATGTACAGTTCACTTTCTGTCCTCGAATGACACTTGAAGATGACAATGACGTCATCTCATAACCCTAATCATGATTGTTTTTATCGAACTAGTACAATTCAATAAAAAACAATTTAGTACAACACCCAGAAAAATATTTGAAAAATAACGGTTCCATAAATTAAGAGACAAAATAAATATTTTACCTTGACTTTTTTTGGTGTCTAGGGGATAATTTCACCGATTGGCAAGAAAGCCGTCAAGGAAAGTCGGCGGTTTGCAATAAAAAAAAAACCTGTAAAAAGACTCGCGGAGACCAGAAGATGATTTTAGTATTTTGGTAAAGGATTGAATGATGTT
>Ga0325410_1003273_pt1 | contig 18253 bp, 18 predicted proteins | sample PopdelMetagenome_16_FD_206182 | JGI IMG/M metagenome (GOLD analysis project Ga0325410, IMG submission 206182) | Populus deltoides microbial communities from Bellville, Georgia, United States - Xylem-PdIQD-R3 | ecosystem: Host-associated > Plants > Phyllosphere > Stem > Wood/Secondary xylem... | reverse complement strand
AAAAAAAAAATTGACGATGCTCTTTTCTTTATTAAAAATGTATCAAAATTATACAGAAAAAGGAAAAAAAGTATATCAACCTTTCATTGTATAAAGAAAATTGCCATCTCACAAACCCTAAGACAGACAGCTCTAGTGTACAAAATCTGTGCTTCAATTCTTCATAAACATTTTCAGCAATCCTCATTCAATGGTGCAGTGGTTATTTACTCAGGATGAGCTATAAAGAAACAGGGAAGAGTACAGGAATATTGCTATGCAAGAAAGTGAGAAAAAAGACGAGGGTAAGATTCCATTTAGACAAATAAATAGAGAACAAAGATAGGAAATAGCACTGGAAATCTTGCATGAACTGAAATGGTTAAGAACTCCCACATTTGTTAACCTTGATCTCCAGAAGTTCCTGGATGGGTTGGCGACATATAGGACACGTATCTGATCGAGACATCAACTCCTTCGCACATCCGCTGCACAAGCACTGCCAATGAAGAAATTTGTTGTTTATTTGATGCAGTAGCAGATGCAAGAAGGGTGGTGCATGGTAAGAAAGTGTCAGAATCGGCAAATAAATAGGTAAAGTCCAGCATACTCACCATATGTCGACAAGGTAAAACGGCTGTATCCTTTGGCTCACTCATGCAAATAACACATTCTGTTCCTGAATCAATCCCATCAAAGCCTGCACTGTCAGAATTGGCAATGCCATAGATCTCTCGTAACTCATAACGAATCCCATCAATCCATAAGATTTGCTTGACTACTTTTACTTGAAAATCGACTTCATTTTTTTTCTCCAAGACAGCTTCAGTTATTTGTGCATGAGTAGACATGGTAGGCAGAGGCTTGTCGGGCTCTTGGCTCGTAGAAGTAGAGAGAGAGGGTGAGCATGCTTCAGCAAAGATAACAAGCGGGAAAATATCTTCCTTGGGTGAGGGCTTTGATAGCTGATCCAACTCAAAAAATCCAAGGTCAATGCCAGTTCCTGATGGTTGAGAGAATTTTTTACCCACTCCTTTCTCAAAGGGGATTTTCCTTGGCATATAGATTTCAGGGTATACTGGCATAAATGTACAATTGTGTCCTTCCTTTCCAAAATAAAATATGGTGATGCTGCCATTGAAAAGAAAAGGAAATGTCATAAATTTTGTAAAATTGTGTAAAATTTTCTCATCAAAGCCCAAACATCCGTCAAACCATTACCATAACCATCCAAAGCAAGTTTTTTCTTGAACTCCACAGGTAAGCATAAAAATGACTGCATTCCAAAGCTTGCAACATATTGTAAAAGGCAACTTGAAAATCACAAATTAGATCTTCATTATTAATGGCCTTAAACCAAGAATTTCAAATGAAAATTTCTTTTGTAGCAGTCGCTTGTATTGGTATAATAGCAGTCACTGTCAAAAGAACTTGGAGGGATATAATAAAAGAGCTTTAGATCACTAGCTAACTAAATAATAAAAAATGAGCTAAACATCAATAATAGAAGTTTATATTTTCTGAACATTGAAAACTAACAAGATCTTAATAAGCAAATTGCTATGAGTTAATCAAAATTTTAAAATAAAAATTAACTAGCTTGAAACACAATTTTTACAGGAAAGAACCACGAGCCATCCACACCACCAAGGAAAGTGCTCTTACTTCAACTCCTCCAATCCCCTACTAGATTTTTAGCTGAAAGGGGTGCATAAATGTATTTGAGCACCCTCAAAGTTAAGTTCCATTTTCGCAAATCAAGCTGTCACTTCAACATGGTTCCAACTAAAAAACCTAAACAATGAACGGTTAAATACCCAAAAATCAAATCGTACTTGAACCAAGGCAACTGCTCTTACTTTCAACACCTCCAAATCATCAACTAGAATAGTGCTTGAAGGCACAGATCTGTATTTGAGTGCTGAGAATGGTGATCCACCTTTTCAGATTAAAGTCATTGCTTCAAGTTGGATGCGATGAAAAACTTAACATCAAGCATCACTTACAGTGCCCTAAATGAAAACAAACGCTTTACTGGAAGTTATTTCATAATCTACTACAGATGCCAGTCCTGCCAACACCATTCCACAGTAGCAACCTCAATACCAATTTCCACCCCCATCACAAAAAAGCTAGCAGCTCACAATCATCCATCCAACCATTTCCAAAAGTATATTAACATGACTAGCATGCCACTTTTATCATATGATGAATACAAGCTCTATCACAATTGCCAAAGGATCATTGCCAAAAGTATATTAACATGACTATCATGCCACTTTTATCATATGATGAATACAAGCTCTATCACAACTGTCAAAGGATCATTGCCAAATCGCCTCTATACTTACCACAGCCGATTGGAAAGAAGGAACTACTACCAACACAAATTAAAATAAACTAAATTCCATCCACCAATCTAAAACCAACCAAAAAGAAAATCCTTATCCCTTTAATATGAAAATGATAACTAAAGAGGACTGATGTTTTGTTTCAACCAGGAAACCAATAATAGCCTGCAACTTTATAAACCACGATAATTCTCCTAATGTAATTCATATTTCAATGATGGTAAACTTAGATAAAATAAGTTACTCTAATTGATATCGTTATCCTATAATCTTTTCAAATTATTCAGCTTTTCAATTGTGAATCCCTCCCAAAAATGAATCACCTATCTTCCCAATAGAGGTTCTGATCATGATACAGAGCAATTAATCTGTACACATACTGATTCACTCATCCATTTGCTCTCAACATAAAGTCAAGGAAGGATTTTATATTCTAAGGCTCTTACAGAATAGTTTCAACTCAATTTACCACAAAATTCAACAGTAGAATTTTTGAATGTCACAACACTTAACAACAGATTCCAGCACCAATTCCCTCTAGACTACAATAATTCTCAATTACCAATCATAAATTATTCAAATTCACACTTCAAATCACAAACAACAACAACACCCCCCCCCCACCACATAAAAAAACAAAATTTTAATCCTACCCAGATACTAAAATCACAAACACTAGCATCATTAAGAAAGTAATTTGAATAGTACCTGCCATCAACAACGGCATCAAAAGTGAAGGAAACCAAGTGACAATCCAAATTATTCTCATCAGCAACAACTTTAATACTAGCCTTGTTCACATTCACAACATTCTTGATTGTCTTTGCGTGATTATGGTCAACATAACGTGGCTGCCGCACAAGTCCTGAATTATGAGGCTTCACCTGCGGTGGTGGTATTTGTGGGCCCATGAAACCAGGTTGATGATAATTATACGGGGCCCACCCATTATTATTGAAAGGAAGAGGAGGCTGGGGAGGAGGAGGATGGTGATGGTAGCTAAAAGAACCGTAAGCAGAAGTTGTGGGAATCATAGGAGGAGTAGTATATGGTGCATTTGCTGCAAAATAATAACTTTGTGGCCCTTGTAGTGGCGGTGATGATGATGATGGCTGTATAGTATTTGTATAAAAATTATTACTAGATGGTATCGAATTATTGCTTTGCGAGGGAAGGTTATTAGTATTGTTGGTGGAGAAAGAGGGAAGTTGTTGAATTGGGGTGGTTGTGGAGGAAGGCAGGGAAGGGTCTGGTTGGTTTTGACGGTGGTGGAGATGGTTGTTCTGGGGGTGGTTTCTTCCATGTCTACTTGAGGAGGAACCCATCTCTGAACCGGTTTTGTTCCAAGTTTTCTTATGGAGACTTTCTGCTTTGGTTTTGATGGGATCTGGGTAAACTACATTGGTTGGCGGAAGATCTACGTACGTACTGTTCATATTTTAATACTTAATAATATTTTTTATTGTTATATATATATATATTATTTTTAAATTACTTGAATCATGTTAAATTTAATATAATTGCTAATTTTGATAATATTTTTTTTTATTGAAGGCATTTAATAAATTTATTTATACGCTTTGGAAAAAAAAAAAATCAATGCCGGCGCCTGCTGATAGAGAAGATAATTAATATTTAATGTGATTAGTATTATTTTCTTTTATTTGACTTGGAAGGCAATAAATCTTGGTTGACTGGGAAAGCTCAGTGGAGAGAAGAAGGCAAGAAGGGTCCTAATTAAAGATAACATTAAATCCACACACGCCATTGGTGAAAGAAACCTCCATATGATGTTAATGAGTTTTGCTTTTTTGTTAGAAACTCGCAATCACACATATATACAAAGAAATTCCCATCTCCCATGGAATTTTATTTATATAATATAAATATGTATTTGATTTCTTTTTAAATTAACACAGCAAATATAAAAATTTAGGGAAAAATATCAACAAGATCATTTAAGTCCTCAAGGTCCAACTTGGGGTCGGGTAACTCTCGAGTTGGAATATTAAGCCAGCGGGTTTGGTCAAATGAGCTGCACAAGCAGGATCATAGTTTTAAAACTTGGCTCAACTCAATAGGTTGAATTGAAACCCAGCTGATCTGGGGCTGGAACCAGGTTGGGTTTGTGAAAAAATAAAAGAAATAAAAAACCCGGCAAACCCGGCGGGTTAGTCTAGTAAGACTTGGTTAAAAATTCAATTATAACTCATTAATTAATTTTTTTTACCAAAATAATGTTGTTTTAATTAAAAAAATTGATCTAGCAACCCAATTATAACTTATAATCTAAATCTTGAACCGAGGTTTAAAAACACTGAGCAGGACAAGCAAGATAAAATTTATGGTGCAATCAACGCAGCGTTTCATCATCTTCGAATTCGTTTAAACGAACGACGCATTCTAACGCGCTTTACCGATCTTCAAGCCTTTCACAACCGAGTAGATTAACGTCGGGAAATAATGGCAGGATGAAGCCCACACGATGGATTTCCAAAAACAGGATCCTTCCTCTGTTGATTCTCTTCTCTCTTACAATTCCTTATGGTGTTGTTTCCATGGCGATTGCCATGGTCACCTTGTTAGCTCTAATATTGTTCATGGTGTGCTTTTTAAAAAGCATCAATTAGTTTATTAAAAAGAAAACCATGAAGGAGTGCAGAGCTAACAAAGCAACAATGACAATCGCCCTCAACGGTGTCACCCCCTCTCGTCGTCATAGTACCGACGTCCCCGGCCACTCGTATTGTAGTTCTTAGAAACGACACCTTATGGGTTTTTAAGAGAATCGAAGAGAGGAGGGATCCAGTGTTTGAATGTGTAAGAATCCAGGTTGTGTAGAATGGAAGAAGAGAGGGGGGAACACTACTGTAAAATTAGAAAACAGTAACAGAAATGGTGATGAAAATCTTCCGTATGTAATTTCTGACGTAAACAACAATGAAATAATAAAAAATAATAGAAATGTTTTTAGCAATTCTGTCAATATTTTTAACGTGTCAACTTGTTAATGAAATTTCCGTTGATGATTTCAAAAGAAATTAAAACCTAAAGCCCTCCCCTCCAATTTCTTCTTCTTCTTCTTCGATGATTTCATTTCAAACCCCATTTCTTCAAATTTTTAACCGCCCCATCTAAAATCCAGCCACCCAACTTGTCAGCGATGACACAACCTCCCTTCCCTGATTCTATTTCTTGTTAAGCTTTCCTCCACCAGATAAAGAACCGCATCTATTTTTGTTGTAACACCCGTTTAAATTTGAAGTTAATTTATTAAAATTTGTTTGTAGAATTTGTAGCTTGCATGTTGATTTAAGTGTTTTACCTGTTTAATGATAATAATTTTATTGTATTAATGTATAATTTGTATTTTAGAGTGTTTTGGATGGAATTTTCTTAATTCGTCACATTCCAGTGTTGTGTATTTCTTTCTCCTTTTATGATCTGTGGGAAGCTGCCCATTGAACTTGGGTCGGTTGTGTTTGCTGTGGACACAGACCTGAAGATCCTTTAGCTTTGAAAATGTCAGAATTTTCCCATTTTTTTAAAAACAAAATAGAAACATTGAAGAAAATGCTGTGCTGAAGAAATAGAAAATCTGGTCGAGAGAAGTTTTCAATGATGGTATTCTATCGTTTATTCTATTAGCATTTTAAATGCTGAATGAATCTTCATGCCCACGGAATATTTCTTTGGTATTTACTAATTATTTTTCTAGTTTATAAAAGGGTGGAAGGTGGTGATGTAAGGGATGAGGTTATCCATGCCATCTCTGTCATCTCCAAACCGTGTTACCATGAATGCTTCTCCGTGTATCCCTTAATGCATCATTAATTATTTTGTCGAGGTGCATCCTAATATGGTAAGAGCTCTGTTTTGGCAAAATTTTATGGAGCAGGGAGCTCTACAGGAGCTTCCTTTCAGTTTCTGTCTTCTACATTCCGTGTGCAAATTGCGTATATTTGTCTTTGTTGAAATTCGATCCTTTGCAAACCATATGTTGCATGCATATATCTGGATTGTTGAAACTCTGTCATGTCTTGCTGAAATTCTGTCCAGATGCTCCCCTCTGTGCCCTGTATCTCTGAAGTTGGCTCGAAGATGCCCAACACAGTATCCCCGTTAAACCATGTTCACTGTTTTTTTTTTTTTTTTAATTAGCACAGTGATGTAAAATTTTTGGTATAATAACACAATTTACCTCCTCATGTTGATAAAACTATCATGTTCTTAATCAAATGTACGGTTAAAATATAGAAAAACATATATTAAAAAAACATAACAAATATGAGATATAAGACTTCATCCAATTGTCTCTGCAGGTCCATTAGCAGTGAAAAGATGCTGTAAAAACCACAGCCAGGTTGCCTTGGAATTGACTCCTGTAGCACAACTGCCATTGCAAGTGAGTAGAAATTGTCATTAGCATCCCTTGCAACTACACTGAGTATTTGACCACCATAACGTCCTTTCAGAAAAGCTCCATCTATGCTAGAGATCTACGTACGAGCAAGAAAGCCTTGCATTTGTCCTGCAAAGCCAATGAACACTCTCAAAAACAGGATTCAAGCCCGGTGCTGGTGGGATAGCCTCATTCTTAACATAACTCCCACGGTTAGTCTCTAACTCTGAGTGTGCATTGTCCCAAAGCCTGCCATATTGTTTCTTGTGATCTCCAACAATTCTTCTAGAGCCACCCTTCTTGCCCTATACGCAGTAGACATGAAAGCCCTACTTAAAAATCCCTGCTGATATCCCTTATAAAGGCCTCTAACTTCCAGTTCTTATCATCTCTAAAAGGCTTTACATGGTTCTGGTCTAACCATTCCCCTCCATATTTCTGTTCTTGAAATGCCAGCCATAATTATGTTTTCTCCTATATGTTCTAACCTGGAATGTCTCCAACCAAACTTTGCAGCATGAATCCTCCAGCCACACCTCTCTTTATATTTAGCAGTAACTCTATCCTTGTCATCCTTCAAGCATCTAAACACCTAAAAACCTTCTTAATACTTCCCAAAATAATCTCTGTTGGCAAAACTGAGACCATGCTTAAAGTATGGATTGGACATGTCCTTCTCAGTATTAAACTCTTCAATTTTTCATCTCCAAATTCATATGGAGATTCTAATTTCTTACTTTTCCAATATCATACCCATCATCATCATCATCATCCGCTTCATTCAATGCTTCCTTAACATTCTGTCTTGGGATTCTAGGCTTGTTATGACCACTGGTTTTGTTAGATTCATCATGGACAATTTAACTTGCACATCAAAATATTTCCACATCCTCAGAGGATTCATCAATGAATCTTTCCACCTCAATCTCTTCCTCATCCTGAGCATAATAATCACCACCATCATTCTCTTCATTCTCCTCATTATCATATTTCTCCTCATCAGCCTCATTCCCTTCATTCTCTTAACAGTCCTTATCATTATCAACTACATTAACATCTGACCTATCAACCTCAAATTCATCAAAACCATTATCATCACTATCTATATATTCATTTCCATCTGCATGGTAATCAACTTCATTAATTGCATCAGCAACTATATTGTCAGCTGCATTTTCTCCATGACCAGCCATGATAGCACCTCCCAGCGAAGCTAACACCCTCACAAAGTATTACCTAACTCTGTTGTCAAGGATAAACTATTTCCTGCTTGTGTCTGTGTGTGTCATTCTGCGTCCAAATTAGGGTAGGTAGAAAATTAAAACATGTTCTTAATCAGATCTTCAATTATTATAATTTTCCAATTTGGTCCACTGTCCACCATTTTAAAATTATAGCAGATGTTTTTAGGAAAAATTAACCTAGTGATGTTTTATCGTATAAAATATGCATCCTAAATGCAATTTATTAATGGATTTAAAACATGGTACTCAACCAAAAAATTCCAATAGGTGAGAGACCCAAATGCATAAATGTTTAGTTTAAGGACCAAATATAAGGTTTCCCTACTTTCGAATAACCTGTAACCAATGACAAAACAGAGTCACCTCTTCCCCCCTTTTAAGTTTTAACTGTCTCTGTCCCTCTCTCTCTCTCTGTCGAAGGAGCTGCCTAATTGAATTGGAAAAACAGAAACAAGAATACAAAGGCTGAGGCTAATTCATCTTCCATCAAAACAAGGTAACCCAAACTCAAAAACCCTTTTTTTCCCCTTGTTTTCACTGTCATTAGGATTGCATTTTTGACTTATCAAGAGATGTAAAGATTAAACTTTACTATCAAAATGAGCAAAATACAGAAAACCCAGTAGCTGTTATCATCATCTGCATTCATTTCGATCTTCCTTTTGTTCCTTTGAAGCGAATTTTAGTGTCTAATTAGTAATTGAATTCAATGTGGAATGAGATATGGATATAGAATTATATTATTTCTCATGGTTTCAAGTTGTGGGTTTTGCTAGATATATAATATTGTTTCTAAATTCCCATTTGGTGAAATTTAATTTGTTGCAATATGAAAACATATTAATCTGTCAAGTGGGAAACTTTAACATGAAAAAAACATAAATTTTCAATTTTTAAGGAAGAAGTAGTTTGAGTTGTAACTTGTAATTCCTCCACCTTGATTAACTAGATGTGATTTTTGCGTTTAGTGTGAATTTGAACTTTGAAGTTAACGTTGTGGTTATTTTTAAGAGAATCGGCCCCGCTGTTAATGATGGGTTGGTGATTAAAATGCTACTTATATCTATAGTTTGTACAGTCTTGCTAATTTTATGATTTGATCTTCTAATCCTTTTTTTTTTTATCTAAGAATGAAATAAGATGTGAGATTATAATTATAATTATAATTTTCTCAACATGTAGAATGTGAATGTGGGAATGTGCAAGTATAAGGAACCGAGAAGTTGAATGAAGACACTCGTACTTGTTTTGTAATGTGTTCCTTTGATTTTTATTTGGGTTTTGTAGTTGGTTGGATAGTGAAAAATCACCAGACAAGGTAAAATGGGAGATTCCGGGGATAGTGTGAAGCAAGAGAAGAAAGTGGTATTTGTAACTGTAGGAACTACATTGTTTGATGCTCTAGTGAGAACAGTGGATACTAAGGAAGTCAAACAAGAGTTATTAAGAAAAGGGTATACCGACCTTGTTATTCAAATGGGTCGAGGATCCTACACTCCTACTAAGGTATTCTCTCTTATAGTTCATTCCCTTTTCACTCTTGCATTTGTCCTTCTTGGTTTGATCAGATGTTGAGTTTTTTTATTCCTGAGGGTGAGGAAAGGAGTTTTATAGAGATGTCTCGTCATAAATATGTTGGATAATTGGCTCTAACATAACTCTTATATCAGCTCTTCTCTTCTTGAGATAACTGATGCAGACAAAAGCTAAAGATGACAACAAACAAAGAAAGAACACAAAAATTTTAATGAGCGAAAGGGACTATAGATGAACCCCAAGTTCGCAAGTTTTATTTTCTCTATAATAACAATCCTCAAGTCCCCCCTCTTTAGAAGGTTTACAAAGCCTTAAATAGATCAGAAACCCCACCTCAACTAGGAAATAAAATAAAAATCCAAAATTACAAAGGAAAGAAGCATGAAATCCGAAAATAACAAGGAAAATCACAAAAACTGCCAAAACCGGGGTCTCAGGGCGAGATTTTTAAAATCTAAAGATCCGATGGTCAGAGTACTGATTTTTGGCTACTCTAAGGAAAACAGTCTCCGGAAATTCATGTAAAAATTTGAACACGATTCAATGGTTGGATCAAAAGTTATAGCTTTTTTGAGTTGTTATTTTGGTCTGGCACGATCAAACCACCTCTTGGGCCTTGAGTTGTCTCACTGCTCTATAAATGTGTATGCTTGGACCTCCACGTAATCTGTCTAAGACAGATCCTTATGTAGTTGTGGCAGACCCACACATGACTACTCAGAATCACCCGTTATCGCAAGCCCCACTACATCTTCCTTTAGTAAAGGCTTATAATTTGGGTTTTTAAGATTCTTAGTAGGTTGGGTTTTTAGGGACTATTGGGTCTTTCCTTTTCCACTTGATTCTTTCCTTGGACATATTACTCTTCAAATTCATGCTTTCTTCACATTTCTTATAAGTTCCTTTTAAATGCAGTGTGATGGAGAACATGGATCTCTGGCTGTTGATTACTTCACTTTTTCTCCAAGCATTGCAGACCATCTGAGATCAGCATCTCTTGTCATCAGCCATGCAGGTAAGCTATTATTTATCTCTGATATTCAGTGGATGTCAGGGTTATATTCCACTTTATTACTACTATATTATTCACACCTAAGCTAACACAAACTATTATATTTTAGCATGACAGAAAATGTTGGTAAAATGTACCTTTTTTTAGCAATTGAGGATTACCTGGCAGCGAAATGCTGGTGAGGTTAAGCCAGGTTCTGTTCTAGTATACAGCACCATAGGCTAGGACTTGAAAGTATTAGACAATAGTTGAAATAATGTGAATTAGTAAACATGGGGAAACATCATTTTCAGTACCTATCTGGAGGAAAATTACAGATTTCATCATTAGAAGCAAGGTTATCTTGTGCCCCTATACAATTTCTATAAAGGAGAATCATCAACACAGAAAGTTTCATTATTCAAAATAAGGTAGATACCTTGTGCTCCTTGTACTTGTTTTATAGCCCATAAGGTTTCTATTCCTGCCCTTTTGTGTCCACAAAAGTGGTAAACTGGTCAAAGTCATTTTACTGCTTTATTCTTATCTGTAATGATGCAGATCATTGAGAGAGTTGCCGATATAATGTGGTTCACGAAATAATTCAGGATCTCTGTTATTTGATAAATGTAGCCTATCACGTGCCTGTGAGTATTTAGGAGAATGCTTAACTTCTCTAAATTAAAGATAAATTTTACTAATTTGGTTGCTGAATGTGAACTGGAACTTTTCAGATTAACTATTAATCTGGTGATTGTGATGTTGCACTGCGGCTTTTTCAGTTTTTACTTGGAAAGGTCTAGAGAATCTGTACTTTTTACATGAAAGAAAGGAAGAGTTGGGAGGGGATGGAAGGGGACAATTTTTAGCTGGTCAAAGCTATAGGATGTCTTGAAATGCAATGATGTCTTCATAATTTAGTGAAATCTATCTCAAGGTAAAATCTTTGAGATAAAAAAAAAGCCGGGTATCTATGTGCTACCACAGTGATAAGCACTTAATTTGGACGCTGGAGTGGTCATTAACTGGTTCTATCTGTTGGGCAGGGTCTGGGAGCATATTTGAAACTCTGCAGCTTGGTAAACCTCTAATTGTAGTGGTAAATGAAGATTTGATGGACAATCATCAAAGTGAACTTGCAGAAGAACTAGCAGAGAGGAAGCATTTATATTGTGCTCATCCTCAAACGCTTCATCAGACAATATCTGATATGAATGTGGAGTCCCTCCTTCCGTACCCATCAGGTGATGCCACACCGGTTGCCAAGCTTATGAACACGTTTCTTGGCTTCCCAGATGATTGATGAAACTGTAAAATCTTGTAACTGAAGTGGATAACTGTAACCATGCACCCGCCAATAGAAGCATTGCCAGGCTATTGAGTTGCCTGTTTTGGCTAGGCATAAAGCATTGTCGTAGGACATGTCTAGCTTTCCTACAAAAATGGGAATCCGGTTGGTTTTGCTTACAAGTTAATGTACTGATATTTACTTTCATTTCACATTGTATAACAGTTTTGTTTAATGGAATGGCAAACGTGTGGAAATTTATACGGCTATTCAATTGGAAGAGGTAGGATGGTTAATGCTAAGATTTTGCATGGAAATTCTATATATATTGATGGTCAGTTTGCCAACCAAAGGTTCCATTTTGCAAACGTAAACTGGTATCTTTAGCTAGCAGTTGACGACACCATTGACATTGATCAATGCCAGAGCCCTTGACGTAAGAAGATGGCAACTTGGTGGTTTAGGTAGGTGAGAATATCATACTGGATCTGAAATTTGAATGACTTTTCTGATAGAGGTAACATGAGATGGCATTGTAGTTTAGCACTTCGGACCTGGTCCCAATTTGAATTTATTTCTTTTCCTAAACCAAAGGCTTGCAGTTTTGTACCAAATTGTGATTGCCTCATGACCTGTGTGACTTACAGATGAGCATTCACGGCTCTTAATTATCTCTATCTCAGAGATTGGAGGGTCCCTGTTTCGGAGACAAGGAAGAAAAAGGGACAAAGGCCCAGCCCATACAGATAGTGATATCCTGCTACAGCTGGGGTTGGGAGGGCAGGTCTTGCTGTCTTTCTGAATGCTCAAGTGGGGGAGGTGGAGCAAAATTTTAGGTACAAGGAAAATTTATGACACCAATTTAACTAAGGTGAAGAAGAGTCCAATGGTCTCATCCACTATAGTAGTAGAAAATGAGCTGTGTTCTAGTATCATTAAAAATCAAAATATTTGGCAAGGCAAATTGACTCTTGAGAGGGATCGGATAAAGGATATGATTTTAGCTTCACTGACCGGCAATCTTCCTGTAAATTAAAAATATTTTACATATGGGCTATGGCCTATGGCTGTTTGATCACCGGGTACTTCTGGTTTCCCTGAATTCAATGCAACAGATGAGTCTATGATCACAATTCTTGGAATAATCCTGCAAGACAGCCTCAACCATAATAAAGAATTTTTGACCTATGTGGTAACTTAGCCTTGTGGAAATTGCATGCCTAAGGTTATGACAAAATTTGGTTTATGCCATTGCTTAAGAAATCGGCATTATCAGCTCCAACTAGGGATAGAAGTCAAACATATGTATTGATTGAGCTAATGAGTATAGAAGTGAAAATGGTGCAAAAGGTTCCAATCTTTTTCTGCTACAATATTGACAATGACTTCTCCTTAGAAAATACAAAAGAAGGGACGAATGAAGTACACAAAAGACCCTCAGTACTCACGAGCAAGAGAGGGATAGATAGTGGAATTCTCTGTCAGCCTAGGCAACGTGACCTCCTAGGAAGGGAAACTTAACCCTCTCTTATACATTCTTGCACCACACATTATCATTCCCATCTCCCCCCCTCCCCCCCCCCCCTCTCTCTCTCATTTTTCTTTCTTGCTCTTTGTGCTCATGGAACCTAGCACCACTGGTGAACCTGCAAAGTCACATGGAAACCATACCAATAAGCATCATAGCTTGCATTCTCAACTCCATGATCACCATCATGGCATCCTCTCTTCCACCTCTATCCTTATAGTCATCATATCAGCTATTTCTGTTGTTCTAGTTCTCACAATCTTTCTTATTATAGCAATGCTAAGAAGACTCAAATCTTCTAAGAATAGAGGCAGTTGCAGAGACTTGAGCAGTTGCAACACTAGCAAGTTCGTTACTCATACCACCATAAGCTTCACTTCAAGCCCAGGTAATTGCTCCATATCAAAGTTCTTACAATGATTTTTATTCATTTTGATTTTCATTGTGTTTGGAATGTAAATTTTCAACATCTAATCTTCAAGACCATTTTATTTATCTCTAATCATCTTAAAATGTGAATTACCTGCTGGTTCATGCATATTTTCTCTTGTGCTGTGTATGTTTGGAAACACGGCAGATGTTAACGGTGGATGTCTATATGGAAGCAATTTGGGTCATAAGCCTCCAAGCAAACACAAAGGAGTCCAAGTTTTCACATACAAAGAGCTTGAGATTGCCACAAACAAATTCAGCGCATCAAATGTGATAGGGAATGGAGGGTATGGAGTGGTGTATAGAGGTACCCTAAGTGATGGGACTGTGGCTGCAATTAAGATGCTCCATAGAGAAGGGAAGCAAGGAGAGCGGGCATTCAGGGTAGAGGCAAGTGACTTCATTTATTAACTCTTGGCCCCATCTGGCCTCTCTTCTTGATCTGTTATCTTCCTGTTTCCCCAATCTCTATATTTGCCATTAAAGTTTAATGACCTAAGAGGCTTAAAGTCAAAACTTCAAATGCTCAAATGGGGTTGCAAAGTCAATAAGAATTTAAGAGAAAAGTTGCTTGTAGAACTTGAAATACATGCATAAATATTTCTATCTATCAAGGTACCTACTCATATGTATTGAATGCTACCAAGCCTTGCACATGGGGTGTGATACATTGTGCCATTTTCTATCTCCATAGTGCAGGTAGATTTGCTAAGCAGGTTGCACTCACCATACCTGGTGGAACTACTTGGTTATTGTGCTGACCAAAACCATAGGCTCCTAATATTTGAATTTATGCATAATGGTAGTCTTCAACACCATCTCCATCACAAGCAATATCGACCTTTGGAATGGGGGACACGATTGAGGATAGCCCTTGGTTGTGCTAGGGCCCTGGAGTTCCTTCATGAGCATACTATCCCAGCAGTTATCCACCGTGACTTCAAGTGTAGTAACATTTTACTAGACCAAGATTTTAGGGCTAAGGTTTCTGATTTCGGATTGGCTAAGATGGGTTCGGACAGGATCAACGGTCAGAATTCGACTCGTGTTCTGGGGACCACTGGTTATCTAGCACCAGAGTGAGTGATCCATCATCTGTCCCACATCTCATTTTTAATGAAAAAACAATATCAATGCAATGTCAATTGTCATATAAGATTGCACATGGGCAATGAAATTTCCCATAAGGCAGCATGTCATTTTCTTCATCTTCTGACTGTTATGGAAAGCAAAAGGTCACGCTCAAAAGACAATTTTACTTTAGGTTTCTAATTAGTTTCACTGCCAAGTTTATTGATACCAAATTAATATCTTGGGATAGCATCAAATGATTTCATCAACCAACAAGTTATAAATTGTACTTGAAAGTAATTAGTTGGTTCTGAAGCTCCTTGTGTTAATGCTTGATTATTTTCTGTCATGTTTAGGTATGCTTCAACTGGCAAGCTTACCACAAAATCAGATGTATACAGCTATGGAGTTGTTCTTTTACAGATCTTAACTGGTCGTATACCGATTGATACCAAGCGGCCCTCCGGTGAACATGTTCTTGTCTCCTGGGTTAGTTCACCAACCATTTATCCACTGTAAAAAATGCACTAGCTAGCTATGATAGATAAGTAGTAAGGACTTTCCAAGTTTGTTAGCTACAAATTCCTGAGTTCCTGTTATTATATGAATTCGCAGGCTCTTCCACGGCTAACTAACAGAGATAAGGTAATGGAAATGGTTGATCCAGCATTGCAAGGCCAGTATTTAATGAAGGATTTAATTCAGGTTGCCTCTTAGTTCCAATCCTTTCAGCATCTTGACGTATCCCTAAAGCTAAAACTTCCAACTAAATTGGTGAACGCTGTTGTTTTCTCACAGGTAGCTGCTATTGCAGCAGTGTGCGTGCAACCAGAAGCAGATTATCGGCCTTTAATGACAGATGTTGTTCAGTCACTCGTCCCTCTGGTCAAGAACCTCTCTTCTGTATCTTCCACTGGTTCCTCTAGATTTATGAATCAGTCAAGTCCAAGGCCTATGTAGATTTTGCTGTAATAAAGACTAATAAAAGGAACTCCTACCACTTGTATCAAAAATCAAAGCTTTGAATTTGGAAATTGATGTTTTGTTTGGCATTTGAAGTCACCAATAGGCACATGAGATTCAAACCAAATATGGTTTCAGACCTCATAGTATAGGCACCCTAAACTCCAGTTTTCAGCTTAAAGATCTTTGTCTCTATCAAAATCTAAGAAAGCATTGACTTTTCCCGCTTGGGTTGAAAGCCGACAGATGTGAAGAAATTCCGTAAATCAGCTCTTTGTTGTGCTCGAATCTCCAAGCGCAGGCAAGTCAGCTAGCGGGGAATGAAAGCTAGAGTATAGGATTTGCTCTGTGATATCCCAACGGGAAGTTGAGAGGGTAGGTAAGAAAGAGAGATGGGGATATCAGACAGCAGTGAAGCAGACTGGTACATGCGTTTCAGTGAGCCAAGGATGCGGCCCCAGGTCAGTCCGCCCTGGAAGGAAGTAACTGATATGCCCTGGAAAACTTCGAAGCTTATGAGGCCTCCTCTTGGTTGCCATTCCATCGCTGGAGTTTGAATAGATTAGGGGGGGATAGGATGCTCTACAGTGATGGCCCCAGCTGCCAAAGCAGTTGATCCTCTCAGATAGTTTGATTTCATGCTGACCAGGCAATGAGAATTAAGGAGGTTAGTGATAGGACTAGTTTTTGTTTATGCGGGTGCTGTAGCTAATACACGAGTACGAGACGAAGCCAGTAAGAGCTGAAAGCGAATTCCACTGGGGGAGCAAATTCCACTCCTTCCCTTCTAGTTGCAGTCCCAAGGGAGAGTCAACTCTTCTTTTTATTTGCCTTCGGCTTCTTAGCCTGCTTTCTTAACTCTATACCTCTACTTCTCCCCAAGGCCTTTGGTCGCCTCGCTTTTCACCTTCAGCTTCTTTCCCGGTCTCAGAGCCTAGTCTTTTAGCCCTGGTTTGCTCATCTCCCTTTACTACTACTCTTGCAGTTCCTCGTGGACCAGACAAGGCAATATATCATACAGATTATAGTGATTAAGGGAGTCTTCGAAAGTAGACATTATGCACTTAGTTAAACCATAATCTCAGTGAAGGTCCCTCTAGATCCAACTTTCTGGATCAGACTAGTGATAGAAAAGAACAAGGAAAAGAAGCAACATGTCATTTGGCAGTGTGTTAACATCATATATGTATCTTTTTGGTTCAAATTCAAAGCAATGAATCTTCGGGTAATGTGTCGTATTTGCGTGACAATATGGTGCATTACAAATCGGGTAATGGAGAATAACTGCTCTCTCTAGCTAGGTATATAGGTTACAAAAACAAAGTTGACATGGGAAACAATAGCTTGTGAAAGAAAGAGGGGGGTCCAAAGCGTGAGAAATTACAAGTGAAAATTGTAAATGCAGCCTCCAAAAAGGAGGTTTCAGATAGAACAAAATTGGGGGTGGCACCACCAATACAACTCCCATGTGAGTGTATTAAATGGAAGCAAAAGGGGCATGATCTTGAAGAGAAAGACTCGAAGGGTCGGAAGCTGCCTCGAAACATGGCAAATACATCTACAGTTGCACATTACCATTGTATGATAATGTTAATGAGCTTCAACTTATTCATAAAAGCTAGCAGTAAAGTTCAATGTTACAGATAGTCCATCATTGTCGCTTATGAAAAATGCAAAACAGATTCAACTTGTGCATAGATTTTACCTCTCAAGTCATTGTCCCCGACACAATCCAAAATTGTACTGTGTTTTGAGCAATAGACCCTTCCATCTATCAAGATAGAATGTCCTACGGTTATGAATGAACTAATCATCACATCCAGATTTGCTTCACCTAATATGGGTAGGTCCATGCGAAAAAAGTAAATTCAGAAACTACTTCCTCTCTTTTATCCTCTATACAAATCAAGTAAAACCTTCCCGCTCTCCAATACGTAAGACAACGTGCTTGCAGCGGTTCCTGTTGAGATGGAAAAGCACCCTTAATTTACATCAATTAACATTTTTCAGGACAACCAAAACTGTATCAGGAGGCCTTGAAAGCAGAAACTAACAATATTCTCCTGATAAAAACTCGAATACAAAACTTGCCAGTTTTTTGTGCCCAATCTGCGGGTATCATTCAAGGGAACTTGTTACATGAACATTTCATCTGTGGTCATTTTGCAGCATAAAAAAGAGAAGGAAATTAAATACTGCATTGCATTTTTCTTTTGGAGAGTGGAAGTCAATTGTCAACAGGCACAGAATCATTCTAATTCTATGAAATCTACATGTATACAGATGAAGTTGCACTTTAACCTCAAGAACTTATTCTAATCCCCAGATCAAAATCACAAGTTAGAAAAAAGTTGGTTAAGAATATTAACCTTCTTCGTAAACTTTCTGTCTAATTAAGATCTACTTCATCCACCACTAATAATGTAGATCAGACAACAACTGCATCTCCAACCTTTTTCTTTAATAAA
>Ga0325410_1003270_pt1 | contig 18259 bp, 6 predicted proteins | sample PopdelMetagenome_16_FD_206182 | JGI IMG/M metagenome (GOLD analysis project Ga0325410, IMG submission 206182) | Populus deltoides microbial communities from Bellville, Georgia, United States - Xylem-PdIQD-R3 | ecosystem: Host-associated > Plants > Phyllosphere > Stem > Wood/Secondary xylem... | reverse complement strand
ATGTTAAAACATAATACTGAATAATAATATTTTTTTATAATTTTTTGTTTGACTCAATATTTCTAGATAGATTTAGGTTGTGATTATACTTTTGTTTTTGAATGCTTTTGTAATAATTATTAAAGATATTAAATTAATATTTTTTTAGTGTTATTTGATGATTTTAAGATGTTAATATCAAAAAATAAAAAAACTAAAACAAATTTATTTTAATATTTTTTTAAATGAAAGGCTATTTCATAACTTCTCGTTTGAGAACTCAATGTTTCTGCTTTAATTTTGTAGTATTTTTTAAAATATTTTTGACTTGGAAAATTATTAAATTGATGTTTTTTTAGTTTTTTTATTATTTTAATATAATAATATATAAAAAATTATTATAATATATTAAAACAAAGAAACTATTTTAAAAACGAAACTGCACCGAATGATAAATATAGACTCACTCCGCCACTCCCACGAAAGGGGGAAGATATGTATTGTGAAAATGGCCGCTGCCTTTTTGGTGTAAGTTGTAGTGATTTCCAATTGGTCCATGTTGCGGCGCCTGTCGCTTTGTATAAAGTCACCAGTCACCACCCGCTGGCAGCCCCACCTTATCCCCTTCTCCTCTCTCCTCCTAGTGGCCAAACATGCCCCATTATACGTGCTTGATGATTTTCATGGATAGTTATCAAAATCTTCCTATAAAAAACCTAAGAAATATTTTCAAAGCCTGTATATGTAGTGATTGTTGTATTTATTTTTTATTTTTAATTGTGAGTATCTAGATCAATTTATACGTATCTTAATTAATTTTTTGAGATTTTAAAATTAACGATTATATAAATTTTAAATAACTTTGAAATTTATAATACTAAAATTAATAATTTTTAAAAAACAAACTTAAAATATGTAGAATTAAACTCCTTAAAATTTATTGTCTTCGTTTATTATAAGTGGTTGTCGACACTGTTCTACTTTCATGAAGCGAAATCACCATTATTTATCCATCAACAAATGAGTTGGATTTAGATTTTCTTAACAGTTACTTTTACATCTATCCAATAGACTTTTTTTATATTTAAAAAATTTATTAAATTAAGTAATCCATCAGGATATTTTTAGATCCATCAAACCTAAAATATAAAAGAAAATTGATTCAAATTCCAAGTTTAACAGTTAATTTTGTTATTTGTTTGTTTTTTTAAAATTGATATTTTTTTAATTTTATTTTTTAATATTAAATTAATTCTAAATTGAATTTTATAATTTATTTTAATTAATTTTTATGAAATCATGATAATTTTATAATTTAAATTATTGTCTGACTCACAGTTTCTGGCTAATAATCTGGTACGTTGAAGCTAATAAAAGAATACCCTGAATATATATTTTTTAACCTCCTCTGATAATCTGGTTGAAGCTAATGTCTGAATGTTTTTGCCATTAAAAGAAAAGGACAGGAAAAGTATCAGTGGATCACTTTAAAAAAAAAAAAAAATTATATTTCTCGTTGCAAATTGCTGGTGGGGTGGCTTTTTTTCGATTATTGCTATTTTGAGGATAAAGACAAGACCATCCCATCCTTCCCAGATCAGGAAAGTCCTTTGTGCACCCCTGGTCTTTCCTTCCTCTTTCTCTCTACTTCTTCATTTTTTTATCCTCTCATCCATTCCTCCATAACTCATGGAATCCACTCCTGTTTCCAATGAACGTCTTGATTTTGGAAAGATGGGTTACGGGTGCCTTTTCTTTCTTCCCCTTCTCTCATTTCTTCGTTTCTTGATGTTTCCTCGTATTTTTCCTGTAGTTTCATCCCCTTCTTCCATCTCTTAGCTTGGTATTCGTTTCTCGATGTTAAATTTTCTTTTTTTTGTAGATGCCAACATTACAGGAGAAGGTGCCAGATTCGGGCTCCATGTTGCAACGAGATTTTCACTTGTCGCCACTGTCACAACGAGGCCACGGTATTATAATATTATATCTTCTTTGTTGGGCTCAATGTTTCTATCTTTATACATTTTCTTAATCTGGATTGTCTTTCTTGGAGCTTTTGTAGCAAGATTTTCTCTATCTTGTTCTCCCTTCTTTAGTTTGAAAGTTTAATTAATATGCTACTCTTGTATCATTTCTTCTTTGATTCTTCTAGAGCAATATTCTTGTATCTTCTTGTCCTTTAAGCTTGAAACTGTTAAATATTCGTATTGATTCGGGTTTATTTGGTAACTTTGATTTATCAGAATATGTTGAAGAACTTCTGCGATCGTCATGAGCTCAATCGATATGATGTCAAACAAGTATGCTGTATAACCTTAGTTTGTTGCTCGCAAATTTTGTTTTGCGATGCATGTTTTTTTATTTTCTTAAGCTACTGGTTTATGAATTAGCATTGATGTGAGAGATGTGGTTTGTATTGATGTTTCAGGTTATATGTGCAGTTTGTGACACAGAACAGCCAGTATGTATATTTCTGGAGTTGTAATTGAAAGTTATCTTGTTGGGTTTTTCTTTCCTTTTCTGATGTTGATTGTATTTGATACATTATCCGATTTCAATTGTGTTCCAGGTTGCTCAAGTTTGCACGAACTGTGGTGTAAATATGGGGGGATATTTCTGCGAAATTTGCAAATTCTTTGATGATGATGTAATTTTACCTTCTGAAATTGATTTCTCAGCTTTGGTCTATTGGATATTGATTCTTTACTGTCAGAACATTCGCTTCTATATTGCTATTGAGTTACCTCTTTTACCATCTTATTACTTGGTTGTTATTTGATTTTTGATGAACGGTACTTGTTTAACATTTGTAGTTGATGCTAACTTGATCTGGTTACATTCATTGCAGACCGCAAAAGGACAGTTCCATTGTGATGATTGTGGGATCTGTAGGTGAGTAAGCTTGTTTGATCAGTTTATCCTGTTTCTTTCTTCTGAAAAATTGTTTAAGGAAGTCACAAGACTAAACTTCTGTGTTTGTTCTTGATCAAAAACAGAGTTGGTGGTCGCGAAAATTATTTTCACTGCAAGAAGTGTGGTATGCATTCACTACCTTTTGGCTTTGTTGTTCCCAACAGTTGGAATCTGATCACCTCAGCATGCAATTGGTTACCATGTTTGATATTTTTTTCCTTGTTGGTATGCACATAAGCACATAACCTTTACAAAAACAATATGCCTCCCAACCCCTCTTTTATACCTCTGCTGATGTAAGCTCTTTGTCAAGAGTTTTGATTTTCGTCTATCTATAGATTACATGGATATGGTTTTAAAGCTTTCTGTTTTCCATTTTCAAATCTTGAATACCAATTATGTTTGACAAGTGTGCAGGTTCTTGCTATGCAACATCTCTTCTTGATAATCATTTGTGTGTGGAGAACTCTATGCGTCATCATTGCCCCATATGTTATGAGGTTGTTATTATAATTGCCTTAATTGTGTGAAGAAGTAATTTATATATATATATATATATATAAAACTGATATTTCCGTCCTTTTTTCTGTAGTATTTATTTGATTCACTAAAAGAAACTACTGTAATGAAATGCGGGCACACTATGCATGGTGAATGCTACGATGAGATGATAAAGCGTGACAAGTAAGTAGCCTTCAGTTCTTATTTTTTTTCTCTAGTGATCTACATGTCAAAAATTGGTTTCTGATTGAATTGATAACATTCACCAGACACTGCTGTCCCATATGCTCCAAGTCTATAATTGACATGTCTAAAACGTGGGAGAGAATAGATGAGGAGGTAAGTTACTATTAAATTTGAGCTTAAACGTGGATGCTAGACTGCTAGTTTTAGTTAATCTTCTCTGACTTGCTTGCTATAACACTATATGTTGTCAGATACTGATTTGTTATCAACATATGTTGTCAGATAGAAGCAACTGTCATGCCCGAGGATTACAGCCACAGGAAGGTGCGCGCCTGCTTTTCATTCTTTTAAGCCAACCTGGTGTTACATATTCATTTTGTCTGTTATTTTATCCTTTATTCAATTGCATCTAAACATTGCCACGGCACAAGTCAAGCTACCTGCTTGTGAACTATGATGTTGAATCGACGGGCGGTATGATGTGAATTTGCAGGTCTGGATCCTATGTAACGACTGCAACGACACTACCGAAGTTTATTTCCACATAATCGGGCAGAAATGCAGCCACTGCAAATCATACAATACCCGAACAATTGCACCTCCAGTTCTACCTCAATGATTAGGTTTGGCAAAATGCATCCAGCCTCGTAGGAGCATTGGTTGCTTGCATGTGAACCATGCTGGATATTTTTACGCGTATTCGACCATTTTGAATGCTGGCAAATCGTTTACTAATTCTGTTCTATTGCAAAACGATTCAGAAGTGGCATCTTTGTGCCTCAGAAACTTCTCTCAGGTTATTCTTCCTCCAATATTGGGAGTCGGTACCCAGTTATTGAGTCTCTGGGTTCATGCAAACTTCTCTTTATACACAAACAAACCAAAACATTGGATCCTGTTATGTACTCCTCCTGATTGTGTCATCTTGTTGAATCTTCTGCTACTGTGTAATACTAGCCATTTGACCTGCTATTCGTTGCGGGGCATTTTCAAAGAATTGTTTTATATTTTTAAAATATAAATTAAAAAATTTATCCATGTGACTAATTAAATAAATTGAAAATTATTTGTATAAATAAATAAAAAAAATCATTAACGATAAATGAAAATAAAAATTAAAATTAAAAAATTAAGAACAAATATAGATTAAGATATTTAATCTCGCAAGAAGAGTCATTTAATAGGTTGAGTTTAATGAATTTGTTTATTAAAATTATTTTTTTCTTAAATCAAATTATAATAGAAACCGACACACATAAAATTGATTGAATAAAAAATATATATTATGCAAAGTTGCACATATTAGAAATATTTAAAAAAAATAAATTAAATTTATATAAAATGCAAAAAAAAAGGTATATATAAATCATACTAACCCCTTAAAAACTTAAATACACACTATATAATTAAAAAATAATTGCTACTTATAAAAGGCTAAATAAGCCAAAAAAATCATAGAGAGGGGTATTAATTAAAATATAAATTTAAAAATTATTTTAAAAAAAGCATAAAAAATTATTAATTGAAAACAAAAAAATATTTTTTAAAAAAAAGAAACAGGCCAAGTGTTGTTGGGCTTGGTAAGTCGGGCTAGGCGCCTGACCCATAAGGATAGAGCCTGTGTATTGGCCTGCAATGGTGGCCTACACGCCCTAGCCTTTAATTGTTTTTTAAAAGCTGAAGTCATTCGCCCTGATTTTTCTTAAAAGAAATAAAACAGACGATACGTTGTTGGAATTATCCAAATTTCAACTATTATAGTGGTAAAAAAATTGGGATTCTTGGTTTTTTTTCCATGGAAACCTAATTTTCAACCCATTTTAAACTTGAAACTCTTAGAAAAGACCTTAAACACCTTGATAACAAATATTCATAAATAAACCTAAAAACCCATAAAAAACCTAAATCAAAAACACTTCTTGAGTTTAGATCTTTTTTTAGGCAATTATAAGGCTTAAAAACATCTAGATTGAACCCCTCTCACTGAATGCAATCCGTTGGTATCAAGATAAACAATTTTGGTGGCTGAAATCATTGTAAACACCGATTTTCTTCTATAATGATAGAATCTAACAAGTCCTTCTCTCTCCTCTCTAACCAGAGATTAAAATATAAGAAAAATAAAGTTTTGGAGTAAAATTAAATCTTAGATGTTAAAAGAGACCTAAATTATATTATTTGTAAAGTTTAAGACCAAAGTGTATTTAAAAATAAAAAATTGGCCACACCATCCATTTTGGTTGCATTTTTCATTTAGATCCTCATTCTTTCTATGTTGCCTTTGCCTAAAAAATCATAAGCAATTGACTTTCAATTTAGGGTCAAATCATCAAGAATAAAAGTTTGAGGACTAAAATGAAAAATAAAAATATACAGCAAGTGAATAGTAATCTGTGAATGCGTGAACAATGCAACATAGTGTTTTGTCTATAGTAAAAACACCACATGCTTTAGCGTTAATGATAACTAAAAATAAAATTGAAAAAATGAAGAGTCATATATAGATCAAGATATTTAATCTCGTAAGATGAGATATTTATTAAGTTGTGTTTGCTACATTTATTTATTAACATGATTTTTTTTAATCAATCGATAATAGAAATAGACACATTAAATTGATTGAATAAAATAAAAGGATAAAAAATATTATGCAAGATTGCATATATTAAAAATATTATATAAAAATAAAAAAAATGTTATTTTCAAAAATAAAGTTCATCTATACAAAAGATTAAAAAAATTATAGATGAATCAGAACAATATTTTCAAAAATTAAACACACAACACCAAAAAAAATATCTATCAAGAAAAGGTTAAATGAGCAAAAAGAAATCACAGAGGAGGGATATAATTATTTTAAAAAAATACTTATTAAAAAAATATTAGAAAAAAAATAATAACTCGGGTGTTGTGGCTTAACTTGTCAAACTTGTGATCCGGGTCATGAACTCAACTAGGTTGAATAATTTTTTTAAAAAATTTATATTTTAAAAAAATGGACCAAAAAAATATTAGGCTCGCAGGCCTATGGCCTAGCGCGTTTAGGCCACTTTAATGAAGAGCCCAGACATGTAGTAGGGCCTGGACATATATTTTTTTTAAGAGGCGGATGACCTGTCATTCACCTCTATTTTTGTGGGGGGAAAAAAGCAAACGACGTGTTGCCTGCAAACCTAAATTCATATCATCACTGTGTTGCCCGAAAAATTAAAGTAACGTTTCTTTTGCCTAAAAACCTAATTTTTAAACCATTTCAATCCAAAAACACATCACCAACACTCTTAAAACACCTACAAACCAGCTCATTAGCCCAAAACATCTAAAAAGAGTCTTAAAATCCAAAATCAAACTAGGTTAGTTTTAACTTCCTTGGCTTATTTCTATTTTTTCTAGCAAGATTGAAGTTCTAAAAAACCACTTTCAGGCTCCTCTTATCGTATGGAACTCGTGGACACCAAGAAAAATCATTTTGGTCGTCGGAAATGGCATGAACGATGATTTTCTTTTTCATAACTAGAATCCAGTGTCCCATCCCTCTCTCTCTCTCTAACCAGGAGTTGAAAAAACAATACCAATGAACTTTTGTACCAAAAGTGAATTTTGGAAATTTAAACAAACCTAAATTGTAAAATTATGTTATTTTTAAATATTGAAGGCTTAAGTGTATTTTTTATGAAATCTCTAGCATGCCACCCATGTTTAATGCCTTTTTTATTTTGGTTCCTTTTCTTTCAATTCCACCCTTGCCTAAAAAATCAAAAGTAATTAGGCTTCAATTAGGATCAAGTCACTCAAAAAACAACTTTGAGGACCAAAATAAATTATTACAAAATAAACAACAATTCCATAGTGTTTTGTAAGTGTATAAACAATGACAATCTACAATAAATTATTCACATCTTTTAGTGTATTCTATAATTTGAAGTTGGGCCAGTGGAACTATTTCTTTTTTACGTCACAGTCTCTTCCTTGATAAACAAAGTGAATATTGCAATGTTGTTTAATATTCTATTGTAAAAAATAAATAATGTAAATTAAAATTAAAAATTAAAAAAAACACTAAATCCCATCAATGTTTTACTGTGGGGATTCATCATTGAATAATTGCACCGTGGATTGCTATAACGCAATGACGTCTTTGCCTTTCAAGAAATAAACCAAATGACTTGTCTTCAAAGGTAAAATAGTTTTTTTTAGGGGATTTATTTGTTATTATAAAATTTATTGAGGATATAATATTCTATCAATTGTTTTTCATAGTTAAATGATATAAATACCCTTAAAAAGCAAAAGAAAAAAAAAAGTCAGGTTAAGTTGGGCTTTTGTGTCATTTCATTTTTTTAAAAAATAGTAAAATTACTCCACTGCCATTTAAATAAAAAAGTAAAGAAGGCATCAAATGATGTTTGGGTATTTTCATCATAACTATTTTGTTATAATCTATTTGAGTTAGGAGCAAATCAATCTCTTAACAAATAAAAATAATAAAAAGAAAAAGATTGTTAGCCCGTGCAACACACACACCGCAAATAGATGAAACCCATGCTTTATGGATGATGTTTGCGGCAGCGAAGAAGGCCTAACCGCCATGTTGTCCAAAGTGTCTACTGGCGGTGTAGCTGATAGGGCGGTGTGTGTAGTTAGATTCATGATGGTTCGATGACGGTGAGATTTTTTTCTCGTCTCGCCTCTTTTCAGTATCTTCAATTTGGAATTTGTGTTGGGTTAACTAAAATTCAGAGTTGTCCTCCCATTCATTTTTTCTTTCAATTGTGGTCTTTATTCCTTTGATTGATCTTTATTTGTTTTGGGTTTTTTTTTTACTATTTTTTTTAATTTTATCCCTTGCAATTTAATTTGATTTGATTTTTATATCAAATATGATACTTATTCTTTAGATTGTTATTTTATCCCTTTTTTATTTTTATTTTTATTTTTTAAAATTTTGTCCCTTAACATTTTATTTCATTTTTTTTTCAAATTTTGGTCCTTATTCTTTTAATTTATCTTTTTTTTTTTATCATTTTTTAATTTAATTTATTTTTCAATTTAGTCCCTCGTTGTTTTATTTCATTAGTTTTTTATACCAGATTTGATCCTAATTATTTATATTGCTATTTGTTTTCTTTTTTAATTTTTGATGATTGGGAATTTTATTCATGAATTTTTGTTTGTTTTTTCCTTCTACGAGGTCATCTCGGTCTCATAACCCGGGTTAATAATTTTGAAGATTAGCTCGATTTAGCTTTATTTTTTTATTTATCCATTGAAATTAGGTTATTGGGCCTCAACCTTTTATGATATTTTTTGCTTTTCTTTCTATTGAGTTATCATGGGTTGTAGGTTAGTCAAGTTAACCTGAGTTAACTTAGTTTTGTTTTCTAATTTTTTCTTAAAAAAAATTATCGTTTGAAATTAGGCTGTTGGGCCTTTAGCTTTTTGATTTTTTCCACTTTTCTTTATATGGGGTTATCCTGGTCAAGGGTTTGTTAGGTGAACTCGGGTTGACTTGAGTAATTTTCAATGTATTTTTATTTATTATGCTTCAACCCTTTTTTCTAGGTTATTTTTTTTAAAAAATATTTTTTATTCCTATCTCATGTCACGAGTGGAGGGTTAGTAGAGTGAACCTGAGTGAACTCGCGTTTTTTCTTTGATGTTTCTTGTTTTTGAAATTGATTTGTTTTTAATTTCATTATTTGACATTAGGTTATTGAACATTAAAGTTTGTGATTTTTTCATGTTTTCTATTTCATGGGGTATCCTAATCTCATATCTTAGGTCAAGTGTTAGTTAAGTTAATTTGAATTGACTTGAGTTATCCTTACTAGATATCTATTTGGATGTTAGGAAAAATTTGACCCTCCATGCAAAAAAAAAATCTAGATGTTACAACCCGATAATATTTTCTAGAATGGTGAAATACTTACACTTCATATGGAAAATAAAGAGTTAAAATCATTTATCTAAAGCATAATTATTAAACCTAATGTGGGAGTTAACTTGATGGAGGAGTCAATGAGTTTTGTAGTGTTGATCGATTCAAATCAAAATTAATTTTTTTAGATTTTTTTGAGCTAAGAGAAAGTCGGGTTCCGGATTAAGTAAGAGAAACCAGAATTAATAACAATGAAATTAAAGTATTTCATTTATTTAAGAAAAGTTAAAATTGTTTCTTGATTTTATTTTCATTGAAAAAAAAAACACGCTTGCACTTCTAGCATTTATTAGGTTAAAAAAACACTGAAATATAAATAATTTAAAGCCCAATGTAAAAGTTTCTATTCGATTATTATTTACATGACATGGTTTTTCACTGTAGTAAAGAATAATTAAAAGCCAAATCTTTTTTCACTTTAGTCCTAAAAATCTGAGGAATATTTTTTATTTATTTCAAATTTAGTATTTTTATTTTTAATTTAATTTAATCCTTTAATATTGAGTTTTTTTTAGTATTATACTTTATAATTTGTTTTGATTTGTTTTCTATTGAGTTTCCTAGTTTCATTATCTGAGTTGAGAATTTTACGGGTTAGCCGTGTTGAATCATATTTTTTTTAATTATTTTTTTCAGGTTTATCCTTTAACGTTAAGTTGATTAATAATTGGGTTCATAATTGTTTTCTTGATTTGCTTTCTACAAGGTTATCATGGTCAAGGTCGCGAGTTTTACGGGTTAGCCAAATTGACTCGTGTTTTTTTTGTTTTTTTTATTATATATATATATTTAAATTTAATCCTTTAATATTAGGTTGATTGAGATTTGAACTTTATATTTTATTTATTTATTTATTATGAAGTTATCTTGATCTTTTAACTTGGATTTAATAAGTTAACTAGGTTGACTTGATTTATTTTTTATCCTTTATTTTATTTAACTTTTTTTTTTAATTTTAATCCTTCAATATTAAGTTGATTTGGAATTGAGTTTTACATTATTTTTTTCATTTACTTTCTCTAAGGTTATCACAGTCTCATGACCCGAGGCGTGGTTAGGTTGATTGACTCATGTTTTCTTTTTTTTAGTTGAATTTCTTTCAATGTCATTCCACAATATCAGATTGATTGAGAATTAAGTTTTATAATTTATTTCGGTTTGTGTTTTACGAAGTCATCTTGATTTCATGACCCTGGTCACAAGTTTGTCGGTTCATTTGAGTGGTTTTTTATCATTTTTTTAATTAATTTTTTTAATTCAATCCTTAAACATTGTTTTGATTGAAAATTGAGCTTCATAATTTATTTTGATTTGATTTCTATAGAGTTATTCTTGTCTTATGACCTATGTTCGATAAGTTAACTTGAGTTAACTTGACTTATTTTTTTAGTTGATTTTTATTTTTATTTTATTTTTTAATATTAAGTTGATTGATAATTGAGTTTAATATATATTTTTTATTTACTTTCTATAAGGTTATTAAGATTTAATGATCTATATAACGAATTTTGCAGATTAACCTGAGTTGTTTTAATATTTTAAAAATGATGTTGTTTTTGAGTCAAATTATATTTTTATCGGGTTTGTAGTTTGTCATTGAATTTACAAAATCGACTAGATTACATCAGGTCAATTCTCATTTAGTTTAATTTTTTTTTAAAAAAAACATATTAACAACAATTAGATAGTTTTTACATTAACAACGACATTGTGCATGCAATAATTAGATTTTTTAACTAAAATAAATATAAACTTAATATTAATCATTTTAAAGGTGTGTTTATTTTTATGATGACATCGTGCTTTTAAAAATATTGATTTTTTTTATTTTAAATTATTTTTTAATATTTTTAAATTATTTTAATATACTGATATCAAAAATAAATTTTTAAAATAAAAAAATTATTATTTTAATATATCTTAAAATAAAAACATTTTAAAAACTATAACTATACCACAATTCCAAACACAACCTCATTACCCACATTAGTTTTTCTTTCGAAGCTCACGAGTGCAGGGAGCCAAACTACACAGCCGTACCACAGAAGAAAACCCTCTCTTCTCCCCTTCTAAACCCTCTCGATCATTTTTCCCTACCCTGAGACATCAGCTCCCTCGCTCCGCAAACCGCCGAGTCCACTCACTCAAAACTCGTAATTCACACTAACACTCACACTCACACTCACACTCACCAGTTCATCTCGATTCCACAGAAACGATGCAAGTCCTATCAAACGCGCGTGGACTCACCAGGATTTTGAAGCCTCAAATTCTCCTCAACTCAGTACCCTCAGATCACAAATTAATCATCTATTCTCAATGTCAAAGCCTACACTCTTACTCCTCGCGCTCCCTCCCCTCCTCAGGTACACTTTAGTGATTTCTCATTATTTACTTATTATTTATTTTCTTTTTTCTGGTATTTTTGCGTGTTATGAGAAGGATTTTTTCCTATTCCTTTTGGTTTCTGAGAAAATTAATAATAAAATTGGGGAATAAATGCTATTAAGGCATCGTATTTTTTTATTTTATTTTTTGCTCAATTTTGATTTTGATTTTATTTATTTAGTTGTTTGTCATATGGTGTAAATAAAATTTTTACAGGAAATTATTGTTTCGCGACGGTGCGAGATGTAATGTACTCTAGGACATCAAAGGGTTCGTTTTGTACTGCGAGTGGTGGAGAGAGCACTGCAACAGGTTTGTTGAATTAATATTTTTTATTTTTATTTTTTTATGTATATATAAAATTTAGTTAAATTTGAAGTTTTAATTTTTTTTTTCTAGTGATGATTGGTTTGTGTTGTTGAATGACAGAGGCTGTGAAGAAGATTTATGATGATATTATTGACTCGGTGAATGTTAGACGCACAATGGCGCCGAATGCATGGTTGTGGTCATTGATTGAGAACTGCAAGACCCGTGAGGATATTAAGCTTCTTTTTGATGCTTTGGAAAATCTCCGAAGATTTGTTAGTGGCTAATCTTGCAGCACCTTTTGTTGTAACTAGAGATTTTTGGTTAATGGGTTTTGAATTTTTTGTTAACGTGTGTATTTGGTATGCAGAGATTGTCAAATCTTCGAATTCATGACAATTTTAATTGCAATCTTTGCCGCGAAGTTACTAAAGCATGTGCTCGTTTGGGTGCTGTTGACTTCGGTAGGTGTATGCTGAATTTCTTTAGTCTGCTTTTTTATTTTTGAATTATTAGATTTGCTTTTATTAGTTACGTATAACCTTTAAAGCCATGTAGCCAAAATTTGTGTTTTGTTTTGGGGTTTGGAACTGTGAACTTGCTAGGATTTTAAGCATGGTAGAATGATACAGGAAAGAAGGCCTTGTGGAATCATAATATGTATGGACTGACTCCGAGTGTTGCATCTGCAAACCATTTGCTGGTACTCTTCTATTAAGTTGTCAGATTTTCTTGTTCTTCATGTATTTCTTTTTTCTTTCTTTTCTTTCTTTTTTCGATATTAAATGATTGGTATTTTTGGGCTGCAGTTGTATGCTAAGCATCATAATGATGTCAAACTCATGGTTGAAGTAATGAAACTTCTGGAAAGGAATCACATCCCATTACAGCCCAGTACCGCGGATCTTGTTTCCAGGTGCATAATTTTGGATTTGTTATAGCTTGTTTCTTCTTTTTTTTTTTGTGATGTAAACTCCAAATGCTACGAAATAAAAATAGTTTTGTTGATTTATACTCAAATAGGAAGGGTTAATGGCTCAATCTGTCCTTATGTAATGGGGTATTTCTATAATTTGTCTTTAAACCCTAATTGAGCCAATTTTATCCTTGAATATATGTTAAGTTTCTAATCTATCATTCTGATGAGATCTTCAAGTAATTTGTACTAATTCCAATGAGTTGGCTTGAAAATCTCATCAGAAGGATAGATTAGAAACTCAAAGTATATTCAAGGATAAAATTGGCTCAATTAGGGATATAAGGACAGATTGGTGAAATGCCTTATTATATAAGGAAAAATTGAGCCATTAATCCCAAATAGGAAAAGACTAGATCTCCAAAGAAAATGTACATTTCAAGTTTGATCATCCTGCAATCTGAAGGGCTAGCACCTCAACAACCCCTCGAGTCTAAAATACTTTTCCATATTAACGTTTCTAGATTATGATTCAGTATTAGTGAATTTAAAACTGTGCAATTGTTCTTGGATCTGTACCATTACATATTCTTTGATCTAAAATATTTTGGACGTTACTTAAAGAATCTTGTCTGTGCAAGAGTATTATGTTGCTCTAGTGCTCTTCCAACAATGATTTCACTAACTTATTTGGATTTAACAATTGCAGCATCTGTTACAATTCTGATAATTGGGAGTTGATTTCTAAGTATTCAAGAAAGTTTCTCAAGGCTGGGGTAAAACTGCGCAGACATGCATTTGACCTATGGATGGATTTTGCTGCCAAAAGAGGTCTCTACATCTCTTACTTCTCCTTTTTTCAAATAATTGCCTATGTTTTTCATCCATTTGCCATCAATTTTTGTGGTCACTGTGATTGTTGGTAAGGATTCCAGCTTGAAATACCAACTCCTTTGTTGATATTTTTAGAAAGTAGATGGATTTTCAGAATGCATTTTATCATGCACTTCCCGTGTTTATTACTAGTATAGATTAATTGTTCTGTCTTCCAGTTTTGTAATAAATATTGCTTGCTGTTTGTGAGGCCTGCCTCTGTTTGTTTGTTTGTTCTGTGATTTATGTTTGTTCCTTGCCGTTATTGGGATGTCTTTGAAGATGGGAGGTCATCGTTGAGATATTTCCCTAGCCATGAACTCTAGGCTTTGGTTTTATTTGCTCATACATTGATCTAGGGTCTCTCTTCCTCTATTTTACTAAGGGCCAGGACAAAATACAAATCAATCTAGGGTGGGTGCATATGTGTAGGTGCATGTTCAGAGTACAGATGCTCATGTCTTAATTTTCTCATGCTATAGTATGGTTTTGTCAGCTCGTTAGCATGAGAGAATTTCTTTATAGAAACATTCTCTTGTTTGCGTCTGGAGTCTGAATATCATCTCTTACAAAGAGGTTTTTGTCAAAGAACAATCTCAATGCAGTCAAACCTCTGTTTTCCTTTGGTTGAGATTTGAGAATAATACATTCTCTGAAGCCCAGAATTAAATATCATTTTTATATAGAATCTGAAGTTCATATTTTACAGGAGATACCGAATCATTATGGAAAACTGAGAAGGTTAGATCTGAGTCGATGAAGCAGCACACTCTTGTGAGTGCGTTTTCATGTGCTAAGGTAATCAACCTTCTGTATCTTTTTCGCATGCATAGTCCAGTATCAAGATTTATTTGATAGGTCAAGTGCAATGTGATCACTCTGTGAGTTCATCATTCTTGGCAAAATTACACTGATGCATGGTTATTTCTGGAGAGAAAACTTTCTCTGAAGTTCTTGAATGGTGCTGTGTTTTTCAGGGTTTAATACTAGAAGGCAAGCCTCTGGATGCTGCTGCTGTTATTCAAGTCCTTGATCAGGTGCCTATCATTGTTCATAGTTTGTATCAGTATCTGTAGACCCATATCCACTCAGTTTCTCCTTGCTGGGAGTATTTTTTATTTTTCTTCTACCAAAAGGAAGGGCTGTTTAACAATAGTTGAAGCTAAAGCTGCTTGGTTGGTAAGTCTGGTAGCTGTCATGGATTCCTAAATTGACATAGATCAATTAAAAACCTCAACAGCAATTTAAGCAGTTTAAATTTTGGTTCAACTGAACATCATAAGGTTAGATGCATTCTTATGCATCAGGGAAAATAATATTGAAAAGTGTTAACGCAGCGAGAGAGGTTTTTTGTACTTTCTTAGCTAGAATACAATGAAAAATAGATTTCCAACTTGTTTTTGTATGGCACCACTGTTGATCCAAGTCAGTTTCCTTGGATGCAGACATTACCTGACACCAAGAAGTCAGGTATGGTGGTTGAACTTCAGAAGTTAGTAAATGAATGGCCTATGGCTGTTGTCAAGCACCAGAAAGAGGAAAATAGGAAGGTACAGTATTTTCTGATATTTTGTGCATTTATTTTAAAGGGTCAAGTTACTCACGCCCGCGCACACACATGTTTTTCTTGTAGTATGAGGATTGGGATCTTAGTTTACACTGCTTGTCCTTGTTATTATCTGATCAATCAGGCGCTAGCTGCTGTATTAAAATCTGGCATTCCTGCAATGGTTAATGGTCTACCAAACATGGGTGTGGAGGCGAAAGTAAATTTGGAAGACCTAGCAGTCAAGGAAGAAATCCCATGCTAAAATGTCTAGGACATGGACAATTGAGCATGGAAATATGAACCTTAAGAGAGAAACAACCGTGTCAGAACTCTGGGAGCAGCAATTCAATAATCACCTCTTTATGCAGGACCAAGCTGGAGCTCAATTGTTAGCATCTCTGGACTTGTAACAAAAAAATTGTTATCTTTTCATAACAGTACCTTAAGAATCAATGTTCATACAGTAATTTTCTAAATTCAGTATCGATTGGAGGAACCAAAGAAAGTTTCAGACTAGATTGTTTTGTAGGATATTCATTCGATCTCCATGTTCAAGAGACAATTTTGTAGCTTCTAGTTTATATCTCAGATGAACCTGGCGGTACAGCATTTATGGATGCCCCTCGTCGCAGATTCTTTTCTAATTTTGCTTCTTTTCCTCCTTGTCTCGCCAGTTAGATTTTCTGCTTCTATTGTAAAAAATATCCTCTGCCTGAATGCCAATGCTGTATAATCAATATTGCCGAGAATGAGATGAGCTTGGGTGTCTTGTATATGGTATTCAAGCAATTTTCTTGTTCTTCAGAAGTGAAGAATGTTATAAAGAGTTGCAGTAAAGCCTGGAGGCCTTTTTGTGCAAGTCTTGTCACCAGACCTTGTCTATTTGCATCCAAAATTTCAGACTTGTGCTTCTGGAAGATCCTGAGAATTCTTGTCACCAGACCTTGTCTAGCCATTGCCTGAATCCTGAAAATTAATGGAGACCGATCAGTACTAGAGACAGTTATATTTATTTACGAATTCCAACTGTTTGATGAATCCTTTTGCCTCTTCAGCCTCTCCAGTGTTCTTACAATCTTACCTCCTTTTGAAGTGACTTAGAGCGTGTTTGGCAGTGTAGTTGTGGTTGCTTTTCAAATAGCTTTTTGTGCTGAAATACATGCCAATGATATTTTTTTATTTTTTAAAAATTATTTTTGACATCAGCACATCAAAACGATCTAAAAAGTACAAACCGCACTCAATTTAAGCAAAAAAAAAATTTAAAATTTGACGAAACACAATTACAAACACAATGCCAAACGCTCCCTTAATAGATGCAGTTGTTCCTCCACCAATCATCTCTCTTGTGGCCTTTTTCCCTTTGAGGAGGTCTCTTTTGGCCTAAGAAATCAAAGAAGTTGACGAATGTTATACATAAAAGTGATTAAGAAGAGATGAAGTCTGGGACATGAAGAATGGACCAAACTTGATTTTGTAGAAGTCCAAACTTGTGTAAAAAGGAGTCCATGGACTGCAAATTCCTGGGTAATGTGAAGGCAAAAGGAGTCTATATGTTACATACACGATCCTTAAACAACAACTTATATACGTGATTGACCATCCAAAAGGATAATAATTCCAAGACGAGAAAATGAATTAGGAACAAGAAACAAAGAAAGATGGAAAGATGGACGGGACGTGATTGACCAACCAAAAGGATAATAATTTCAAGACGAGAAAATGAATTAGGAACAAGAAACAAAGAAAGATGGACAGGACAGGACCTCAGGCAAGAAATTCACAGGGGCCCAAGATTGAAGAATATCGTAGCTGTAACTCATCTTCTGTCTTTGTTTTTCCTTTTCCTTTCATTTTTTACAATAAAATTTAGCATTCTTCATGTTTATCTCCTTTACTGTGGATTCAGTAGTCATACTTGTCGGCTGGGCTATTAACTCATCATGGCATCTGATGGCAAAAAACACTTGTTGGAAAGACTTGAAGTTTGGACTTCTACAGTTCATAAATCAAATCATAAATACAGTTTGAAATTAAAATAATTCATCTTAAATAAAATATTATAATATTATAAAAATAAAATATTTTAACACAAAAAAACATAAATCAAACCCAAATTTTTTCACTTCTAAAAAATAAAAGAGAAGCCACAAGCTATTCACATCAAAACGCTACGATAATTAATTCTTGAACGAAAATAGAAAGAATTGGAATCTAAGTGTCACATTTAGGTTAATGCACTAACACCATTCAATTAGTATTTTTTTAACCCTTAATTAAACTATAAGTTTTATTTATCATCCCTTTAAATTCCCTTCAATTTGCTCATTCAATATCACAAGAAAACCATGCTTTTCTTGAAGATAATAAAAAATAATCTAGTGCTTTTTATATTATAATCGTATTGCAAAATATATTTTTATTGTGATATTAATGAAGAATGATTTTATAAAAAAAATATGTAACTCATGTTTTATTGAAGGAATATAATAAATATTGGTGTCAATAAAAATTTGTTAGGAGAGGAGAGTTTAATTAAGATGAATCTGCCCTCTGACCATGTCAAAAAAATAGATTAGGGTCCATAAATTTGTTATTATTATTTTTTTATTTGATTTTTTTATATTAATTAAAGATTGTTTTGTAGTTGAAAATAGAGTTATTAATATTTATATAGTATTTTTACAATTTGTTTTGGTTAAAATAA
>Ga0325410_1003269_pt1 | contig 18263 bp, 12 predicted proteins | sample PopdelMetagenome_16_FD_206182 | JGI IMG/M metagenome (GOLD analysis project Ga0325410, IMG submission 206182) | Populus deltoides microbial communities from Bellville, Georgia, United States - Xylem-PdIQD-R3 | ecosystem: Host-associated > Plants > Phyllosphere > Stem > Wood/Secondary xylem... | reverse complement strand
TATCAAATGCATTAATAGTAGAGTCAAGCAACTGGTCACCAAAGACCTTGAAAATATCAGATGAAGCCATGATAGATGTCTTGCACAAAGCACTTCTTGGATTCTTCATAGCTTTCACCGCTACTAAAATTACTTTTTCCCTATAATAACATATTTAGCCACAACCGCATTATCAGAACACTTGAAAAACTGTCAAATATGCCAAAAAGATTCAAAAAAAAAAAACAATAATAATACATACAAGATTGGCAGCAAGAGCAACAAATGATAGAGTGCAAATCTCCTAACATCATTCAATGACTCGCAAACCTTTGTCCAATCCTTTGAATCTAACTCCTCTACTAAACCCTGAAGAAAATAAAGCAAAAAACACAAAAAAAAAACCAAATTTATTGATACACACACAAACAAAAACCCTCAAAGTCTAAAGTAAAATGGCATCTGGGTTTGGTCTAAAATTAAAGAAAAGATCCAAAAAAACATTTACATGGATCTTGGATTCAGGATCTGAAATGGGTTCAAGATTCTCAGACGAGATGTAATCAATAATCGGATCTACAGAAGGAGGCAATGATTCAGCTGTCTTGTTTTCTTCATTTACACCCAATTTGATAGTTTCTGGTGGCAGTAGAAGAGCGTTGTTAATGGGTTTCAGTGCCATTTTTGACCAAGTATGACTGTGAAAGAGAAACTGATATTTGCAATGAAGGAAAAAGGGGTTATTTATTTTTTTAAATGTGAGTATGATTGTGAGAGACAAATAAAGAAAGAGAAAGGTAGAGATTTTTTTTTTCCCGGTTTATCCTGAAATTGGTTCGGGGTTAGCATATTTGTTTTTATATTTTAAGATAGTTTTTAAAAAAAATTAATTTTTTTAGATCTTTTAAATTAATTTTTTTATATCGTTTTAATATTTTAATGTCAAAAATAAATTTAGAAAAATAAATATATATATTATTTTAATATATTTTTAATTTAAAATATTTTAAAAAACAATCATTATCATGATATTAAACAGACTTTTAATAGTTAAAAAATTCAAATTTCAATACCGGTATCAATTTTATAAAACCGGCATGGCAAGTAGAGTTGATTCAGTAATCCGATAACTTGGGATTTAATCTAATTCAGGTTTCATATCAAATTTGATGGAAATTAAACACACAGTCGATAAATCATTTAAATCTATGAATTAGTGGACATAATTAAAACTCAAGTGAAACCTAACTTGGCTAAGATAGTGTTTGACGTTGTGACAATAATTATTTTTTAAAATGTTTTTGGCTTGGAAATGCATCATAATAATGTTTTTTTTATTTTTTAAACTTATTTTTGATATTAGTACATTAAAACGATACAAAATCACCAAAAACAATTAATTTAAAGAAAAAAATCTTTTTTTTAAAGCATGGCCAACCACATCTAAAAAAATCTAAAACAATATTATTTAGTATTAACTCAAGTCAATCTTGGATGACTTACTCAACTTGTGATTGAGTAGCAGAAAATTTCTCATTTCTAATTCTTTTTATACCTACAATATTAATTATGTGTTTGGTAATATGGTATAAAATTCTTTTTAAATATGCCTTTTAATTTAAAATATATAAAAATAATATTTTTTTTAAAAAAATTAAATAATCATAATACCATTAGATCAAAACTATTTAAAAATATTAATTTAAAATTTATCAAACAAAAAACAAAAATTAAGAAGCGCGTGAGCTGGGCACGAGTCCTTGCCGGCGTATTGTTTTGTTGGATTTGTTTAGACGGTATCAGCCTATCAGGAAACCATGTGGTTCCTGTTATTATAAAAGAGGTCACTATCCACTCATAACCCAATGGCAATTTGTCATATAGAATTTAATTTTCTTCTGTTTTAATTTCTTGAACTCTGGACTACTTTTTTTTAAAAAAAAATTAAAATTGATTTAGTTTTTATTATCTTACATTTCTTATTTTGGACTATAAGTATAATATTATTTAGTTTTTTTTATAATATAATTTACTTTAAATATTGATTTGATTTATATCAGATCCACATTATTTTTAAATTCTTCAAGTCCTATCAAATATTCTATTATCTAGCATTTTTTACATTTTTAGGCTATGTTTGTTTTCTGGAAAGTGGTTTTTAGAAAACTATTTTCCAAACTTTCCTGTGTTTGTTTGCCATTAGAAAAGTTGGTAAACGGAAAACACTTTCCAGTCAAAGAAAAATTTGATTTGGTTTCCACGAAATAATTTATGAAATGTTAATTATTATTATTTTAATTTCTTCATCTTTTTTTTTAGATTTGATTTCTATTATTTTGATTATTATTTATTTTATTTGAGATAATTTATGAAATTATATTTTTTTTCAATTTCATTCCCATTCAACTTTTTAATTTGTAAGATTTATTCTTCATTATTTAATAAACTTGAGAAAAATAAAACATTAATAAGTTATTTTCCAGCTTATTTTCTATGACATAACCAAATACTGGAAAATATTTTCCAACTTATTTTTCATTACACTACCAAACATCAAAATATAATTCACTTTCCTGGAATTCACTTTAAAAAAAAACCTAGTTTCCAGCAAACAATCAGTATGTTAGTACTTTACTTTTAAATCCTATTCCCTTAGTATTTTATGTCTAGATTTTTAAATGCAGCCTAATTCTGTGTGAAATCTATAATACAATTATTAGCTAACAAATGGAGAATAAAACACTTGCGACGGCAATTTGCAAAATAAGAAAAAGAAACGAAAGAAACCGATTTACGACCGAGATAGCCAAAAGTCGCAACCCCTCTTGACATGCATGCCTAGCGGTAATTTCTTAATCAACTCGTGATTCTTCACGTGTTTAATAAAATTAATTAATTGCTTATAAATATTAAAATTAAAAAGTATAATTTTTTCTCTTTATGATCTTAATTAAACAAAAATAAAAACAATTAGATCAATCATCAAAGAAATTTAGAAAATTTGAAACAAGGATAACAAAGTCGTCTTTCAAATTAAAACCCCCATCGAGAATTCTTTGACCAAAATATATGTTTTTTCTAGACAACATCTCATAATAAATATAAAAGCGATTGTGATAATTTCTATTAATATATTAAAAATACAAAAATATAGACAACTCGCGAGTTGTTGTGAGAAATATCATGGTAGTTTTATTAAATTTGACCGAGGCTATACGAAGATTGAGTTTCAAACTAAATCGAATGGTAGTTGACTTAATATTATCTAAATATGACTCAATTAAAACCCGGTTTGGTTTTAAAAAAAAAATTTAAGAAAACATTTTAATATATTAAAACTTTATAAATTTATTAAAATTTCTCACTACATGTGAAAAAATATATCGTAGGAAGAAATATTATATATATATATATATATATATATATATATATATATATATATATATATATATAGAGGCTATTTTTTACGGAAAAATAAAAACCATGTAAATATTATATAACTTGACTTGATTACACTTAATAATTTTATTGGCTAAAAAAATGATATGATTTAGAATTTATTGATATATTAGGTACCTATTAAGGGGGAAAAAAAAGAAGGAATGAGGAATAGAAACTTAATTAAGATTATCGAATGGGGACTTTTATGAGATGTTCTCAATTCTTTTTGAATTCATGCTATTGTCTTTATTAAAAAAAATTTCTTTTTAAATGAATTTTTATTAAAAATTATTGTATTGATATTGATAAATATATTTTTAACATTGTTTGCTTGGTAAAATTAGACTAAATTCTAAATCCACCTATAAGGAGGTCAAGGCTTGGGCTGGTCAAAATTCAAATGATTTTTTCTAATAGATTATATTAGTTAGGTGGCTCGCGTTATGGTACATACTCATTTTTTATTTTCATAGAACATTGGGTCCTCATGATGGCAGGATCCAAGGCTATTTAGGTCCTTCACATACAAGATCCAAGTCTATTTGGGCTATGCACAGTCAATGATATAAGACTATTTTGGGTTCTGCAGCATACGGGGCCCAAGAATAGTTAGGTCTTGGCGTGCCCAAGCACCACATGCGGGTTGGGGGTGTGGCCAGCTCCCAACTAGACAGCCCAAGCTCCACGTGTGCGCTGGAGAGTGTCCACCCAAAGGCTGGAGCCCAAGCGCCACGTGCACGCAAGGTGTGCCCAGCACTGAGGTAGACCCCAAACGCCACGTGGCGCAGGGGTGTGCCAGCCCCCACGCAGGGGTGCGCCACGTGTCCCCACGTGGTTTTTCTTTGATAGTAATAATAATTTTTTTAAAATTTATTAATGATGATAATAATAATAATAATAATTTTTTAATTTTACTTTTTAAATCAAATATTTGGTTGTTTTCAATATTAAGATATAAGTTTTTTCTAATTTAGTAATTATTTTATTGATAATATTGATTATTATAAAAATAATAATATTTATAACACAAAAAAAGTAAAAATTTTAATATTAATACTTTTGATTATAGAAAAAATAATAATATTCATAACCCAAATAATACTATTTTTAATACCAAGAATATTTAGAACATAAATAACAATATTTTTTATATTAAAACTTTGAATTATTATAAAAATAATAATATCTTTGAGATGAATACTTTGCATTCTAGGAAAAATAGTAATATTGACAATGCAAATTATAATATTTTTTATATTAATATTTAGAATTGCTGAATATTTTTAATAATACTATGCCGCAGACTCACTTTTTATTTTTATAAAAAATGCCATAAAAAATTATAATATAAATAATAATAATTTCTTTCAAATTTATTAATGATTTTATTAATAATATTAATTATAAAAATAATAATAATATTTTGAAATCTAGTACCCATAAATATTGAGTCTTGATAAAGGACCCAATAAAATTGGGTCTTTACGCTAGACCCATTGATCATGGGTCCTGACGACCAACTTATTCCCCTTGAGTCTGGAGGCATGACCCAAGCTTAACTTGTCGCCAACCAAAAGTCAGAGCCCAAGGGCCATGTGTGCGCTGGGGAGTGCCCAACCCAAAGGCAGAGCCCAAGCACCACGTGTGCGCAAGGTGTGCCCAGCCCTTAGGCAGGAGCCAAGCGCCACGTGTCCCCACGTGGTTTTTCTTCGATAATAATAACAATTTTTTAAATTTATTAATGATGATAATAATAAAAGTAATAGTAATTTTTAATTTTACCTTTCAAATCAAATATTTGGTTGTTTTTAATATTACGAATAAATTTTTTCTACTTCAGTAATTATTTTATTAATAATATTGATTATTATAAAATAATAATATTTATACCACAAAAAAGTAATGTTTTTTTATTAATATTTTTTATTATAGTAAAAATAATAATATTCATAACAAAAATAATACTATTTTTAATACCAAGATGATTAAAAACATAAATAACAATATTTTTTATATTAAACTTTGAATTATTATAAAAATAATAATATCTTTGAGATGAATACTTTGTATTCTAGGAAAAATAATAATATTGACAACGCAAATTATAATACTTTTTATATTAATACTTAGAATTATTGAATATTTTTAGTAATACTATGACGCGGGCTCATTTTTTATTTTTATAAAAAATGCCATAAAAAATTATAATATAAATAATAATATTTTCTTTCAAATTTATTAATTATTTTATTAATAATATTAATTATAAAAAAAGTATTTCTAAAAGAAATAGTAATATTTAGAATACTAGGACTCATGAACATTGAGTTTTGATGAAGGACCCAATAAAATGGAGTCCTTACGCTAGACCCATTGATCATGGGTCAAGACGACTGACCACTTCCCCTTGAGTCCGGTGCCCTGACCCAAGCGTCACTTGTCCCCAACCTAACGCAACCCAAGCGCCACGTGTGCGCTAGGGAGTGCCCAAGCCAAATGTAGAGCCCAAGCGCCACGTGGGCACTGGGTGTGCCCAGCCCCCAGGTAGGAGTCAAGCGCCACGTGTCCCCACGTGGTTTTCTTCGATAATAATAATAATTTTTTAAAATTTATTAATGATGATAATAATAATACTAATAGTAATTTTTAATTTTACCTTTCAAATCAAATCTTTGGTTGTTTTCAATATTAAAAATAAATTTTTTCTAATTTAGTAATTATTTTATTAATAATATTGATTATTATAAAAATAATAATATTTATAACCCAAAAAAGTAAAATTTTTAATATTAATACTTTTGATTATAGTAAAAATAATAATATTCATAACCCAAATAATACTATTTTTAATACCAAGAATATTTAGAACATAAATAACAATATCTTTTTATATTAAAACTTTGAATTATTATAAAAATAATAATATTAGGACAAAAATAGTAATATCTTTGAGATGAATACTTTGTATTCTAGGAAAAATAATAATATTGACAACACAAATTATAATATTTTTTATATTAATACTTAGAATTGCTGAATATTTTTAATAATACTACGCCGCGAGCTCACTTTTTATTTTTATAAAAAATTATAATATAAATAATAATATTTTATTTCAAATTTATTAATTATTTTATTAATAATATTAATTATAAAAAAAATATTTCTAAAAGAAATAATAATATTTAGAATCCTAGGACCCATGAACATTGAGTCTTGATGAAGGACTCAATAGAATTGGGTCCTTATGCTAGACCCATTGATCATGGGTCCAGATGACCGACCTATTCCCCTTAAGTCCGAAGCCCTGGCCCAATCGCCACTTGTGCCCAACCCGACGCAACCTAAGCGCCACGTGTGCGCTGTGGAGTGCCCAAGCCAAAGGTGTATTTTCAACGATGGTCGGAGGAGAAAACTGTCAGCGACGAAAACTGTCCCGAAGTGTATTTTCCAAGAAATTTTCCTCCTGCGATATCTCTCAAACGGGGACTGATATAGAAGATCCCTCCGATGACAATGTACACGACATGGAGGAGAACAACATATCTAAATATCGTTTTGATCCAACGGTGGAAGATGGAGTTATAACTGTTGTATTTTTTGCCATCAATATGTCTTTTCTCCAGCCTCTCTCTAAACTCTCTCTTGCTCTTGCAAGTCACGCTGAGATAGAAAATAGAATGATATTTGTAGTGCTATCATCTTGTTAAATGCACATTTATCCCCACTTTTTTTTTTTTATCATTTGTACATAAACTCCTAACCTTCTGTTATTTGAATATTGACATCTCTTGGTCTTACATATTCATTTTGTCCCTACAAATATTTTTCTTTTCAACAATTTAGTCCTATATTCACTTTTCATTTCATTAATTTCACTATTTTTAACTTGATTTAGGTTTCTTTAATTTAATTTAATTCATTTTACTATTGGTTAAATTTATCATATTTTAATAACCCAGAAAAATTATAACCGGGGGTTTAAATTAATAACATGATTTTTCTCTAAAAATATTTTTTAAAACTATATGAGAAAAAAATAGATTATAAAAAAAGTCAAGTTCAATTAAAAAAAAAAAAAGACAACTCACCAAACTCGTAAACAAGGGCAACTTGAGTTACCTTGACAAACCCATAAACCACGTTAACCTCATATAAAGGTAAAATAAAAGGAAGCAAATTACAAAGCTAAATTCTCAACAATCTCAATTTTAAAAGATGAAATAGACAAAAAAAAAATCGTAACAAATGTTTTTTTTAAAGAAAGCTAAACACTGTGGATTATTAAAATAATTTGTGAACAATGGTTTTCTCCATATCCCTTAATTTTTCTTTCTTCATAAAGTTTAATAAAATAATTTGTCTCTAAAACTATTTTTTTAACTACATGAGAAAAAAATAGACTATAAAAAAGGCAAGATCAATAAAAAAAACCCACAAAATCCATAAAAAAAGATACCCCACGAAACTTATAAATCAGTGCAACCCGACTTACCTTGATAAACCTGCAAAACCATGTTAATCTTATAGAAAGGTAAAATAAAATAAAACAAATTATAAAGCTAAATTTTTTATTATTTTAATATTAAAAAATAAAATCTACAAAAATATATACGTAAAACAAAATCATAACAAAAATTTAAAGGAAAAAAAACACTTGGGTAAAATAAATTTCTAGTCCTTTCCGCGTATGTTCAAGCTTTTATTTTAATTAATGGTATTGGTTGCCTAATGGCGTTCACTTTTTTGTTCAGGAGTTGGATATATATATAGACACACACACACACTAAAATTGCTTAGTGTTTCACTGTGCACTACACAGTGCAGTCCACAGTGAAATACTGAGCTGTCTTTTTTTTTTCTTTCATTTTAATTTTTTTTTGTTTTTTTTTATGCCTTTAAGGGTTTTTTTTTTTGCTTTTTTCTTTGTGTTTTTTTCTTTAATGAATTTTTTTTGTTTAATTTAGTTTGTTAATGTTAATTTTTTTATTTAGTTATCAGACTTTCATAACACGGATCCCGGGTTTGACAGGTTAACCTGGTTTGACGAGTTAACCAAGAATTTTGTTTTTTTGCTTTTTTTTAATTAATTTTTTTTCATTTAGTTTAGTTTGTTAATGTTAAATTTCTTTCTATTTAATTATCAAACTTTCATGACGCGTATCCCGGGCTTGACAGTTTAACCCAGTTAATTCTGGGTTAACCTATCAATTTTTTTTTCTATTTAGTTATCAAACTTTTGATGATGCGAATCCCAGGTTTGACGGGTTAACTTGGTTTGAAGGGTTAACCCAGTTAATTCAGAATTTTTTCTTTTTCTTCATTAGTTTTTTTCTTCCTGTTGGTTTTTTTCTTTGTTTTTTTCTTTTAAATTAATCTATTTAATTATCACACTTTTATAACACGACCTTGCAGCTAGACCCACATCCATGGCTCTTAGGTCCGGTGTTACAGCCAGACTCACTTAAACTTGAGTCATGTAAGTTTAATTTTATTATTAATATTATAAATATTACTCTTGGGTTAAGCGTTGCAGCTAGACCTAAGGCTCTTGGGTATATCTTTGCATAAAGACCTAACACTCTTAGATCTTAACCTTTTTTGATATTTTTTATGAAAGAAAAAAAATTAACCCATGGAGTATGCATTTGTTTTTCCTTTCCTTTCCTTTTCTTTTTTAAGCCTTTTACTATGGACTGCACAGTGCAGTCCACATTTAAAAAGCTGATGCCTTTAGTTTTTTTTTTTTGTCTTTTTTCATTGTTTTTTTGTTTTTTAATTTAGTTTGTTGGTATTAAATTTCTTTCTATTTAGTTATCAGACTTTTATAACACAAATCCCAGGTTTGACGGGTTAACCCAGTTTGACGGGTTAACCTAGTTGATTCAACTTTTTTTTTCTTTTTCTTCATTAGTTTTTTTTCTTCCTATAGGTTTTTTTTTCTCTTTGCTTTTTCCTTTTTAATTAATCTTTTTTTTTTAACTTAGTTCATTAATATTAAATCTTTTTTCTATTTAGTTATCACATTTTCATGATACGAATCTCAGGTTTAACGGGTTAACCTGATTTGGCGGGTTAACCCGGTTGATTCAGATTTTTTTTTCTTTTTCCTCATTAGTTTTTTCCTTCTGATTTTAACTTTTAATATTGTATGCAGTTCACAGTGAAAAGGCTAATATGTTTAATTTTTTTTCTATTTAGTTATCAAACTTTCATGTATAAATGTTAAGTATGAGAAAAATGGTGTTGATAATAAGTAAATCAAAAGATGGTTTTCAATAATATTATTACCTCCCTGCACCCAGAAATTATATATAGGGAAGAATATTATATGAGGTAATCTATAACATGCATAAATGTCTATTGATATGCTAATGTACAATGATAGAATATTTCCCTTGATTTTCTGCATGATATCTTGCCTTATTGGTGACAGATTCTGCTTCCTTTTTAACAAAGTCCATCTTTGAACAATTTTAGGGGCCTAATTTTTTTTTTAACGTGATGTATAAAATATTTTTTATAATTATTAATTTTAATTTGAAATTTGAATTCAGAAAATCAGGTAATAAAGTATATATTCTATTAAATTAATATCAAACCAATCTATGAATTTGCAATTCAAAGAGAGATTTTTTATTTACCTCTTGTTGGCTCCATTGATTGATTGAAAGCATGTGAGCACATTCATATGATTATTACCCTAAGATTTAAAGAATATGAGATAATATAATACTTATTCCATGTGATCACAAACATGTCATTTGCCCATCAAATTAGGTTTAATTATTGAAAAATGTGCACAGTACACTTATTCCACGGAACCATCAAGCCTTGATCCACATTTAGCAGTCCCACTGACAGAGGCATCACGTAAAGTCACACTTTGCAACGGATCCAGGATGACCGGCTCCGCCTTGGCACATTTCGCGACACAATTCAGGATAACATATTCTAGTTCTGAACAGTTTTTTACATCTTTTTTTTTTAGTTTTTTACATCTTTTTGCTTGGACGTCTTGAACCATTAGTGCATCTGCAAAAGCAAAATATAACTATTCATCACTTTCTTTTTCACTATTTTTCTGATATATATGCTTTTTATATCAAAATTAGATAACTTATAAAAAGTTCATTTTAAGATGTGAAATATATGACTAAAATATAAACATTGTTATATTTATATATTAGTTTCGATGTCTCCACAATGTCATTTTACTGTAAAAAAAATTAACAAAATAAATATTTTATCCTCAATGAATATTCATGAATATTTAAAGAAATTTTATATTTTGTTTCTATTTTTGGGTTCTTTATATAGCAAGGACATCATTATTTTTGAAATCCTTTTGATTTTTATGATCTTCTAATATCCTTGGATAATTTAATTTTTTCAATATAACTCTAGTTTATATATATATATATATATGTTTTTTATATCAAAATTATATAACTTATAAAAACTGGGTACATTCTTTCTTTTACTTCTTATATGCATAGTAAAATCCTTATTATTTCATAAATTGGATTATCCTTCTTCATACGCCCCAACCTCTCCATAGGAGTTTTGGGGCCGGAGTTAAAACATCGGCTGAGGTTAATTACTTCACTTTAACCAAGTCATCCACCTTGGATGCTTTTAGCTGTAGCTAATCGCAATATTCAAACTCGGTCATCTGTTTCGGATGCCATTAGCCGAAGTTAATCACAATATCTAACCCGGTCATCTCTTATGGATGTCATTACCCGAAGCCAATAATTATAATCAACTTGGCCATCCATTTAGAATGTCATTAGCTGAAGCTAACCATCATATTCAACCCAACCATCCATTAGTCGGTCATCCATCTAGGATGCCATTAGTTGAAGCTAATCATCATATTCTGTAAAATCCTGAGAAATTAAAAAAATAAAAATAAAAATAAATAAATATAATAATGGAGAAATCAAATCAGAAAAATATAAAAGACATAAGGACTGTAACTCAAATTGTAAAGAAAAGAAAAGGGGGCCAATGTGTAATTAGGAAAAATGGGGCTATAAATACCCTATTTCTTCCTCTTGCATAGCTGACTTAATACTATAGAAAAGAGGGGGAGAGAGAGTACATTTTGTTCTTTATCGAAAGAAAGGGAAAAACATCAAATCTCCTAGGGCTATACAAACCTAAGACCTTCAAGTAGAGAGGATACAAATGAACAAGGATTTTAACAAGGAGAACAAGTGAAGAAATTTGGAGGAAAAGAGGGGAGAGGGCTAGCAACATGCAAGATAGGAGAGGCAAAAAATCTTCAACTAAATTGAAATGAAATTCTGAAATTTCTCAAGGTATGGACACTAGACTTAATTGTGTAGTGCAAATTAACAATTAATCGAGAACCAAACACCAATTTTAGATTTTATAAATTAGGGTTCTCGAAGGAAGATTTGGGGGAAATGTAGAAATTGTTAGAATGAGATTAGTTAAGCTAATATGAGATGATCTGAACATAAGAAAAAAAAAGTTCATCGACCTAAAGGCTTGAGTGGTCGGCAATGTGAGGATTGAATGGGGGAAGAAAGGAATTCTAAAATTTGGGTTGATGAACACTTATAATATGCATAGGATGTGGACAATAATGGAATGAAGTAGAAAAAAATCAGTTAGGAAGAAAAAGGGGATCCTTAGTCCCCTTAGACAGAGCTCAACCAAGAGCCAAATTGAAGGAAAGAGAATAAGTGAGGCTGGCGGAAAACTCACTTAGGAATCGTCGACAAAATCTAGACAGATTCATCACTCTTATTCTAGGGGGTATTCGGGCCCTAGTATGATAAAATTTGGGAAACATTCCTCATAGAAATTGTAGCTTGAAATGTTAGATTTCCAACGAATCTGACCTTCCTTGATTTAGAGCTCTAAAGCTCCAAATACAGGTAAATACTTGAGGAAATGTCGAATTGTCGCCCCTGTTAGCAGTTTCAGCGAGAATTGATAGAATGAGGAATTTTAACCGCGATAGGGACATAAACTGGTTTCCTCCTCGCCAAAAATTTTGTAACACCATATCTTGACATCGGAAGGGGATAGACCTTATTTGAAATAATATGCATAATGATTTAAGATAATAAAACATAAAGAGTAAATGTTGTTGTTGCCTTGCTATTTATGAAATGACAATTGAACATGAACTAATGTGGTGTACTTGTGAATTCAGGAGGAACCACGGGGAGAGTATAACAATAACCAGGGAGCGCAAACCGAGCATTGGTGGTAGGTAGGTGTTTCATACCTAAACTCCTTAGTTAAGAGTGAAATTAGTATTCTATGTTATTTTGGAATTTAACACTTGCGAATAAAGCTAAAGGGAGGAAATACATGATGAAACAAATGTGGGTTGAATTTTGATTTTGGTTGTGGACTTGTGGACTCTGATTTTGAATAATGAACTAAAATGATGAATCCAAAACAACTACCTCTTAACTTGATTAGTCAATCCGGAATATAGGCGGCTAATGATGTTAGTAAGATTTGCTAACATTAGTATGATCTTGATGGAAAAATAATAAATGTTGGACTTGATTAACTATTCGGGTTAGGAATAGTTAATGATACCAACAAATGATGTTGGTATCGGCAAACCCAGGATAATTTGATTAGCTTTCCAAGAAGGAGCTAAAGATATCAAGAGACCTTGGCATCGACATTACCGGAAAAATCTCCAAAGTGAAGTGGAAAAGAATTGATTGACTATTTCGGGTTGGAAATAGTTAATGGCACCAACTGGTAAGTTGGTGTCGGCATTACCAAGGATTTGATTAGTTGGTCCCGGCAAGGGCGGCTAATGACACTAATATAAATTACTAGTGTCAGCAGTAACCTCCCTAAATTTGGTACAAGGTGGTAAGATGGGTGTATCTAGTGAAGAATAATGGATAATAATTGAAAAAGGAAAACTGTAAATGGGTTATGAAATGATAGGCCCTAGAAGTAGTAAAGGAAAATTTAAATGTGGATTTCTAGGACAACGATGATCATGTACTAGCGAGCAAACAATTATTTATGTAGATACATGTATTTATGATTCTCCCTCATCTTTGCTGTATTTTTCTTTTCATATAATTATTTCCATAATTTGTTATTGCAGGTCCTTCACATTCATGCCAGGAGTAGTGTCCTAGGTTTCTAGTTCCTTTTGTATGAATTAGGGAATTTATGTTTCTAATTCCTTTTGAATGAATTAGAAAATTAGTGTTTCTAGTTCCTTTTGTATGAATTAGAAATTAGATGAATGCCAATGTATTTTGCCTGAAGTAATTATATGACTCGAATTGTATCAGTAACTCTTTATATTAATCATCAAGACTTAAGATTCTTACTATTTTATGCTTGTAATATCGATGTTGATTATCCATGTTTGACTACCATTTGTATGTGTTTGTAAATGAGAAGGAAAAATGAATATGTGAGTTATTATGCTTGTGAGTAGTAGTGATTGTGGTTGCGATGCAAAAAGAATATGTTATGATCGCGAAATGATCATGAAATGTGTGCAGGATAAATTATCAATAACTTGGGATCTTCCCGGTATAGGGGAGACTCTACCGAAATTTCGGTAGAAATTTTGGTAAACCTTAAAAAAAAAATCTACCCATAAATTTAGTAGTATAATTATGTTGTTTGTTCCTGGAAATAGGGATGTTACAATTTGGTATCAGAGCCTCTAGTTGAAATTACAGGGACTAAAGTAATGATGTGGTTTTGAAAAATATATTGCAGGATGGTTCGAACATGATAAGGAGCAGTGACAGACTCATCTCCCGTGAGGAGGAGAGAGTATGACTCATTGGATGGTAATGAAGCCAAAGGAGTTCTACTGATAGACATTGCCTCTCATCTACTTGTAGCATCAGCCCATTCTGAGAGGAGAGAATTAGGGGGGGCATCAGAATGACCCTGCACCCCACTAGGAAGAAGTGTTGCTGCCCAAGGCAACAGGTGGTCAAGGACCAGAAGATAGGCCTCCACCGATTGCACCAACAACCACATCAAATCCATGTTCAGACCCTGCATTCTTAGAGCAACTAGTCAAGGCAGTGGTAGCAGGGATGGCAGTAGGAATGTCCAATCCTGCCCCTCAGGCAGAGACAATGGTTACCCTAGTTAAATGGGTGAAGGGTATATGGGAAATGGGTTGTACAACCTATTCGGGGGAAGAAGACGCTGAAGTAGCAGGGGAATTGGTTGAGAAAGGTAGAAAGGGTTATAGATCATATGCAAGTGTGATGCGATCCAAGCACTAAAGGATCCATTGAAGGTTCTAGTTGGTCTAGTTACAAGGCTTAGAGCTAAGAGGTTGAAAAAGGCTTTCAACGGACTTCTTCAATATACGTGAGCTAAGGTGGACTTCAAGAAAATATTAAATAATAAGGTGGAACCAAGATCATTACACAAGGATTGGGAGAAGAAGACTAGATTCCAACAGTTTGACCTTTCACTACCTTTTTTTTTATATCATAACTGGAGCTATAGGTTGAATTTTGAGGTGATTTCAGTGGTATGGAAACTAGGCTTCCATACCTTTCTAACGGTACATGGCACACCTTCTAATTCTTTAAAGCGAGAGAGAACCATCCATTTGAAGTTGGGCTTTGCTGCTGCCAGACAGAATGCAGAAATAACTAAACTTGTCTTATTAAATTAGTTGGGTGATTAAACTTTCTTTATTTTATAAGAAAACACTTGTTTGGGTTTCAAACTTGTTTATTTTATTATTTTAATTAGTTTGGGCTAGTTTTAGCATGGGTTGATTATTATTTAAATTGAGTTTATATGTGGCCCATTAGGGAAACTAGGGTTTTTGGCTTGTAGTATAAATACTCTTGAGAATAATTTTCAGCACATTTTCTTTTGGCTAATAATATTCTAATTTTTGCCGACATTTGGTTGTCAATCTTGGTTCTTGATTGAAATTTTAACTTTTTAAATAATTGACCAATCTTTGTTGTGAATTTATACTCATTTTGCTAGTCTCCAGGTTTAGGCGTTGTGATTGGGTTGGTTTATAGTTTGTTGCCTTGGAGCAGGCCTTCCATTGTGATAAGCTCATCCTATTTTCAGCAAACTTGAATTAGATAGATCTTGGGTTCCCGAATCCCATTCAATTCCACTAGAGTTCGCATTAAAGTGCTAGAGGAAACTCGAGTGGATTGTGTGACCTAATTGTTGACAAAGAGTGCCCACTCTTGGTGGGAAACTATCAGAGAAAAGAGAGCAGGAGAAGGGTTGAGCTGGAGAAATTCTTAAGAGGAATTTGAAGAGAGGTATTACTCTTAGTAGCACAGAAAGGGAAAAGAGCAGGAGTTTCTTGATTTGAAACAAAGAGAGATGACAGTTCTAGAATACAAGAGGAGGTTCCGAAACTTATCTATCTTTGCCACCACCTACCTTCCCATCAAGCATCATCGAGTAGAACGGTTCCGGGATGTGCTTAGATAGGAGCTGAAGATAATATTGGTAGCTATGCAGTTTTCGTCCATTTGGGATCTAGTGCGGGTTGCGTAGGGTATAGAGAGGGTGATGAATGATACTCCGAGGCCAGCCAATGAACAAACAGGGTTTAAGAGAAATGACTTTGTGCCTCCACCAGGGAGAGCTCCATATCTAAAGAAGGGTAAAGGTAGTTAGCCTTTTAGGCAACTCCAGAAAAGAGGGGGAAGTTTTGTTCATGGAGGGAGTTGGGGGGAGCTAGATGGGCCAACACTAGGGGATATACCAGGGGTTAGACTCAGTAAGGAGCTAGTATTATGGGAGGACCTGCGGAATAGAGGGGACCCACCTACCCATTGTGTATGAGGTGTAATTAGAAACACCCCAGGGACTGATTTGCAACGCCGGAAAGATGTTATATTTATAGAGGTGAAGGGCATCGATGAAGGGACTACCAATACTTGGGGAGAGGTTGTTTCCACTATGGGGATACAGGTCATAAAAAGAGAGAATGTCCCTGCAGGGCCACTGAAGGGGTATAGAGACAGGGGCTACCATATAAAGCCAACAACAATCAATGACAATGGATCGGCTCGTATGACCTACTCAGTTGGGAGCAAGAGTCAATAGTGGCCGACCCTGGTTCCATGAAAAGAGGACTCGGGGTAAGATATACCATATGACTTAGGAGGATGTGGGGGCAATGCCAGATGTTGTAGCAGTTACATTACAACTAGGCTCAATACAAGTTTATACTTTAATTGATCCTGGAGTTAGTCATTCCTTTGTGGCTTATCGAATTGTGAATAATTTAAATGTGTAACCAAGTAGACTAAGTGTAGGAATGACAGTTGTCATAACCCAATTCTGGGTTATTCCCCAAAATTCACTCTTTTAAAAAAATAAAAAATAAAAATAAAAATAAAAGCTGGCAATGTGGAGAAAGTAAGCCGTGGAATCAAGCTGCAATTTTGAAGGAAATTCAAGGCCTAATTGTACCCTATTATGCCAAAAAATGGAGAAACAATGCAAATTAAAGGTCAAATTAAATGATTATTAGATGAATTTGCATATAAATTAAGTCCAAGAACATAATTAAATTTTTAATAGGCCCATTTGATTTAATCATGGGCCAAATTGAATTTTAATTATGTTTAAGAATTAATTTGGGTCCAATTGAAGGATTTAATTAAGTGTAAGGACTTAATTATACTTTAAATGGGTCAAATTAATTTTATTTAGGGCTTAATTGGTGAAAATATAAGTTTGGGAGCCTAATTTGTGCTTAATTGAGAAGATTTGAATTTTAAGAGACCAAATTTAATTTTTTCCAAGTTAATTGATTGAAATCAAGGGCAAAATTACAAGAAAATTGAAGTTTTTGGGTCAATTAGGGGTTAAATTGAGAAAATTCGCATTGAATGACCAATATGCAAAAGACGCCAAACTATAAGGGCTTAATTAACAAAAACCGGGGTGAAATTGAAGAAATTGAAAGTTTGATGGTCAATTAGGGGTTAAATTTCATAAAACCGAGACCAATGACCACATTGCAAAAGGCGCGTAAATTCAGGGTTCTAATTCAAGTTCGGCAGGGGCTAAATTGCACTAAATCAAAAGTATAGGGTTAATTAGGGGTGCAATTAAATTAAATTTAAAGAGGAAGGATTGAAATGAACTTTGGCAAAAAATAGAACTCTAGTACTGTTCATCTTCTTCTTCAATTTTCTATGAAATGACAACTCAGGGAGGCTACTTTGCAAGTGCATTTGATGTATCTAATGTCAATCAAATTTGACAAATCTTGCACACAAATGATCCTCTGCAATTTATCTACAACCCCATATGGCCCGTTCAGGTTGAATGACAACCCATCAACGTCGGTGCTGGCCTAAAGAGGCCAACTCAGTCAGCCTTTTCATACATATTTGACAACTTAGGATGCCTATTTTGAGCCAACGGTTGGGATCCTTCCCAACTGAATCAAGGGCTGAAATTTTTTCCTAATGTAGACAAGATTGCCCTCTTCCACCGCCTATAAATAAAGGTGGATTTCAAGGTCCGAGGGAGGAGCAAATCGGGTCCAAAGTAAGCCAAAAAACCAGCCTCTTCCCGGTTTCTGCCACCCTCTCTCTCTCTCTCTCCGCCATTGCAGACTCTAAGCCACGTTGCCACTAGCTCGTCTACCACCAGCTCCACCACAGGAAGCCAACACAACCACTTACTAGCCACCAAGCAGCCCCCGGGGGTCTCTCTCTCTCTCCTCCTTCCAGCATATCTCTCTCCTCTACAAACCTTTTTCTTCTTCCTCCAACAGTCGACTCTAGCCACCATTCCCTCAGCCGACGCCTCCTGAGCCACAGGCCAAACCACCTCAT
>Ga0325410_1003268_pt1 | contig 18265 bp, 11 predicted proteins | sample PopdelMetagenome_16_FD_206182 | JGI IMG/M metagenome (GOLD analysis project Ga0325410, IMG submission 206182) | Populus deltoides microbial communities from Bellville, Georgia, United States - Xylem-PdIQD-R3 | ecosystem: Host-associated > Plants > Phyllosphere > Stem > Wood/Secondary xylem... | reverse complement strand
TCATGTTGAAATGATGTGGAAGAACACGCCCTACTCTCTTTCAGTTACTTTCGTTAGAGATGCCACCACCTCTTTGGATAACGACCAATAATTTCTAGGAGAGCAGCACTTCCTTCGTGAAGGAAAATTGATGTTCTGGGATTTTGACATCCCCACCACCCCTGCTACCCTTTTCTGTTCTAAGCCTTCCCTAGCAACCGTGAGTGTCCTGTACTGTATATGTTGAGATGTGACTCCACCTCTGATCTAATCCCCGTGTGGTCACTTCTATCCATCATTTCATCAAATCCATGACTACCACACTACCGCCTTTTCAGGCTTCTCTTCTTTCCGTTAGCATTGGAGGTCAAGAGCAATTGATTTGATATGTAAGTGCAGAGAATTCAGTCGTATAAGGGAAGTGAAAACATACAAGGAAGTCCTTTGAGAATGGTGGTATCAAGAAAATGACCCCTATAACAGTTCAGACGTGAATGTCGACGGTATATGAAATCCTACCAGAGGATATCATTATCATTAAAACTAAACAATTACATAAAAAAACCAAAGATGATACACATAATCTTCACCAAAACCAAGCATCTGAGGTCTAAAATCAACATTAACTGCTATATTTACTGATCTTTCTAGACGTATATAGATAGGGGGCAAGATTATTACATCCTTCTACAGCTACGACAATGCTGGAGTTATTTATTAACTATTCTATATCCAATGCGGATAAGTATTCAAGGCTGGGTCAGCATGATTAATAGAAAGGACCCTAAACTTGATAGCAGGGGCCCCCACCCCACCCTAGAATTAGATGCCTGTTTCTCTCAAGTCCCTAAAAACCCACATGTCATCCATATTCCATAAAGTATCTTCCATGCTGTCAAACACCCAATTGCCTTCAGCCACCTGACATTCCAGTGGTGAATTGTCATGAATGCCCATACCAGCAGAAGCCACATTGAATCCATCCATGTCATAGCTACTGCCCTCCTTATTGTAATTGTCACTCAGAATCAAGTTGTTGCAGACAGTATCACCAAGTAGAGGTGAACAAGATGGGTTTTCAAGAATTTCATCAGGCTGCTGTGATATCGTGTTGGAATTTGTAGAAAGAAGATAGGGGCTTGTGAATGAGAATGAATTTTCACTGCCAGGATTTGAGCAGTGTGTAAATCTGCTTTCTGGAGGGCATAGCAACGTTTGCGAGGAATTATGAACTGGGGGATTGGATGATGTAGACCTGACTTCACGATCAGCTGGTGAATCAAGTGTTGTCAAGGAAGAAGAATAAGAAGCCTGCTCTATTTTCTGAATCAATCTCGGCATCCAGTAACTCCGAACAGCATCAAGAAACCTCTTACTATTAGCTTCAATGTTAAGTTGGCGTGCCTCCTTCTGCACCTTTGTCCTCCAATAATTCTTGATTTCGTTGTCTGTTCTTCCAGGCAGATGTTGTGCAATCTTTGACCACCTAAGATTTTCAAAAGAAGAAAAAATTAGGATTTAGGAGTATATATAAGACAATAAGTCCTGAACAACACAGGCGTGTGTTGCTGCATAAGATTTAACAGCAACTCCAGGCTTGAATTTGATGATCATGAGATTGTATATATACCTGTTACCCCATTTGGAGTGCAGTTCAAGAATCAAAAGCTGTTCTTGTGGAGTAAGATTACCACGCTTGATGTCAGGTTTTAGGTAGTTCAGCCATCTTAATCTGCAACTCTTTCCAGTTCTCTTCAGTCCTGTAAAGTTAGAGCATGATTAATTGAACAACTAAAACAGAAGAAATCACTCAATTTAACCTTTTGGAGCTGACGCACGGCTCATCACGAGGTCTTTAATTTACCTGCACCTCTTGCTAACATGTTCCAACGACCTTCACCATGACGAGTAATGTAATGAGTGAGCAACGTGTCTTCTTCAAGAGTCCATGGACCTCTTCTCAGCTCACTTTCTTCTTCTCTAGGATTGCAAATCCTCTTTCGAACACCAAGCATTGATGCTCTCGTATTTTGTAGATAATATCGGCACGTATTGTGTGACAAAAAGAGAGAGACAGGGACGTTTTGTTCAAGGTCTAATTAGTGCGTTTGAGAAGTAGCACTAAAACAGAGAAGCGCCAGAAATTTAAAGACCACTATAACAAGGTTCAAGCTATCTGCTTGTGCCTTGGAGAGCATTAAACATTGAACTTCAATTGCACTTTTTCCCCCCGCACTCTCTTGCCTTTATATACAAGTGAAGGGGATGGAGTTTTTGGTGATGGGGTTGGTCATTTCTGATGAGTGACGTGCGATGGGTCATGAATAAAAACTGAACTTAGGGTTTCATAAAAATAAAAATAAAATGACTAAAAGCATTTAGTCCCACTTTTAAAGGGCACCATCTAGCAGTACAGCAAAATACCAATGGTGAGATATTTCAAAATTATTTTCCTTTACACAAGAAATCAAAGCGGATGGATCCCATTTTCAAAATGGTTTGCTCTATTTCTTTCTTTTTTATTAATTTCAAATCTTAAGAGCAGTATTTACGATAGCTTATTTTTTGAAATGCTCTGATGAATATAAAATGCATGTTCTTGAAAGAAGAGAAAATATATTTTTTATTGTTGGACAAAAAAAGAGTTAAATTATATAAAAAAACATCTTAATCCATTAATTAAATTATTAGATAAGATCTCAATATATAATTTATATTATTCCTAAAATAAAAGTTTTTTTAGTTTGAAACTTGCAGAAACTCACATTATCTTGTACTTAATTTTTATTAAATTAAGGATAGTAAAATTCAAACTAGTAGTTGTTTGATCATTAAGATTCTAATATCATGTTAAAGAAATATTTCAATCTAATAATTTAAGTTGTTGGGTAAAGTTTTAATAAATAATTTATATTATTTTATTAAAAAAAACTATTAGAGTGGCATCACATCTGCAGGTCAAGAGAAAAATAAAAATAGGATCAAATATTTTAATTTTCTTTCTCGATCATTAGAAAATAAAGAGGACACGTTATGTAAGTCTCCCAGTAAACCAAAAAACGTGAAGAAGCCACATTAACATGTACAGAGTGGGATCTTCTTTTCCATCCGAACTACTGTGCAAGGGTAGACTTGTGTTTAAAGACATGTGACATTCAGAGCTGATAGAGGCGTAAGGAAGAGCAAGAAAGGTAACTCGAAAATGAACCTTGCTTGTTTCTCGATCCTGCGGAATGATTCCGACCATTTGCTTATGTTAATTTCTTCTAGATTCTCTTTACAAGAAACGTGATTGACTGGACAAAATATATTATTTGATAATACACACAATAATTGTTATATAGAGCTTGCGAGCTGCCAGTAATGGAATATGATGGAAGATTCCTGATGGTGAGTGCAAAGCAATGCATTATTCATCCCACAGTAGTCTATTAAGCCGCAAAGATGGCCAGAACATATCATTTGTTAATTTATAAGTTAATTCATATTAATCTAGGGTATTTAGAAGATTATTTAAAAAAAAAACGTTAAAAATTGAATTAAGAGAATTAATCAAACCTCTTTAACATCAAGCCTGTTCTTGCGATTTCTTAAATTTCTTGTTTTGCCAAAATGATCAGAGTTAAATCAAAGACTTTGACAGCAAAGACTACCAGGATTCAGTGATCTTATTACCTCTTTTGTTATGAACCCTGTATCCCTTTCTCGTCTAATCTTTAATTAAGCTTGATGAATTTGGCTAAACAAGGAATTCATGGAGATCAGGGAGAGAGTATTACCACCGTAGAATAAACAATGCATTTTACTGCTAGAATTAACTGGAGTGTCATTTTAATGATAATTAATGTACACCAATGCATAACAAATTGATTAAACACGTGATCTATAAGTGAATGCATGATGTACAAATTTATTCTTCCTTTATATATATATCAATTCCAATGGATTTAGCTGTAAGAAAACGGTGATTTGTGAATTTCCAAGGATCACGTCGATTATATCCATACATCTCTGGCCGGAGTAGGAAAATAAAAAACGATACACGTCTCTAGTCTACCGATAGGGGTAGGGGGGGGGGGGTGATCGATGTACGGTACCCTTGAATAAACTTATTAATCTATCCATCTGTAGCTATAGCTGCCTATTTGACCGACGACTTCTTACGGGTCAAATATTTTTTTTAAAATGTATATGCAGATTTTTACAATATATTTCTAAAATAAAAAAAAACTAAAGTGATACATATATTTAATTAAATTAATTAAAAATATTTAAGCAAAAAAAAATAAATATCAAGCCTAATCCCTATCCAACTGAAGTAAACCAGTTAAATCCATGAGTTATGTTATGAACTTAATTGGATTTAATAATTTTTTATCTTTTATGTAACAATTATAAAATTAAGAACTAACAAAATATCAAAATAATTGTAAAAAATCAAATAAAAAAAATTATATTTTTTAATTAATAATTAACCAAATATTAGATAATCATAAATTAGAAAAACAAATAAGGAAACAGATTAAAAAAATAAATGCAATTGTAATGGATAAAAAAATAAAAAATCCTAGTCTTTAACCGAAAAATTAGGCTAGTCTATTTTAAATAAAAAAAATAATTTTTTACCATATTTTGACTTGAAAAAACCATAAAATCCAAAATCAAGATTCTTTTCTAATTCAGATCCATAATTTCAAACAAGTTTAAGGGAAAAACAACACATTATCTAAACTTTACTCATAAAAAAAAACCTATTATCAAAATCACTTGTTTTCATAACTGAAATCTGTCTCAACCGAGATTTTTTCTCTTTCATCTCTCAAACTAGAAACCAAAAGGTAAAAAAAATAAAATTTGAGACTAAAATTAAATTTTATAAATTGTTAGGGACTAGAAGTTTATAATCTAAAAAGTTGAATGTCTAAAGTGTATGTTTAGCTCTGATTTTAGCAAACCCATCTCATTTTTTTGTGTTTTTTTAATATTAACATATTAAATAATTTAAAAATACTAAAGAAAATAATTTAAAATAAAAAAATAAATTTTAGATAAATAGTATTTTTACTAAATACCAAACATCCTCTTACTAGATAACAGTAAAAGGCGCGGTGGGTGGGGCTTGAGATCAACGAGTTTAGGACGAATGTGAATCAATAATTGAAGCAAAAGTCCAGGAGATGGTCTGTTGATTTTTCGGGTAATCAAGATAGAGTTGACTCAGCATCGGAGATTTCCATAGGGAGGTACTCTGCAAACTCTCTAATCAGTGATGGGACGACGTCAGGATTTACGAAAGCTGCTAATCAAAGGCTGCTGTCGTCGACTTGGATTAAGACTGTCCGTGTCGAAATTCACAAATTCCATGCCTGTAATAAATGTGAGACTTTGGACTTGACAAATATCGGTCTTATGATCTACCACGCGTGTTTGAACTGTGGGGGCCTTTATAAATCTTGATATTTATCCATCTGATAACAGCATGGAAGGCATATAAATTTATGGCAGTGTTAGTAATTACTTTATAAATAATTATATATGTACTTAATATGTATGATTTTATTTAAAAATTCTCATGAATATAATAAAATATTTACTCTACTTTTTATTATGCAGCTTTTATATATTTTTTAAATTGATTATTTCTTTTTGTATAAATTCATATAATAATTATTAAGATATATATATATATATATTAAAAACCTGCCTTTTCAAATCATGATATTTTTTTATCTAAAAATAATGATATGAATAAAAAAAATATATGTTTTATATATAAAAAATACATGAAAAAACCTTATATGAAAAAAATACATAAAAAGATAAATGAGTTTTAATTGAAAAGATTCTTTACTAGAAAATCATAAGTATAAAACTGTTTGTTCGACACTATTGGGTCTCTGTAATTCTTTGAAGAAAAAAATTATTTTTCATGTTAAAGACATGTTCTTTTTTATTTTATTGTGAAAACAATCTTCTATTTATATATTATGATGATCATCCCACATAAATCAAGTAAAATAGCTTATCTACACGGACCAATTTTTTTAATAAAAAGTTTTAAAATTAAATAAAATCTGTTTATTAACTAAAATAAAAACCGTCGTGGATAATTAAACTAGTTTTGTCCTAAAATGATAGGACTGTAACGTCCATTAGAAAGGTAGAATCTAAAAATAAAAGTAAGTAATTTTTTAAATAATCTATGATTTTCGTTGATTTTTTTTCCATTTTAAATAAAAATTACAGAATAATCAAGTCGACGGTTTAAAAAAATTCGAGATATTTTAGTGCAGCTGATCAATACAATTATTAGTTTAAAAAGTTTAGATATTTTTTTATGGAATATTATAAATTCGAGAGATTGAAAAAGTTGGAGGACAAATAAATGCATAAATAATTACATCTCCAACTTAAAAAAAAAGAAGAGTGAAATAAAAAATGGGAGCAAAGTACTAGCAAACTACAGGTAGTCACTGAGACTTTACAGTTTGCAATTGAATTGCGTAAATTCTAACGCCCGAAGAGAAGAAAAAGAAAAGGAAAAAAAAAAAGACCCGCAGAGAAAATAATGACGGACAATTTCGGTATTTCCCACCCGAACATAGATAGATTGTAGATAGCACAAACAGTGTCCGATGATTATGATTTTGCCAATAATCCCCCCACCGCGCGTGACTCTTCCTGCTACCTCGCGGCGGTGCCATTTCTCGATCTCAAAGCTGGCAAAGGGTAACATTTCTTTCTTTCTTTCTTTCTTGTGAAGTAATTAGTTTGATCTTGATTTTGCTATATGGAAATTAATGTATCAGCGTACTTTATTTAAAAAAAACCTTCATAAAAACTCATGACTAGAAAAGGATAAGATAAAAAATATCTAAAAAATATCAAAATTTAAAATAAAAAGATCAAGTAAAAATATCATTTCTCTTTTGATTGCATATTTAAAGGATTTGTGGGTCTGACACCTTACTAATTCTAATCCTTTTGAACTCGGTTATGCTCAAGGCCTAAGTGCTTATAGGTTTGGCATCCTACCAAACCAATCTCCTTAAGCTCAGCTAAGCAGGAGGCTCAAGTGTCCGTGAGTTTAATACTCTGCTAGACCCAATGTTTTTGGGCTCGGTTATACGTCAGGTTCAAGCGCTTGTGGGTCTAACACCTTATCAGACCTAACCTCCTATGAGTCAGGTCTTTCTTCAAGAACAAGTGCTCAAAATGAGAATCTAGGGTTATCATCTCTTTATTTCCTAGTAGATCAAAACATCTTTTAAAAGACTCTCTTTGCGTCAAATTGATATTAATATTAATAATAAGAGATGATCTCATCATTAATATTAATATTGTGTACAAATTGACATAAAATTATATTCTATAAGTATGATCCTCAACATTAAATATTAGGTAAAAAGATAATTAATATTAATGTTGAATGTAAGATCTTCCTCCTATTTGAATAAAGAAAAAGACTTACAATCACTTGAATAAGAAAAGAAAAATGTTATAAAAACACTTTGAATAATCCAAATTAGGGTTTACAATCTTCACTCTAAAAATCATTTACCGCAAATCTTCATCATAAAATGATTGATTTGATAATCAGAGGATTCTTAAAATTCCTAGAAAAAGACTGTTTTTATAAAAAAAGAAAATTCCAGTTTCTGATACCGATATCTGAAATCCTCATATAAAAAGAATAAAAGATTGATATGAACTTATATACATCCATCATACGTGCCATCATACAAGCGTGACAAAAAGAAGCACCATGAAAAATGATGAAAATGGGTTTTGTGGGATGAGTGGATTAGTGGAAGTGGAGCAAAAGTGCATGATTGCGAGCTGGATCGATACGGAGCTGTCAACAATGCTGTTTATGCCAGTAATTGTCAACGAGGCAGATACGTATAAATCATCAACTTTTCTTGAACCCAGATGGATGAGAGAGGAAAATTGGAATGAAAAATTGTAAATTCATTATGCATGATCAGCAATTTTATTTATTTATTTGTAATAAATTGGAATTAATCTTAATCAGGTCGTCATGGTCTTCTGGAGAGGATTGGTATCGGGGCCGAGGCTCGCACTGGATATGCATTGGCACTGTCAAATTCTCAGCCTGCTAAGAGTATGTCATTGCTTTTTTATCTCTATCAACTACGTCAATCTTTTGTGTGTTTTGCTCTGTTTATTTGGTAACCCTCCGAATCCAAGTGCCAAGCTCTATCTTTTTTCTAACAAACTAGAGGAGGGACCAAGCTAGGAACACAGGTGAATGTAGTTAGTTTAGCTGTTCCTGAAAAGAAGAATGATTTGTTAGTGGAAAAAGGGTTTTAAACTTGAAACTTCTTCGTGTTTTTTAGTTCCTTACTCGCATTTCACTTTAAATGTTATCGAAGTTAAGGCCTAAGAAGGTAATGGCTGCTTCTTCGCGGAAGGGTGAGAGGGGTTTAACATAAACTTTCGTCCAAACTCCATTCCCACTAGGATATTACTGGGTACTTGCAAATACTTTATGTGCATCTGTTACAGTGCAACTATGATAAAAAACACTTGCCCTGTGGTTGATTGGAAATTTCAGTCAGCGGTTTTGCAATATGTGTGCCGCAGCTAGTAAAAGCAACATCTAAAAAGTGTTTCAGGAAAATTTTAGTGATATTCTTTTCTTGTTGGTGCTTCTGTGCACCTATAGTGGAGACAGGTTTGTTGTAAAGACAGGGATCTCTGGTTCCTCTTCTGCTTGCCTATACTTTGAATACTTCTTCATCAGACTGCCAAAGGCAGAGGTAATTTATTCTCACACTTAGGGTACAAATTTTCAGGATTTGTCCTGTTTATTCTTAGAATCTCAGAAACTCTAATAGCACTCTCTGCAGCCTATCCTGGAAGCAAAAGCAATGGCTGTCTGGCTTGACAAAAATTATTGTCCGGTGTGTTCCACCTGAATTGGGATTTAAATTTGTTCAGTTCCTTCGGCGTGAGGGGTCTAAGTAAATTTATCGTGACAGAAAGCAGACAAATTTGCGATTCATTGCCAATTGTAAATGGTAATATACTTCTCAGTCGCACTTACTATTGACCCGAGAATAAGTAGACGGGCTTCGTCAAAAAAAATAAAAAGATGACGAGGGCAAAAGGATTATTACTCATAGAATTACATCTAGTAGACCCAGGAAACCTCTTGACCACAAATGGGAACTCGTGTTGCTTGTAATTTATCAAATTTGTGCACCTATTTTAAGTTTCTAAATCTTAGTTCACCTTGAAGAGAATACAAGCAATTCCTAGTCTTTCATTTCTGATTGTGTTAGCTCACATTTTTAGGCTCCCCCGCCCAGCCCCCAGGGCCGTTAGCATTTAAAGGGCTCTAAGCATGCATAGTCCAGTCCATTCATGAGCTGATAAATGTTTGTCATCTCAATCGTTCTTGATTCTGGCTATTCCATGCATGGAGTCTTCTGTATCAGTATATTACACAGTTTTATTGGAGGAAACGATATCAAAGGAACTCTTATTTTTGTAGTCAATTCTACTGCTAGAACACACCAACATTCCTCTGGAGCTCGACAGTGATGAGTAGAGGTAGAGGTAGAGGTAGAGGTAGAGGTGAGTAAAAAAAATTAAAAAACTGATTAAATTGAGAAAACTAGAAAAAAATAACTAACAAAACTGAATTGTGAACAAAATTGATTAAAATTTTAAAAAAACTGATCGGTTTGATTTTATAAACCTGAAACTGAAAAAACCAAACCGAACTCAAATCGAAAAAACTAAGCCAAACCAAAAAAACCGAGCTAAATCAGTTTTTGTTCTAAAATAACCGAACCAAACCGAATCGAAACCGGTCGATTTGAAGCAGTTTTGGCTTTTAAAATAAAAAACTAATTTGGTTATATTTTTTTGATAAAAATTAAACCAAACATAAAATAATTACCCTGAAAAAGACAATTTGAGATTTGACTCCAATATTGTTATTTTTTTTTTCCGGGTATTAAACTGGCCCTTATTTTGTTCCTGGAAAGGGGAAAGTGGTATCATGAATCTCAGCGGTCCATCCAAGCACGCATGTGGTGAGGATAAATGGCGTGAGATGTTCCGAAGGAGTACAAATTTAGAATGGTTGGGCCTTCATTCTTATTCTAAACCCATTATTGGAGTGGAGGATAAATTTGGATTAGATCTCGAAAGAGCTGTCTAGCTCTATCTGCTACTATTCCCAAGTTACATGCCAAAATCCCTGTGTTTTCTTTCCTTCTGGATAGAAATGGTGACGATGCAGAAACATCTAGGCTTCAAATGTAACTAATGTCTCCCTCATGCCTCGACAAGTAATCACAGTCGTGCACGCCTTCCATTCTCTCTAGAGCCTTCCGCTTTTATTACATCATAATCCGAACTCAAATAATTTTTTTATATCATAATCTGAACTCAATTTTATACTGTTTATTTTTGGTTGTTGAAACTATGTTTTAAGAATATGTTTAGATGAAAAAATATAAAATTAATTCTTTTAATATTTTTATGATTTTAATGTGATAATATTAAAAAATATTTAATTTAATATATTTTTAATAAAAAAATACTTTTAAAAATAATTCCAAAACAAAATGCACGCATTTCAATGGGAAAAATCTCTCTGCAAACACGTGTTTGGTTTGACTGTCTGGTAACAAAACTACATTCAACTACAGTTCTCCAAATTGATTCAAATAATTCAATGTTTATTTCTTTTAAATAAGGAGTTGAGTTCAAGCTTTATATATATAAAGTCGATCATTACTGGGAGAGTTTTATTTTTTAATAGGTTGATTTGGCTCGACTAAATTAATTAAGATTTAATAGTCTTTTAGATACCAAGATCTTAAAAAAAAAACCCTACAATTCTACGCGATATTGCAGTACTGTTCTTTAATTTACCATAAGCGCACTGGTCCAAAAAATCAAAAGAATTAGAGGAAAACATATTATAGCACTCGATCGTGATCAACATATTCATCTCTATTAATCAGAGGACCTTAGCTAGACAGACTTCGTAGCAGTTAATAAAGCAAAAGCTAGAGCGGTGTATTGATATTATAGAAAAATGGAAGAGGGAAAGAGTGGTGAAAAGAAGAAGGTGATGTTGGCTATAGATGAGAGTGAGAATAGCCACTACGCTCTTGAATGGGCGCTTGATAAGCTACGAGAGACCATCGCTGACTCTGATGTTATCATCTTCACTGCACAGCCTAATTCTGATCTGGGTTATGTCTATGCTTCCACTTTAGGCGTTGCTCGTAAGTTCTTCTCAATTCCTTAGTTAGCGTTCATTTATTTTAGTAATAATTTTATAAATAAAAAAAGTCGATTTTTTCTTTCAAGAAAAGTTTAAACTGTACGAGACTTCAGAGTAGCTCTTTCTTTTTCTTTTTTCTTTATGTATTTTGGTTGCAGCTGTGGATTTGATCACATCTATACAAGAAAATCACAAGAAGGTTGCATCATTTCTATTGGATAAAGCTAAAGATATTTGTGCCAAATATGGGGTAATGGTTTCCATCATTGTATCGAACTGCTCCTTCTTAAATAATTCAGTTTGTGCATGTAGTTATTCAGTTCTGTGATTGTAGAATGAAAATTTTGATGGTTATTGCATGTAATCCACATAACATGTCGAGTGATTTCCTCTGTTGGCTTTCCCCTTCCTTAAAAGGCATAGGTGCTATAAATGAGATTTTCCATTTTATTTGATCATGTTGTTTTTGACTTTTATATAAGCATAATGCATATGTGAAAATACTTTCTTACAAAATCTGACTGGAAAAGGAATAAAAAACGAAGTGGGTGAATTGAAGCCCCAGTCGTTGAGAAATAAATTGCAGTTCCTTCACTAAAACTAAATGCATTGAAGTACAAGCAGGTTCCACATCAAATAGTTTTGCATGTTGTTATAAGCAAAAATAGTAATGCTCTTTTATCTTCCTAAAGATTGTTGCAGAGACAGTAACGGAGGTTGGGGATCCTAAATACGCAATATGCGAAGCTGTAGAAAAGCTCAACATCGAACTACTTGTTTTAGGTAGCCATAATCGGGGACCTGTGCAGAGGTTAGTCTTTACTTGAAATGTTATATGCAATCCTCCTTATTCATCAGTCTAAAGTTATAAGAAAAGAGAGAAAAAAGACAGAGAAAATAGCATTTCATGCTGGCATTTCAGAATGTAATTGGATGGAGAACGAGTCGCCTGTTTTTGACCTGGAGATAAATCAACTATTCTGTATAGTTGTGCTATTGTATGCAAACATGGGTGCCTCTGAACTGTGCTTCTAGATAGACTAAAACTTACAAATTACTGAGTTTAACTCGAGTTTTCCTGGACAGGGCTTTTCTGGGAAGTGTCAGCAACTACTGTGTGAACAACGCCAAGTGCCCTGTTCTTGTTGTGAAGAAACCTGCAGTTTGAGGACTTCGCCGTCGTATTGCTGCTATCATGTGAAGCAGAAAGCTGAGTTCTGGATATAAGGAGACCAGCAAGTCAAGAGTTTTCTGTCAAAACAAACTTACAGCATGTCAAGTTAAAATGTCTAGATGTTTGGAAATTTTGAGATTTAGGTCTCTTTTCAAAAGGCATTGTGTTTGTAAATTATTAGACAAAATAAATACTCCCCAAGCTAGCTTGACTCTGTTAACATGGGTTATCTTCAGCTCTATTATTTCAGATCATTCTCAGATATGATTTGAGCCATGCAACAGTACATTTCCATAACTAGCACATAAAAAAGAAAAGGAAAAGGAAGAGAGAAGAAACTTTCGGTAAATTGTGCTTTGCTTACTCGTGTTAGCTTGCCATCTCTCTCAATGGGCGTTCCAATGACATTTGCCAAATTGTCCTCCAGTGACCATTAGTAGCCTCAACTTAGTGTTGCTCAGAATTTAAAAATCATCCAATGCTGGCTAAATGCTTTTAAGATGCTTTACTCATTAGTTTGCAAGCAATTAGTAAAAAAAATTTCTATTATTTTATACCTTTTTCATTCCTTGCTCCACTTGACCATGTTTTCTTCTCATACTGCATGTGGAGTCCAATCCTCTTTATCTTTCGAATATATCCGATCAAATGTTTAGAATATTACTAACGCTAAAGTTTTATAGCACATCAATCAACCTATCGTCGAAAGAGGAAGAAATTACCAACAAATTCTGTTCGGGCAACGGAAAACCTTGTACTGTCAAGCACATACTGGTAGATACAAAAGGTAAATTATCCTTACATAGATGAGCTATATCTTGATCCTAATCCACACGGATAGAATTTTCATGCTGGGATTCTGCTGATGGAGGTTTTTGATAACCATGACTCTTTGCTGTCAAGTCGACCTTTTTATCAAGGAGAAACAAGAAGAACAAACAAAAAATGAGGAGAAGAAAAAGAATTTGCTACAAGTACATGAGGCAAAGAAAAAGCTGTAATTTGCTGTGTGACTAATCCACCAGCAAAATTAATGGCTGGGGCCACAATAATCACTTTTTTGTTCATTCATTTCTGTTATGGTTATACAACTAACTGGGAAATTTCTGCTAAGTAACTCTACAAAAGAGCAATTAAATTTCTTGCTGTCAACTCTACCAGTTGAAAGAAGTAGATGTTAGGAAAAGGAGACTTCATAGGCCAATGCATCAGGTCTCTATCATTCTATACCGGGTAAAACTATCACATCTCACCAAAAATAAACACAGAGCGTATCAAGTTACCCCTTTCCTTTTCATGAATGAAAGGTTTTCATTAATCAAAAGCAACCAAAGAAGGAGCTTACCTTCCTGCGTACAATTACAAACGATTTTGTAAAGAAAACTTAAATTTACAATGAGGAAAAGTTCCAATTCCTACGTCAAGTTACCTTCCCAGAGCAGAAGTAATCTTTTCATACGTCGCAAAATATATCAGACAGCAAGAAAAGCTTTTGCAATCTTCGTGACCAATTTAGGACGACACTAAGTGGAAATACAGTAAAAGCAAATTCCCTTTTCAAGTAGGAACGTCCTAGAAAAGGCTCTCAATTATAATCTGAGCATCATTATTGAGACTGTTGCTTCTCTTACCTAGGCTCGAGTTTTCACTCCACACTGAAAAGAGCAAACCACCCTGAAGCAACAAAAAATTGACTATTGTTACTCTAAAGCACATTACTTTGGAAAAGAAATAACTCTTGGTTACTTATAGAGGAAAGCTTACTGTAGAGGTATAACAAATGGCTCAACTAACACGCTCTTGAATTCAAAACAATGGCCAGTACATTTGAAGACTTTCAATGATATAAATAGGTGAAGTTTCATATCACATGACATTTATGTACCAACTACATTTTATTGAAGTTAAAGACTTTGGTTTTGCATCATCTGCGTGACAATGAATAAAGGAAATGGAAGGGCTAATATGAAGGTGATGGTGGTCATAGATGAAAGTGAGTGCAGTTATCGTGCTCTAATGTGGGTGCTCGACAATCTCAAAGAATCGATCAAGAACTTACCGCTTGTCATATTCGCAGCGCAGCCACCTCCAAAATGTAATTATGTAGTCTCTTCAGCATTTGGTCTCGCTTGCATATGTCCACTCTCAGCCAGTTGAGTATTCCTGCTATCCATTTCGCTAGAACATAAGTGTTCGTGCTGTACATGTTACTGCATTTTACTCAGGATTTCTTGGTTTCTAGTCCTGCTCAGTTAATCTTGGATTTCGTATGATACATCATTCTTAACTAGATTCTGCAGGTTGGCAGGTGGGAATTGTGTTGCTTTGTCTATATGTAAGGACTCGAGTTTAAGCCTTTATTGCTATTTTTTCCCAAGAAAAGCTAATGGAAATTGTTTAACTATGCACGTGATCTCAAAAACAAATTGTGTTTACAAATGCCTTTCCTTTTCTTTTCGGAACGGGAAGTCTGTTACACTCATATCTTTTGATTCATTATTCTCTTGTGAACTTCTCGTATTGAGAGTCATATTAGAAACATTAAACTAATAGAATGTATACGCGAAATCGATTATCATTAGTTTATACTTTTGAATGACAGCCATGGATCTATTTAACTCTGTTCAACTACAAAATAAGAAGGTGGCATTGGGTATTCTGGAGAAGGCTAAGAGAATATGTGCAAGTAAAGGGGTATGTCCATAATAATTAGTGAAGCACTTTGCTGAAACCTCTGATCACTCTGTAGTCATTTACCAGTCTACTTTTCCATCCGCGACACATGAAGCCCCACGGAATTATCCATATGAAAAGGAAAGATGTTAAAGAAAATTGAATTTCTTAACTTTATCCTTGAGATCTCCAGGACAAAGCCATCACAGATGGAAAAACTAGAAAGTAATTTTAAGCTAGTTTTGAAAAAAGCAAGCTGTACTGGACCTTTCAGAAAAATCTTTGGTGATTCATGTTACTGGGAATTTGATGCTTCACATCTTCTGCTAAGGTTAAACAGTCCCTGTATCTCAAGATAGAAGTATTCTATAGACTCATTCGTATCATCGTAATGTACTACTTAAACTGTTGCTTTGACTCTGGTGTTGATAGAGTCTAGTTTGTTGTGACAAACTATATGGTGGGTGGGTCCTAAAATTTCTTGAAGTCCACCACCTTTATTTGGAAAGCATTTTATTTATGAAAATGAGGCCAATAGTTAGCAAGGTTTTGCCCAAAAATTCAGTACAACTGCTTGCACTTTTCCTCCCCCCACCCCGCACTCTCGGTGTCTCAATTATGTGTTTCTTTTTTACAATATTAGCTTAAATGATATGATGTCGCAGCTAGGAACTTGGTAAAAATAAAAGTGGGCTGGTAAATTTTATGGTCATTCATATTCTACATACCGCTTTCTCCATGGACTTGATGATGGATGGCACTGATTTTTACCAATTTTCTCTGACTATATATATATATTTATATACAGGGATCGTCACTGTCTTTTGTCTTCTCAGGTAACTGTGGAGGCAATTACTGAGGCGGGTTATCCTAAAGAGGTCATATGCGATGCAGTTCAGAAGTGTGGTGTCAATTTACTTGTCATTGGCGACGAGGCAAATGGAAATATCAAGAGGTTGGTTTCCTATCTTTCTTATTTTTGCTAGCGATCTGATGGTGACAGAAGATAATCTTGATATGCCACAAAAAGAGAAAGCAGACATGGAACAGCTATTCTACTGCAAGCATTTAGCAGTGAACACCTCATAAAAATAAATCACGTAGGGGTCAATAAGTTGTAGGGTTTTTTTGACAGAATTTCTATATGCTCATGTAGGGTGGTTTCATTGCATTATCTGACATTGATGCAAATTATTTCCTATAGGGCTTTGCTGGGAAGTGTCAGCAGTTACTGCGTTCAGAATGCCAAGTGCCAGGTTCTTCTTGTGAGAAACAAGGCCTGAGGGGATTTAACTGTTTAATAGATGTATACGGCTGATTTAGCTTCTGTTCTATGATTTGTATTCTACTAGCCACGAAGTTGTATACATCACGCCTTATCCTTGCTGTGGAACTGTTGCCCAAAAATAAGGTTGTTGATATTATTAGTCGATCGACTGCTGTAGCATTGTTCATCGTGTTTCTGCAGGCAGGTGCGTGCTTGGAAAGGCAAGGAGCCCAAAATGGACATCGTTATTGTTGAATCACGAAATCTATTAAATTAAGCTATTGGAAACAGCGTAATCTAAGATGTTCCCAGCATCGTAACTCATCAGATGTGTTATTTTCTTTATATATATATATATATATAAAAAAAAAGACTAATTCAAAAGTTCTTAAAGATTTATATAATTATTAATTTCAGAGTGATTAGATTAATTAAAAGTATATATAAATTGGTTCAGACATAATAATAATAATAAAAAGAAATAATTCAAAAGTTTTTTTTTTTTTTTTTAATTTCATTTCTCTGGAAAATCACATGCCATGCCATGATGTATAGGTGTGACTTGCACGGACAAGTCGACAATGACTTGTCCTTTTCCGTTAAGAAGGGGTAAATTTTATTTTCGAAGTTACAGGAAAATCTCGACACCAAGTGATGATGATTAGGCTCAACGCCACTAAATCAATTATGAAAGCAAAATAATATTCTAATTTCTTGGCTGCTGAAATTAATTTCATCAAACACTTAAATAAATTGCATCATAAAGTGAGATTTCATTTAGAATATTAATTAGAAAACTTGCACTCGATTATTATTAAATTATATTTATTTAATATTCACATGACAACCTTTTAATTTCCTAAATATCAAAATAAATGGGAAAATCTACTTAAAAATTAAGATACTGTATTTATCAATTTAATTGGACAGAATACATGACTTTTCATATTAACAAGGGAGAGTCTCTCTCAAAACTGATGGGTAAAAACAAAAAGAGATTATATTGATGAGATTCATTATTATTATTATTATTATTATTATTATTATTGTTTGAGATCACGAATTCTTGGTTCTCTGTGAAAATGGAAGAAGACGAGCGGGGACCACAAACTGTCTAGATAAGCATACAGTGTCGTATATCAACACCACTTTTATGTGCCACAAGAAAAAGAGAACGAGAGGCTGGTGAGTGGCGGGGATTGATAAAGTGGGACCCGAACAGCGCATAAACAATCAAGTCGAGGCGGTCTCTAGAAAGTGAAACAAAAGAACAAACAAATGACAACTCACCGCGTGTCAAATTTGTAGTGGTAGAACCGTCACTAACTTGACCACCACAGATTTGAAAAACTGTACCACTAGAGCCCTCTTTCCGTTTTGTTTGTACGCCGGAGGATCAGATCATATCCCCCTCTGTCGCATGACTCATCACTGGCCCAAAAAGCCCATTGTATATTGCCTTGCCCACTAGGCACTTCCCACACCACAAAACAAAAATATTATTGCCTTTTCTGCCCCCTTACAAAAATTAATAATTTAGCATTTCTACTACTACGGGGTGTTTGGAGCCTTTTTTTCATCTAATCTTAAATTTTTTTATTTTTTATTTTTTTTAATGTGTAAAAGATAAATTTTAAAAAATAAAAATATATTATTTTAATATTTTTTTAAATAAAAAACATTTTAAAAAAAACAACTACACGACATTCAAATACTTCCAAGCACCTTCTCATCGTGACTCATCAGTCTCTATCCTTTTTCTCTTTCCAAAAAAGCCTGCTACTTTTTTTATGACGTGGACAAGAATCTCTGCCAGGTAGCCAATGGTTATCTCCCAAGTAACTTGACCCAACTTATTCCTCATACTTTATTATTATAATTTGTTTGATACAATCGGATC
>Ga0325410_1003266_pt1 | contig 18270 bp, 5 predicted proteins | sample PopdelMetagenome_16_FD_206182 | JGI IMG/M metagenome (GOLD analysis project Ga0325410, IMG submission 206182) | Populus deltoides microbial communities from Bellville, Georgia, United States - Xylem-PdIQD-R3 | ecosystem: Host-associated > Plants > Phyllosphere > Stem > Wood/Secondary xylem... | reverse complement strand
CTACTGAACTAGTCTTTAAAAGTGAGTTTGTAACTGTGTTTTTTAATAAATTACCAAGAAAAAACACTTTTAAGAATCAATATTATCCGCAGAATAACAAAATCACGCTAAAAACAGGTCCATCATACATCAACCAATCTAGTCACATCCAAGGAAGAAAACTATTTACTTTAATGCTAGCCAGTTCAGGTTTGGTGGACGTCTTCATTTTCTCTCGTTAGCAACCAAAAGATATACATGGATCATCCGATGAACCTGGTACTCCAGAAGACATTTCCTTTGACGTGGATGATTTAACCCCATCATGTCACAACACGATAGAAAATGGTCACTTCCACTACTGAGAGGCGAGAGCAGAGTAAATTTAAATTAATTTAGAAGCACAATCACCATCATAGAATAGCTTAGATGCATGGCTTACCGCATCATCTTTGGCAGCTAGAAGCAGAGCTTGCTCTCTCTAGCTCTCAAACCAGCCCCATCAAATCCAATGCCAGAATTGAAAGCTGAAACCGTTTCTTACTACATACAGCCACATAATTAATGCACGAGTTCTGCAAGTAAAGACGACCTAAATGGGCAAGTTGATACACGAGGCCTTTTACCTGGATGAGCAAAAACCCCACAGCTCCTAGTTGGTGTCTAAATCTCTCAGATACTCGTGTAAGTAAATCCTATCTTTCACACCTGTCGATGAAGGATGTGATTTCGTTGGCAAGAGTTTCACGACTACCCAAAAATTCTGGATCTGTGGTGACAACCTGTTACTTATATTGATTTTCGAATATCGATCGTATTTTTTGCTTTTACAAACAGTAATATAATTAATGCCAGAATATGAACCGCACGTTAAGCGAAACTTTTTTTTTCAAGTTTTTTTTTTTAACTAAACCAGTAAATAAAATAAAATAATGCAGTTCAAAACTTAATAAAAAAATTGTTATAAAGATAATATTTATTTATTTTTAATAAATAAATATTAGTCTCGATAAAAAGATAAATTAACAAATAATATTTATTAAATATTTATCAAATTGTATTTCACATAATTAAAAAATCATCAAATTTATCTAGTATTGAATAGAAAATATATATTATAAAAATAGGCTATGTAATGACAAGTAACCCTCTAACAAGAATAACTTAATAATAATAAAATATATTTTAATTGAAACAAAGATTTACAAATATAGCCATTATATAAAAAAAACATAAAAATAATAATATTGAAGTACTTGGCAACCAGGACCCAATGACTAGAACAAATTTAAAGAAAAAAAAAACTTTGTAGTCATGATCATTTTGAAATAAAAAAATCAATTAAGAGATAAAAATTTATATTCTTGATTACATCCATCCAAGTTAGAATCCGTTAAAAATAAATAAATATTATTTTTATCTGTAATAAATATAATATTTATTTATTTATTAAATTTAAAATTTTAAAAATTAATAAAATTGTAGTTCGAGCATTCTAATGAAATGATTCAACTACTCGTTATATTTTTAAACAGCATTATTTTCCTAAAATGTTTTTTCTAACATGCTACTTTTTTTAAAAAAAAAAACTCTGTTTTTTCAACACAGATTAACATGTACGATGAATAATTGTATAAGATCTGCACAATTAATTTAATTAAACGGTGGCCCGATGAGCAGACAGGTGGTCAAGGTAAAAAATGTGCTCACTTGCAATCATAGTTCAAGAAAAAGGTCATAACGCGTGAAATGATGAATATACTGATTCAGATATAGATTATATTTACGATGGACGAGAAAAATAAACTAAAACTCAACATGAAAAAAAGAATATACCATAAAAATATCATTGTTCAAGCCTCGTCTAGTAGCTTAATTTTTTTATTTAAGTGGATAGGATCACATTGCAACCAGCTACAAATCAGCTTGACAGTTTTCAAAGCTTAATTAATTTGCCCCTCCACGGAAGCTTAACATCGGCTCTGAGTAAGCAATTTGGGAGCTATGCGTACGTTATCGTTAAATCCCTAATTAATTTAAATAATTTTTTCATAGGTTTTAATGTAAATAAATATTATGATGCGAGCATGTTCAAGAGATATACCACGAGAGAAATTAACAGATGAGGTGTTTAAAAGTATGTACAATCATTTCTAGAAGCTGCTGCTTAATGTCTAGAAGATGTTTTTCCACTAAAAATATATGCACTGACTGTACTACGCTAGCTTGTTACCAGATAGTTTTAGAAATTAATGGAAAAAAATATTTAAAGCTCACTTTTATAATTTTTTTAGAGGCATTTTAATACTTTTAGAGCAGCAAAAATATTCCACCACTAAATATATTTAAAATGTTTATGAATGGGAAATTGAGCATTTCTACATATCACATCGGTTTTCTTTTTACACGTGAAAAAGTTAAAATACTGTCGCTGGACTTTATATAATCGATAAAAAAAAAAAAAACCTAGATCATATCTAAACGTTGACGTTTCGATGTATTAGAGATGGATTGATAAATCCACTTTTTAAATTCATTATAGGTGCAAAATTTCGCGTTAGCCTCTAATAATTTGTATCTGGAAATCATTTTGCTTATATATACATTGACTGTACGTTACCTGTGAAAATTTGAGTCAGGAAAACTATTTCGACACTGAAAGAGAGGCGAGGAAACACTAGAGAAAGGGGTGAGAATTGAGATAAGAGTGTGAATGGAAGGAAAAACGTAGCAAACTCGATGCGTAAGCTGCGTCCTGTTTAGAAAATAGTAACAACACAGCTTAATTAATTTATTTTGAAATACACAAGTTTTTTTTAATCTTTAATTGTTTTATTAAAATTAGTGATTTAATTACCAGGTAAATCTAAAATTCATTTTTACCTTTTATTGGTAAAAATATTTTCTCACGTGATAAAAATTTATTTTATCTATTTTTTTATTCTTAATATATATTTATCTATATTTCTAATCCGTTCTATATCATATAAATATAAACTTAAATTTGATCACTATATATATTCCCGAGATAAAATTATTTACCACCACATTAATTATATACTAGATAAAAAATTTATTTTATATATACGTTTTCTATTTTCCCGGGATAATTTTCTAATTATTATTTTTTGAAAAATATCTATTTTGAAAAAATAATTTTAGAAAAAGGCTAGAATTAAGAGTATTTTCGTTTATTAGCAAACTAAAGCAAAACTTTTGGCAAAGTAAAAAACTATTTACAAAATAGCACTTAATTTTCATACTTGTCACGGTTCTCAGACAACACATGCAAGGACATGGCGATCGCAGAACACAATATTTGATAAATATCATGATTGAAAACCATAATTTCTAGCAAATCATGAATTAACCCTAATTTACGCATAAATCCAAAAACTCTGAACAATAACTAAACTAACAATCAAATCCTAAGCAAACCAAAAAAAAAAAAAAACTAACCTATCCCTAGATATAGCATCTGCTATGGCTTATACATTCTCCTTCCAGTTTTCTGCAAGATTCATGGCCGGCTGCATGATTTAAAGCCTGCATGCAGCTGATCTTTGATTAATAAGTTGTACTTCGTCTCTAGAAGTCTGCATATAGTTACAGCTACCTAAACAAGGATATTTATATACTGGTTCTTCTCAGGTAAAGATTGATCACTAGTGATGATAGTTATATTTGTCATTTTATTTCCAGGGAAAATGTTATCAAGTTCTCCAGCTATACAGAGTTTAAAGACATAGATAAAATTAAATCAGTCTTTTTCGTTTTTGCAAAATGAATTAATTAACTAATTAGTTAGTTGTTGTGTTTTAAATCTATTTATAACCTAATCCTTTTCATTCTTATCATATTTTTTTAAAATTTATTTTATTTAGAAATATAAAAAAACAGATAATATAAAAAAATGACGAAAAAAATGTATTAAAAAAATAGATAATATATTGTAATTAGACTGTTTTCAATTTTTTTTAGTTTTTTTTTAAATTCATCATGTTTATCTTGGCCATTATCTAAATGAATGTTTTATTAATAAATCAATTGATTATTATATAAAAAAATATTAGATTAATAATGATTAATACAAACTAATTAAATAACTTTTGAAACTAGAGGATTAATTTATTTAATTGATTATGCAAAGCTAGAGAGACTAATTTGTAATTTACTTCTCATGTTGATGTAATGTATATTTCTTTTCCTTTTTATTCAGTCGAGATTCGAGGTGATTGAAAGATTTATTATTTGTTTGTTTTTGTGTTTTAAAAATATTTTTTTAAAAATTAATTTTTAATTTTTTTTTTGCTTCAGATTAATATTTTCAGATTATTTTAATATATTGATATCAACAATAATTTTTAAAATAAAAAATATTATTTTAATATATTTTATAACAAAATTAACTTTAAAAATTAATTACTATTACATTTCAACATCTTCAACAAATCACTCCATCTTCAAAAAAATATTATTTTAATATATATATATATATATATATATATATATATATATATATATATATATATATATATATAACTCGTAGATTTATCCAAAACAATCTAACGAATTAGTAAACTCCACGATCCTCTAAACACATCCCATATTTTTCGGCATTTGAACTTGAATGAAGAATCCAAGTTATCCTATGATTTTTTTATTTTTTATACAGTATATACACTCAAGTCCCTGTAATTTATGAAGTAATCAATTCTATCTCTCCCTCTTTTGTTTTTGATAGGCAAGAGTAATAGAGCCTGACAAACCGCTGTCCAAAAGTGCGCATGGAAACAAATACGTACATTATAGAAAAAATAAAACATCAACCAGGCTATAGTGGTACTTGAGTACTGATAAAGATCCATCCCATGTCCAATTCCATCTCCTATCGACTATCGACAGTCGATTTTTTTAAGACATGAACTTAATTTATATCCCCCGTTAGAAATTAAAAATTTTAAAAATTTCAACTCGTGACCTCTCTCTCTCTCTCTATATATATATATATATAACTGTTTAAAATAAAATTTTTAATAAGAATATGATAGAAAAATTAAATATTTAATAGCGTGATAGAAAAGGGGTCCGGAGAGGAAAAGATGCAGTATTTGGAAGCCAGGTGAGGTGAGTTTAGGTTTTTTTTTTTTTTAAAATAGCTACAGACTTATTTAACCACAACTCACATAAGAGGTTGTTGAAAAAAATAATAGATATTATTATTTAAAATGTTTTTTATTTGAAAATAAAAGATATATTATTTGAAACTTTTTGCAGCATAGTTGAAGCATGAAAACCAACCCAGTACACAGGGGAGAGCGTCGCTAGAATCTGTAGAAATGCTGCTAAACATTTATATAACAACATTAATTATTGCATCAAGGAGGGCAAAACATTGCTGCAACATAGAGGGTCGACAAAGTAGTAACAAAAACGAGAAAGAGAAGGCGGGAGTTTGTACGTACGAGGAGGATGCTTGCTAGTTGGCATTGAGCTATATGGGTAAACTGCTCCACTTTCACTGTGTTCAACACTGGTTCCTCTCTGTTTTTAAGACACCGTACGCCAGGCAGCAACATCAACATTGTCACATCAGTCATCAAGTCCTTTCTCTCTTTCTCAGGTGTTTTTTTTAATTCCTAGCGTTGATGGTTTTCTTTGGACATAAAGGCCCAGGGAGAACTCTCTTAACTACCAATGTACCACACAGCCATGTATTGTAGGAGGAGGCTATTTGACATTGCCATCCAGCCTGAACGTGGATGCGCTTTGAAAGAATATTTGGTACGAAAAGGTATTTTTTAATATTTTTTTATATATTCATGTTAAAAATTCATAAAAAATAAAAAAATATTTTAATATATCTTTAAATTAAATATACCTTTAAAACAATACTCTCCGTATAATATCAATTAATACACACTTGTTATAAGCTCTAGTCAGTACTCATAGAGGTTTATAACTGAGAAAAAAGGGAACTCACGTGCATATATAGCTGGTCTTTTACAAATAATGTTTGATTATATCATATTCATTAGAATTCATGTTTTGATAATAATCAAGATCATGAAGAAAATATGATGATACAACCAGTGTTAGAGAATAATATAAATTATATTCTAAGATCTCACCTAACAGTTTAAGTTATTGGATTGAGATGGTTCTTTAACATGATATCTGAGTCTTGCTGACTAAGTGGTCACGGGTCTGAATCTCACCACCTGTATTTATTTGATAAAAATCAAACACAAGATAATATGAGCCTGTACAAGTTTAAAGCAAAAAAAACTTGTACTTGAAGAGGTGTGTTAGAAAATAATATAAACACAAAGTCCTTTAACTTGAGAAGTTGTATTAAAAAATAATATAAATTATATTTTAAAACATCACCTAACCGTTATTATATTCATACTATAAATAAATAAATGATTATAAACCAAGAAAAAAAAACATAACCAGGACACCATAATAATAAGAATGCCCACTAGGTAGTCATTATTATATTATCATGTAAACCAACAATCCAAACAACATCAACTCAATATAAGAAGTTATCCAATCAACATGCCTATATATCCTCTCTCCTCACCAATGCAAGTTTCATGGATGATAAGGTGAAATTAAGTTATCCAATCAAATCACTTGGTACTTTGCAGGCCTAATTGGATAAGCTGAATTGTTCAAAAAAATAATTGGATTATAGCTTATTATGATCAAACACGGAGGTATAGCTAGTGCTTATTCTTAAAAAAATATATTATATTGCATGTTAGTTATTATAGCTCATTAGCTCGTTGAGAGTTATATGACGGCCATTAATATAACCCACCATTACACCTGGATGGCAATTTAATAATTTTCATTTAAGAAAAAAATTGAAATGAAAGTTAATTTTCTTACAATTTCTCTCAAAATTCAAATATACAATTATTATTGCTGCTGTAATCTTATGTTTTGCTTCGGTTAGCCATGCCAATAACAAACCAAACCCTACAGAGCAACTAATTAATTATCATTAAATTGAAAATGGCTCTCTCCATTATCCTAGGTAATGTCTCAAAGCTTAGATTCAAACCCGTAATTATACAAGTCACCATTCACGTTGTGATTTTGTTGACGATGATGGTGATACTTGCTGCAATATCGCAAGCGAAAGAAATCTAGAATATTACAATTCGAGTCCCTCAGAAAGAGACGTAAGTTTAGAAATTGTGCGCAAGTTGGTATGCAAAGTGGAAGCCAAGAACGATATACATATACATATAATGAACATAAAAAATCTCACATGAAATGATCTTCTTAAATCCATTCCACTTGGTATTTATAATATATAATTAATATGCGCGGTAGATAAATCTCTATTTTTATACTTTTATTTTACATAACATTTATCATGCATAACTAAAAACAAATATCATTGTTTTTAGTAATTTAAAACTCATTCTTTTATTTAATATAATTTCTTATTAAAAATCATTAATTTTTATCATTAAAGAATCCCTAGTTAAATACAATAAAAAAATTATTTTACAGATGATGATGAGTCTTTTATTACCCTCCATCAACTTCTTAAATGCTGAAAAAGAAAATATTAACATAAGTGTGTGATTAATCTCTAGCACCAATTTTTTTTTTTTAATTCTTGAGTGTGTTAAATTTTAAATCACCATCATTTATATATATAAACATAGAAGGTGGTTGATATAGCTGAATTCCCGGGGGGAGGGGGGGGGGGGCTTCCAAGTTTCGAAAACTTTAATGAACGAAGACAAAGATTTCACGCATATATATTTTTTTTAATTTGATATCTGACTAGTACATAAATATGCTTAAATAAACGTACATTGCACAAAATTGTCTGAAGTAATGGCCAAAAAGAAGATCTGCATAATCGATCTAGCTAGGTGGTGGAGGCCCTGGAACCGATAACACGTACCGTACAGTGTGAATGGAAACTGAGAATTCTGAATCAGTGGTAATTAAATAGAAACAGAAATATCTTGGATAGGCCTTTCAAATTGAAACACCTGATCAGTAGAAAATCGAACCTCACATGAAAATTCCAGTGAGAAAGAGGCCGGTGGATAGGGGAATAATTTCACGAAAGACTAGGATACTCCAGTCGACTGCAAATCAATGCGAAAGTAAATTAATTAATGTACTTTGAGGGGCCTACTGAAATTCAATAATTCAACGATGACCCCATATCCCTGATGCTAGAGAATGCACATAGAGGAAGTGTATGGACAAGCCCTTCAAACAAGAAATAATTACCATGAGAAAAGGAACCGGTAGCATACCATTAATTGTCTCTCACAATATACACGGCAGTGATCACTCCACGTCTACTTGAACATTATATCAGCTGGAGGCAGGAGCAAATCTTAAGTTACATATGCATGTATAGATAGATGCACAGAAAGATCAGAACTTCCAAGTATCTCGTCCATATTTTTAACTTAAAAAACCATGCAAGTGTGTGTGTGTGTATATTCATAAAAAAAAAAGGAAGATATACAGATATGAAAATGGGAGTACAAATTAAATTATATAACCCACGAAAACACTGAATCTCAATGATGAAGTGGAGCCTGAAAGAGGGGGGTATGTAGGGTATATATGTCGATGAAAATGCGCACTAGAGAAACAAGTAAGTATTACTTTACGTATCTAGTTAAGTACTCTTGGCCTGTTGGATAAATATTTAGACTGTAGATAAAACTTAAAAAAAACAAAAAACAAAAGTGGGCATAAACTTTGCAAGACTTAGTCACGGAGAAAAGCTTCAAAAGGGCCCAAAATAGCAAGCGAGGGATCAAAACAAGGAACCTGAAACCCTAGGAGAACCCCTTCTCCACCTTCCCGGGTCACTTGATATGCGAGGACTGGTCATGGCCTTGTCAATTCCATCCCCCATGCCGCCCACTTGAAAATGCTTGTAGAAGACGCAACCTTTATCAATATCTACCATTACTGGCGGTCAGAAGTTCATTTTCTCATTCTCAAAGTGGCTATTGTTCCTTTGATAAAAGAAAGAATGACTTGGTCAGTGAGGTTTCAAGATTTTGGTATATTTGGTACCGTGGATTACGATGGATAACTGTTGTGGGCACACCAACAGCCCACCCACACAACACCCGCCTTACAAATCCAACCAAATAATCATCGCACCTCTAGTATTCATTCCCCATGGTAACCCTAGTGAGCCTCTACTAAGTACTAAGAGTATTTATACCCCTAACACCCTTCAATGTTTCAGCACTCAAACCATCTTCTCCTTTCCTTCCCTTGTCTTCCAATTGAGTCTTTTTCTTGAGGCTTTTTATGTTGTTGAGTAAATAGTTCTCCGTGTTCTCTTGAATCTTTCTTTAGCACTTGTCGGTTTGTGCTTAAGAACAGGCGCCAGTAATAGCTTTTTGTACCAAGTGGGTCTAACTTATTTCCCACTCCTGGACATGGGCTTAAACTTTTAAAGCTTCTTTTATTTATCGTTCGTTATACTTTTTTTTCCCTTCACTTTCCCCTCATTGGATAGATTTAGGGTTTGGATTAGGGTTACCTTTGTTAAAGAAAAATAAAGGTAGGAGAGAAAAAGTCCTAATTAGCCCAATAGCTCTCTACTCTGGTCTTTCCCATTTGTTTTGTCATCTCTTTTGCATGGGGATAGTGAGATGATGATGATGATGATGGTTGCGAAGATCTAAAAGAAATTAACGAAACCAGTCACTGTTTGCCTATGGAGCATCATCAAGATTCACAAGCTTTTTTAGGGCTAGTGTGTGGTGATGATGGTGGCTTCTGGTGGTCCCTTTTTTTAATCCAATAGCCCTTTGAATTGGGAATCTTGATGATGCTGCAGCGGCAATAAATGGCTTATTTATCTCCTTTTCTCCAACTTTACCGGCTCCCAAAGATGAAGGTAAACTCACTAAATACTTTGAAATTGAAATATATACCTTTTTTTTTACTCAGTTAAATTATTAAACAGCATTCTTGGAGCTTATGTTTCGGTTCACTACTTAATTTGTTGTGGCTATTTTCAGTCATTGATACCTGTTAGGGTTTTGTGTTGTTTAACCCGAACTTGCACCAGGGTTTTGGTAATAGGGTGTAAATCTCTGTGTTCACTGAAGAGATTTGAATTTGTTGTGATGATTCCTTTTGAGTGCTTTTATCCGACTTACTTTTTTCAGGTGATTTTTTGGTGCTGCCACCACCACTTGATCTGATCTTATTAAGGATGTCTGTACTTCGGTATGAACCTGTACATCGTTAGACATCGTGGGCCACTTTTATTTCTTGGATTACATGGAGGTTCTTTTGTTCTCTCTATATATGTTTCTTCTCTTATCGTCCTTTCTTTAGATCTTGATCATCATTCCCAGCTGTGTATAATATGTGCAAGTGTTCAGATTACTGACAAAGCTTTTAATTATTCCGAGGATATGATGTGCTTGAAAACACCAAGTCACACATACAATCATTTTGTTGCTCTTTTGTACATGTAGATTTGTAGAGTTTTGATTGTTCCGTTGCCTCTTCATGGAAATCTTTAGCTTGGTGACGGGATTTTCGTATTTTGCCTTTCAGTTTCTTATCACCAATATTGTAGTTGTACATTTGAGCATTAAAAGAAAGAATTACCGTGTGCTCTTCTAACCATATTCTTGGAAACTATGTTTTGTTTTTTCAGATTCAGGGAAGATCTTCTGATTTCTCAAAATTTGGGGGTGTGTGTGATAAAATATTCATGAAAATATCAGTTTAATTTTAAGCTATTCATTAGGGTTTACTAATTTTGTTGTTTATTCTTTCAGATGATAGCTTGTGCCTAGCTTGATAGGCTACTTGGTATATAATAATACACCCATACGCGTTTAATTAACTGAGTTTTTACCAGGTACTATATATGTTTTTCTTTCTAAAGCAAAATAATTATTTTAGATACCATGGGAATGAGATACCTTAATTAGATTAACACTTGATTCTTGTTTTTGCTGTAAATAGTTAATGTATGTGCAAAAGATAAACCAAGTGGCTGTCTAATATCTTGTGGAAGTACTGCTCAAGTAATCTGATATATACACTACTCAGGAAATTGCTCATGCCATATATAATAATGGGAATTATTTTGTGTTGATCGATCTGGCTGAAAAGAAAGAATTTGCAGCGTTGATTGTAGTTCTATTGTAGGAGCTAGATGATGAAGTGGATTATCCACTTTACCCTGCAGGCTTTTAATCGGTACTAGAACCCTTTCTTTTTTGACCGAAACAACCGTTTCTATAAACATCTCAATATTGTCTTAAATTCTTCTGCTCCACATAAATCCTTCACCTTTTGTTCTCTTTCCATTTTGGTGGCAATTGTCTTCCTTGTATATATTTATCCACTGTACTCGGGGCTTTTATATAATCTGATGTACATGTTGCATATTCGATTATGCCTGGTAAAGTGATTTCCAAGTCATCGTAAGAAACCTGTGCTGTCTGATGATCAATCTTGAAAGGAACCATGTTATTGTAAGTGATTTTGTGAGTGATGGATGTCGATGACATCATTCCTGATGTACCAATTCTGTATAATGCATGGTTTAACGTCTGCCATATCTTTTCTTAATTGTCATAAATCTTCCTGCAAGTACCAAGTACTATTCAAATTAGTTCCACTATGCAGCTGATCATACAAATATTTTAACTAAAATCATGCATGGGATTGGAACTAATTAACTCTCATGCCCAGGCAACTGATGCCATTACAGAGCTTAATTAGAGAAAATGAAATGGAAGTTTGTATTGTATTTGGATTGCTTTATATTTGATGCTACCTATGTTTTTGGACAATTTAGGGTGTTCTGTTTTTAACATTGGGCAATCCTGTGTTCTAGGTGTGCAGTGAAGTGCTTTGGCTGCGGAATGTTTGAGTGATAGTCAATATCTCAAGATCACTCTTTTAAACTCATGATCATCTAGTTGAACGCCCAGTGACACTTGAATTCGCGCGTTGACTTTATTTATAACAAGGGTTTGGATTGAGCCTGCTGTGTTATCTGAAAGAATAAACAACAAAATTAGTAAACCCTAATATTTAGCTGAAGTTTTGTAATTTCTTGTTCTTCTTGCATTTGCATTACAGCAATTGACTTGAAGCCGGTGAGTTGGATAGCATCCGCTCATCAAAGCAGACAACATCATGTTAATTCAATATATATGGATAGTTTCTAATAAATATTCAGTTACTATCGTCATTATTTTTTTCTTAGCTAGTGGTTAAAAATGGTGGAAAATCTTTCTTTTTTATGTCAATTAGAGCGTAATTGATACCAAGCAAATGTCTAATAATTGATTGAAAAGAAAAGAAAACGCAGAAATAATCGAAGCAGCATGGACGAATTCGAAATTTCAAAATGAATAGGTTGTGATTTTCTTGCATCCTTCTCCCCTCAATTATAATTCTCCAAGAATGATTAAGTCGATTAGTGACAAGTAATTTAAAATTATCGCTCAACTGATAAATATTCAACTTATTTTTTACAATTCTTTAACCCTCAAGACACTAGTATATATATATATCGTTATCCTCTCAAAATTAACTAATGATTCAAGCAAATTTCCGCCAACTCTTTCTCTTTCTTTTTGTCCGTATAAAATTAATTCATTTTCCAATTTCGAACAGAAGATGAGCAATAAACAAATTAACCAAAAACCTTGAATGAAGTTCATTTTATCAAGTGATCTCATAGCGCCAACAAACAGATTGAGTATTAATAAGTGATGAATTTCGGCGACTTGAGTTCTCGACAGCGAAAATCTTTATCAACATATGAAGAGATCGAGTCGATAATATTGATGGAACTTTTGAAGTTTTGTTCGTGTAGTCTTCTTCTATTCCCTTTTTTAGTATTGAAAACACTTGTTATACAAGGAAAAGAGAAATCTCGAAGGATTGACGGAGATTTTTTCTTAGATTTCTAGTTTCAAACTTGAAAGCTAAACTTATTAAAATCTTCTGAATGTATCATTCTAATACGAAGAATGTGTCACTAGAATCATTTAAGAAATAAATTATTTTCAATTTACGTGTAAATTGATCCGAGAAAAAATACATTAAGAAAAATAGAGAGGAAACATTAAGAAGATGAATCAAAAGAGGTTATGGTAGTCATTAGTTGTATTGTTGTGTTTTTATATGAGAGATCATTAACCTAATTAACTGATCGAAGAAAATGGAGGAAACTAAAACTCGAGGGAAGCCCGTTCCGAACACGCAGAACCATTTTTAGTACAAAGTTGATGAAAAATTATGGCTTGCACGTTGTTACAAAGAAATAAAGTACTACAGTTAAATTTTCCATAAGTCAACACTTCTTTTATTACTCTCTCCAGTAAAAGAAATGGAAAACATTACAGTGATTCAGTATTTATTTAGTGTTATACAAACCGTAAATCATCTTATTTTTAAATTTTTTTTTCTTTTTAAAAAATTTTACCTTTTTTTTTTTTTACTTTCAATTTTATCATTTAATATTTTATTAATTTTAAATTAATTGTTCATAATTTATTTTGTATTTTTTAATAAAATCATCACAATTTTAAACAAATATTTTGACTTTTAGGTGATACTTAACTTTTATAAATATTTAGTTTTCTTATCCTATCATTAAATATAAAATCTTTTAAAACCTAAATTTTTAAATCCACTATCGTCCATGACCCGACTCACAGATTTTAAAAGTTAAGTTACAAAACTTTGATTAATTTAATCAATCATTCAAGTTATTTTTATACTAATCAGATAAATTAGATCAAGTTAGAATAATTCTTACAAAGTTAAATCTAAACTAGGACTAGATAAGGAGGTAGAGTTAGAGAATTTAATGTTGAATTGTCAGGTCAAGTTTAATAATAATATCAAATAATTTTTTATATCCTGAACGCATTTTTGGATGTTATAAAAAATCATGACCTGAAATCTTTTTAATCTAATCTTAGACCTTAGCGTGAAACTAGTTGTAACTAAAATAAAACATGCGGTAATGAATATAATATAATTAATTGCATGCACCGAATTTTACACAAAATAACGAATGAAGCTATTGATTAGGTCATTCTAAGAAAAAAAAAAAATAAATAAGTCAACAATTTCGCTAAATCTAAACCTTCAAAAATGTAAATCTCTCAGAAATATGTTTTTATCAGAAATGTTAAATCGTTTATAAGTAATCAGTGGTTAATTGCTGGAGAACTGGGGGCGTTTCTTTCTTTTCAGTGTCCTTTTTTTGATATCTTTATTTACATATATTAGTGGTTAATTGCTGGATCAATGCTATGATTCAGAAAAATCATGTTCCAAAAGGTTTCTCAAATTATTCCTACTCTCGAATAAGTCGAACTTCGATTACATTCTTAAAATAAAAAAATAAAAAAAAGGAATCAGATACCCATCTGGGGCATGATGGGGGTGTGCTTAACATTATATTTTGGAAGTGTTTTTAAAAAATATTAAATTTTTTTATTTTATTCTTTACTTCAAATTAATATTATTGACGTTTCTCGGCGGTTGCATCCTTGTGGAGCTTCTGGCAGCTCAATGGTCTCTGAGGCTTTATAAACTTTTTGATAGAGGGCCACACGGCCCATCAATAATTCCAGGCAGCGTTTAGTGGGCCTAGCTGAAATGATCTCGCTTTTATTTGGGTCAAGTGACAAATTAACCCAATAATTTTTTGTTGCTTTTTTTTTTTTACTTTATTTTTTCCCTTTATTTTGTGGTTCGAGTTACAAACAAAATATAATTTTTTTTTTCTGGCGATAAGATATAAAAGCAAGCATCTTGACATGATGTTTGTTTTTGAAGTTAAATCCATGATCTTTGTACAAGATTGTCTGACAAAGGAGAACAAAATCCTGAATTCTTAATCGTAATCAACAGTAAGATCACGAAATCAAGCAATAAATATGCAGTGATAATTTAGCTTGCTCCGAATCATCATGGACGATTTCTTGTTCCTCCACGTCATATTTCTAACACATTTCGGTTCAGACAGCCAGGAAAAAAAGAAAAAAAAAAGAGAAATTGATTTGAACAAAGATACGGGGAATGATGTCTCATGTTCCCATGACGATTCTCTCTCTGCTATAAAATTATGCGGTACATAACGTCATTGCATCAGAACTAGAACAAGCAGATCACATGCGCCTGTGGTATTCTTATCCCCCATGTTCAAAGACAAAAAAAAGATTGAGTTAAGTCTTCCCGTAAGGAAATCGGACACGATCATTGTTCAATTAGCTAACGATTACATTGTTAAATAAAGGCATGTGTTCAGTTTCTGCATTTTTTTTTTATTTTTTTCAATTTCAATGCTTTCGATAAGCAGGAAAAAAAAGATGAAATTTAGACTAGTGCTCGTGAACATTAAAGTTAGTGTCGGACAAAACCATATATAAATTTGGAATCAAAAGAATAGAAAATTAATTAAAGACTTTAAAATGTAGGTCAATCAAGTATAGATTACAAGTTAGCTTGCTTAAGAGAACAGATTGACCGATATCCCATGATCCTAGATGCTTTCTCTCCTTTATAAATTTGTTTTGGTTTTGTTTTCCATGTGGTAGATGAGCTTTAAATGCCAAAAAAAAAAAAAATCTTGCTTGCATGCTATTGTACATGCAGCATTTGAGAGAATTTTGACTGGTCAAGTTATCAGCTAATTAATCACGAACCAAAAATTAAAAAAAAAAATGTCAGGAGAGTAATTAAATCAAAGACCTCACCAAAAAAAAAAAAGAATAAAAAGGGATGAATATTTTTGGAGTGCCTCCTATCCTTTAGACATGGCAAGCAAGCTTTAAGGGAGTTGCCCCTACTTTGCAATGATCAGTTCATTATAATTATAAAAATGCTGTTACTTATATGGAACCCATGATTGGAAATGCATTGACATCGAAAATCACACAATTACTAATTGTTCTTTAACTTCAACTCCCATTCCACCATTAGTCCTTGATTATGGCTTTCATTTTATCAGACTAGAGTTGATTTTTCTGTGGAAGAAAGCCTTCATGTTCAGTAAAAAAAAAAAATTACCACACACGTAGCTAATCTGTAAGAATTGGTCTGAACATTCAAGTAAGAAACTCATAGAGGAGTTGCTGTCCTTGAAGGTATGATCTATTTGAGTAGGAATGAAGTAACAAACAAAATCGTTACTGTATATGAAGCGAGAAGATCTTCCTCTTTATTGGTTTGATACTTCTACCGCAAGCAAAATCTGTCTGTCTGTAGAAGGACTGGGATTTGTAGCTAGCAGCAAGAACATCGCTTTTTCAATGGGAACAAAAGCAGATTGTTTTGCTGAGGAAGATAACTTGTCTAAAAGCAACAAATCTAGTTATAAATTGTAAGAGCATCAGCTTGCTAGACCAAAAAACGCATTCTCATCCAACTGATTCATTTAATTAGGACACAGTGGAACTTCAAGCTCGAATGCATGCAGGTATATGACCAGATCGCATGCATAAATGTTCATGCTTCTTGTTTCTATGAGGTACTATATATGCCTTCAATCTGTCATTGCTTGCAAGAAAATGTTAGCAGTCATAAAACTTGGGCTTCTTTGATTGTTTAGATTACAGTAAAGATCAATTGTTTTTCAATTTTTTCCTTTTCTACTGGTTATCTACTAAGCCTTTTGCAACTTACAACATTGAAATGCCACAATAAGATCAGTCAGCAAAAAATTAAATTAGAAAGCAAAACATCAAGAAATATATTTCTTTCTCTTCACAAATTTCATACTTTCTTTGTAAAAATGCAGGAGGACAAAATCTCAACCGATCGCCATTGTGTATCAATCAGATTACAAAATCTATATATTTCCATAACCACAAATTATATCATAGATCATGCATCTTCTGTAGCTTCACATCATGTTGTGGTAGATTTGGTCTGCAATTAAAAATTTACATCTAAGTGGTTTTTTAAAAAAAATAATGGAAGCCGTTGTCCTCACCCCTCTATATCTAGTGGTAAGAGGTCCGAGTAAGTGTAGCAGGCAATCTTTCGAGGTTTGCACATAATCATCGGTAAACAAAGCCATTAGTTATTTTGTAGGTTATGTGATCATGTGACAGACATATTCATCATAAAACAAACAATGTGTTGAATTGACCAGATTGGGAAAAATATGTGATTAGACAGAAATGAAGTTAATATACACATATATTGACTGTCCTCTGCTAACACAATCAAGGAGAATAACTATATCTGAATAAAATATCAGAAATAGGAGGCTCGGAATGCATCGAATCATCCTGCTTGATTTTTGTCTTCCTCCGAGTTATCTTTCTAGTGCATCTAGATTCTTATAGCAATGAGAAACTTAAATTTATTTTGGAAAAGGATAGGGCAAGTACTGAAGCCTCTACTTTGACATCAAATAGGCTCTACTTTGAAGATTGAAACCATGTAGTCCACGTGGATGCATGTGATATTATCATCTCAATCAGGAAGAGCTCCCACCAGACTGTAATTTAACAATACCAATATGTTTCAAGTTGTAGCTTGTGCTATTCAAACTTCACACTAAGTGAATACAAATTTAAGCATACCAATAGTTGCATAATGATGACTGCATATTGAGGTGGTGGTTTAAAAATTCAGCGATGATAGCTGAACATTATTAAGATGTTAATCGGTACTGGTTAGATAAAAATAACTAGCAGCAGGAATGTGAAAAAATTGGTTTAGAGGTAAAGATACAGGCTTCTTTTGTTGACAGACTGCAACTTAAAAGGGAAATGTTTGGACAATGTTAGAGGCAAACTTCATGTTATGTGTAGCATGGAATCATAAATTAGGAGTTAAAATAACAACAAAGAAGACCTTGACAATGCAGGGTTAGTAGGAAGGGTAGACTATAAGCAGCAATGTTATTATCCTAGATGACGAAACAATAAATTCAAAATCAATAGCGAAGGATGCGACCGAGTAGGACAAAGTTTGCAATCAACTACAAAACTTAATTAAGCTATATTAAGACAAAAAAAAATTAACTACTCCATGATCCCAGATTCCTTCTCTTCATTTCTTAATTTGGACGTTTGAGTTTCATGTGCAGAATGATAAAATTAATTCTGTGCTTGTATGGTACTGCAATTTACATTTGAGAAGAATTTTTTCGGGTCAAGTCAGATAATCACAAAGAAAATAAAGATGCCATGGAAACCAGTGTGTGTGTGTGTGTGGGGGGGGGGGGGGGGGGGGGGGGGGGTTAGTTTTTTTGGGTTG
>Ga0325410_1003265_pt1 | contig 18273 bp, 8 predicted proteins | sample PopdelMetagenome_16_FD_206182 | JGI IMG/M metagenome (GOLD analysis project Ga0325410, IMG submission 206182) | Populus deltoides microbial communities from Bellville, Georgia, United States - Xylem-PdIQD-R3 | ecosystem: Host-associated > Plants > Phyllosphere > Stem > Wood/Secondary xylem... | reverse complement strand
AAAAGAAAAGAAAAGGAGCTTTGCGTGCCCCGCCCCACTCCTCAAATGTTGCCATGATACACGTGTCTTTGCCAGCACAGCATAACCAAGATGCTACATATGTGGCTGTGTTTAATCTATGCGTGAAAAAACAACTTCTTCTCATTATCAGAAAGGAACTTCCGTTTTGGTTCTTAATTACGGTTTGATGTTATTTGCAAACGTTCTAGATATATATTTCCCGTGATTTTCCGCAGGCTACGAAATTTTTTAAAATTTAAAAAGGTAATAGGTTAAAAAAATCAAAATATTAATTCATTAGTTCAAGTGACAATATATTTAAATAATAAAAAATTTAATGAAAAAAAATTAATGAAAAAATAAAAAAAATCATACATAGATCTATCTGAACTATCAAATAACCTACTAGAAGAAAAACCGCAAAAAAATAAAAGAGTAAAACTTAAAAAAAAAACATTAGCTTAAAAAAGAAAGAATAAAAACAAGACACTTATCTGAATCTTTTAAAACTAGTCTCTTAAAAACTTGTAACTTATTGAATCATGGATAAAACTTCAATTAAGAAACTTAATTGTCAAGTAATTTAATTTTGAAGGATGAAATTGTTGAAAAATATTAATAAAAAACTTGCAAAAGCAAAAAAACCAAAAAGAATGATGATAAAATTTGAGAGAGAAAACAACTAAGGAGGATGAAATTTGAGAAAAAAATTTAAAAAAAATAAATAATAATTAAAAGAAGAAGTATTAAATTTGAAAGATTAAAAAAATCATAGGGAATGAAATTGAAAAATATTTGTAATTTAATATATTATTTATAGATTAAAAAATGATAGGGGTGATATTGAAAAAAAATATAGAGGGTTAACCCAATAAAAGAATCAAACACAAAAAATAAGAAAACAAAAGATTAAAAATAAGAAAAATAAGCTCAAAAAATAATAAATAAAAATCAAGCAAACCCAGAGAATTCTTTTTGAACATTTTTCTCAATTCTTTTTGAAGGATGTAATTAGATAAAAATATTAATAAAAAAAACTTGCAAAGGAAAAAAATAGCAACAAAAAGAATGGTGATAAAATTTGATAAAAAAAAATAAAGTATGAAACTTAATTCTCAATAAAACAATTGTTAAATGATTAAATTGAGAAAAATTCAATCTAAAAATAAACACAATAAAATGACCTAAGTCTACCTAGGTTAACTTGCAAAATCTATGACTTCATGAGACTTGAATAACTTCATAAAAAACAAAATGAAACAAATGGCAAAACATAATTCATAATAAGCCAAATGTTGAATGATGCATAAAAAAATATATCAATTAAAAAATAAGCAAAAAAAAAAACTCAAGTCAGTTGGATTAACCCACCAATCTCATGATATGGGTCATGATATTGAGATAACTATAAAGACAGCAAACAACAATAAATTATGAAGTTCAATCTTTAATAAAACATCTATTGAAAGATGAAATTAGGGGAAAACATAAATTAAAAAAAAAAAAAAAACTATTCACAAAACAGAACATGCATAATGAAACTAGAGCATCTCAACTAGAATTTGGCTAAGAGATCTAGAAAGGATCCAGATTTAGAGCAAGACAAAATTTGTTTTGAATTGTTTTGTTTTTTTGAAGCGGTACGAGATATATTGGTCATTTTGAACGGAATGAAACGAAATTGATAGTCTTACTTCTATTTAGTAATCATAACCTCAAGACCACGGTCATGAATTTAGAAGGCTAGCTCTGTTGACTTCGGTTTTTTTTTAATATTTTTTTTAATTTATTTATTTTTCAATTTCATCCTTTAACATTCAGTGGTTGGGGATTAGACTTCATTTTTTTTTTTTGCTTTTTTTTCTAGGACATTATCTCAGTCATATATTTTGGGTTATGTGTTTAATGGGATGACACGGGTCAAGTTTTTTTTTTAATTATTTTTTTTAAATTTCATCCTTTAACACTAGATTGACTTGAGGTTGAGTTTTGGATTTTTTTTTTATTTTACATTCTATGAGATTATTTTGTTCTCATGATCTTGATCGTGTGTTTGGTGATTTAACCCAATTCTTTTCTTTCTTTCTTTATTTTTTTAATCCACTATCAAATCATGTGAATATACATAATAATATTTTATTGATCATTCATAACAAAAATAATCATAATATGCAACAGAATAATAAAATAAATCCTCATTAAAATATAGGTTCATAAACAATAATCTTTAAATAGAAAACCATGAGTTCCTAAACATAATGTTTTGATACCACACAAATAGACTCTTTATATTACATATTCATCAATTGTGTAGTTATTAACTACCAATAAGGTTTTAGAATTAATAATTATTAAACCATTTAATAAATAATTATCTCATTTATGTGGATCACATCTTACACCTTCCTTAAAGAGGCCTATGAATGAGATTTCTCATCCATTGAATTCAATATAATTCCAATAAAACAAAATGGGGAGGAGTATTGAAATTGACGTGATGGAGACAGTGTTTGATTATTGAATCAAAGAATAAAAACAAAGATAAATACGAAAATAAAACATATTCCCTTTATTCTTTATATTTTAGAATAATAAAATTTTATTTTAAATTTTTATATCTTTGTTTTTATTCTCCCAACCAAATATACTTCTATTATTTTTATATTTGTCTCTATATCAATGAATCATTAACCATAACCATATGCGACCATAGGAAGTGCCTATCCATGGGCCCATAGTGAAACGCCCACAGTATTTCCCATGTCCTTTACAAGACTTTTATTTTGATTAATTATACCTAAAACATGATCATTCAGGTTGCTGTGGTGTAGTGGTTATCACGTTAGTCTTACACACTAAAGGTCCCCAGTTCGATCCTGGGCAGCAACATTTATTCTATAATTATTATATGTTATATCAATCCTTTTGAAGTTAAATTTTTCTCCCTCCCTTGTTTTTTTATCATGGATTCATAGGGTATTGGGTAACTTTAGTTACAATATTTCAGGTTTTAATTGTAAGCACTAAGCACATGCCATTTCATCTCATTAAAAAGAGAAATCTTTTTTTTTTTTTTTCCCATAGAAAAAGAATTCCATCATTTTGCTTTTGTTCCTTCCATTCAATTCCGTTGTCTTTGAATAATTCTACAAAAGACACAGAAATTGCAAGCTATGCTTACCAAAGCCATAAATACCAAAACCAAATTAGCAAACACTATTAAATCTGCATGCATCTCACCTGAATACAAGCCTAGGAAACGCAGGGCTTGATAAACAACACAAGAGCAAGTGATTAAGATGCACGTCCAAGTAGAATCCCTCATGCAAGGAGCAGCACATACGGCTTATGGAACATCCGCCCATATATATATATATATATGCACACATATCATACATGTATGATTGTGCATTTCTCAAAAACAAAACTTGTATCAAATCACATTAGTGTACAACTGCATACATAGGATCCCCACGCATCGGCGTACATGGATGGAGAAACTAATCCCTTGAAATAAAAGAAAAGCATTCCAAAAGTATGAACTTGAAATTCCCAGAATGTAATGTTAAAGTGAAAAGATTTAACATTAGAGAACTTCCCAAGAGAAAGCTACATGTGAAAAAGAAAAAAGAATGAACATGAAACAACAAAAGCATGGCTGCAACGTAAAATGAGAACTAATCATCTCTACTGTCCAGACAAATAACTAATTTGCACTTTCCAATGCTCCTGCGATAAAAAAATTTAGCAAATTTATTAATTTCACAGACAGACAGAACATATATATAAATTGTCGAAAGCCTCAACAAATGATATCCAATGGTTTCTTTTTTAACCATCCTGTAGTAGTATAGAATAAGTCAATTTAACTTAATTAGGAATTAGGAAGAAATATGTCAGGTTATCCTCAAATATTTGTTATATGAGTATTTTACGAAGCAATTCTGCATCCTGGTCACTGAATCTGAATGGCAAAGAATTTTTTTCACCCTAGAATTCTAGAGTAGTCTTGATCAGGCTAAATAAGTTTGAAACTCTTAAGGCAACATAAGGACAGCCTGGCACATTACAATATGTGAGGATCCAGGGCTGCTATTTTTTTTTCAACTACTTTTGTGTTACATTTTGATAATACCCATCTTTTTTCTTCTTTGCCTGCGGAGCAATAGAACTGTTATTTATCTAATGACTTGTTTTTCAAAATTACATCTACAAAAAGTAAAATGAAATATAGAGCAACCGAATTCCTCGTCTAAGGTAGAAATTTAAAAGCCTGAATATCTTCTATTTGACATGTGAGCTCGAGTTGAGTCCTAAGAGGCAGGAGATTGAATCGCAAAGGAATCAACAAGTTCACTATACACTTAATAAGAAATTGTGGAATTTAGACACCAAATATTGTTAGGTATTCAGATTGCAGGGATCCATAGCAAGGAGGCTTAAAGATATGGTTATGAAACTATTTCCTCTCTTCGAATGATTTTAACAAGGAGATGATGCTCACATACCTTACTGATGCTAGTTGTTCACATGTATAGTCCCCATTCAAAGAGTGGCTCCAAAAGTTGCTTGCCCTTAGTTAGCATAGACATTCAACCTCACCTGAGCAGTAACTTCTGGGTGAAGCTTAAGTTCAGCAATGTATTCTCCTGTTTCCCTGATATCTGGAAGAGAAACAATCCGCTTGTCCACATCCCTATGGATCAATGAAGAAATCAATAAGCAAAAAACAGGGGCATGGAAGGGAAAGATGTGTATGTGTATACGTGTATGTGTGTGCATGCCATCCCACCGATAAAGACACCTTCATGTGCATATATGCCTGGTGCGAACTGAACTGTCATTGGGTTAAGAACACTCTATTTGTATCTTGATAGGTAAAATATTGGCAAAATACTACCAGAGGATTAAAAGAGATAAAGATTGCATGGATAACATGAAAAAAATACATCCCATGTCTTACACCTCAGTACTATTTTGAGCCCATATGGTGTATATTTGAAAGCTCCAATGGAATGGCCAGAAAATTGAAAGTGACCAATAAAGGTATGCAAGGACTGTCTTTCTGGATTACATTTCAAAGTGTAATTTCCTCTAACCCTTGGTTTCAGGACATCATAATTCTTAATAATATCTTCTCTCATAATGGAATCAAACTGAGCATAGTGTGGACTTGTTCACATGCTTGCATTTTCTAAAAGGAAGACAAACATTTAGAATTCAACACTTGAAATAACATGTAAGAAGTTGCTTTTTTTGGCTGAAAGAAGGGCCGTGGCTGTAGTGCCCTCAATTACAAAATAGCACATATAATTATAATCATTATTCTAAGGTTCATGAAAAATTTGCATAACTACAGAACCTATCTTAAGAATTTGACAAAAGAAATGCATATGTTTCCTGAGTTACTAATAAGTTTCCAGGCTCAATTTACAATGTTCATGATAGTGGCAAGTGTCTGCATGGTGGTAAATCTGCATAGAGTGGAAAACAGTACCTCTGAATCTGTGCCTTGATTATATCAACAAGATCTTGAGCAGTTACACTGCCAAAATACATTCATTTAGACACCATATGCAGAAAATGAACCATGCATAACATAAGAAACAAAAGGTTGCTCTGGATTCAACTTACGTCCCAAATATCTGTCTTCCCTTTCCCCCTTTGCGCTTGACCTTGAATGCTCCAACAGTTTCAAATATGAGTGCCAGCTGCTGTGCCTCTTCTTTTACCTGCAGAATGATAGCAATTAAAAGAAAAGGCACACAAGATAGACAATTAATAGTGACAGATATGTGCAGCATTTCATTACCCGTTTTTTCTCAGCCTCAATTCTTTCCTCTTCCATCCGCATTTCCCTGGAAATCAAGAGAGTGCAATCAAATTAATATTGGATCAGGAAATAAATAGTCTTAAAACAAACAAAATTTAACATATATACTTGTCATCAGGAAATTTCAATAAACATAAACTTCACGCAAAACTTGAATTCTTATGATGTGCAAGCTGAAACTAAAGCTCTTGCATATAGGCTCAATCTGTAGATTCATCTCCATGGGTAATACTTTTGAACCTCTCAACTACAAAACGTTTCCAGAAGGCTCCAATTAAACTTCCAAGGTAATTTACTAGTGGATGCAATCAAAAAAGAAAAAAGATCCAAGCATGACAATGATGCCCATCCACAATGCCTGCTGAATACCCATCGATGCTTACAGGGAAATAAATCACTATTCCTCTAAGAAGTGTTATGAGAAGGGTTAAAAGAAACTAAGTACAGTTCATTTGTGGGAATGATCATGGTTTTTTTTTTTTTTTTTTGCCTGTTTCTCTCCAAAAATGACCATGGAAGAAGATAAAAGGAACCACAAAGCTCAACTTAACTATAATTCGATCCCCATTAATTGAAGTCAGCTACATTGGTCTTCCTCCTCCACCAACTCAATTATGAAAATCACAAATTCTAATGATTTCTCAAAAGTCCACTCAAGTTATAGTTTCCATAGTTGAGTTGTGTGTGTGTTTTACCATCCACAGTTGTCATGAGAAGGAGCATCAGTTGGACAAAGTTTGTCATGCAAGATAATGGATGTTTAGTAGTTAAAGAGATGCTTGTTAGGTCACCGGAGGCTTTTAGCTATCAGATCATCGTTATGGGGAGTCAGGCTAGCCAAAAACAATGTCTCCCTGTCAGGTATAGATGAATGAGGAGTATTACAATGAAATATTATAAATTCCATATTTTGAGTAGCACCATCTCATTTTCAGAGGGATATTCCAGCTTAAACATCTGCACAGGCCACCTACTGCATATCACGTTCATGGATTGAATACTTTTAACAGGTATATTTAAGCCACCAATATCTCATTCGAATTGAGAAAATGTTATTTTCTTCAACAAATGGATGATAAGTTTCTCTCAAGGCACTAATATAATCAACACAAAAATTAAGACATAAGAAAATCAATGTATATTGGTCAAATTAAACCTTACTTGACTAAACCAGGAGTGACAATCTGAGCCTTGCCTGTAGGCAGCAGAAAATTCCTGTAAAAGCCAGCCTTGACATCAACTAGTTGCCCTTTCTTTCCCAAATCCATCACATCCTCTTTCAATATTATCTAGCACAACAACAATAACAGCAATGCACAAAACCCCATTAATTAAAAAAGACTAAAACCAAAGAGACTCTCTCTTTGGTAGCCATAAAAAACAAACCAAGATTGAATCTTTCTTTCAAGAAAACACAGTGTGAGAGAACATTACAAGAACCCAATTCAGATTGTGCAATTTGATTGTTACCTTTCTTGTCTTTTTGGCTTTCTTCTGAGCTAAAACCAACATAGGTATTCTTTTGTCTGGGAACTTGGAGATTTCATTTGTGGGTCCGACAAAACCGTGAAGCCAAGAAGAAGAAGTGCATGAAAGAGTTGTTGCCGCTGTAAATGGTGATGCCATTTTCCGACACACAAAAAAACCAGCTGTGCTCTTCGTTTCCCTGGTCTTATCCGTTGGCCTCTCGTGCTCAACTCGTGTACTGTTGTGAGTCTGTGACACAAAAGAACCTACTCTCCAAGTTTGTGCCTTTTGTTTGCTGTTTTAGTCCTCTTTGTGTGGATATAAACTACAATGCTACGGATTCCTTCTCCGAATTGCGTTGATGCCCTTGTTTCGTTTTTGTACCGTTCATTCCTCTTGACATTTAGTTAAACTGATCCCTATACATAATTTAGGTTCAAATTGGTCCTTATTCATAGTTTTGCGAGAAGTCAAATCATTATAAGGGTAAACTACATTTTTTTTTTTAATTTTAAGATTCAATAATCTTCTCACACGCGCGCACACACATTCCAAATAAATTAAAATTATATTTTAATAATATAGTTTTGCGTGTGGTCGAATAAAAGAAAATCTTATAATTGTAGTGAAGCATGACTTCGGCAAAGCAACTGCTACGAGCAGTTTAGTTATTCGTTGACTTAATTATTAGTATTATGACATGTTTTAATTAGGCAATGAAAGAGTCAAGGCAAGGCAGAACTTGAATGGTTCCTATAAATCCTGGAATAATTAAGTCTATCGCATGAACAAAATTAGAAAGATTCAAACACATAGAGCCTGCTCATATAAAGCCTCAAGAGTTCCTCGAGATTAGAAAAGGCAGCATCCTGGTGATGCTGGTGGCGGCTACCTGCGTTCTCCTCCAAAATCTCACAGCACCATGATAGCAAAAGAATTATAGTTTTTGTTCGCTGATTTCTTCTTCCCATGATCGATGATAAGGATAAAATTCAAGATTCCACCTTCACATAAGAAATTATGCGAGAGTATCTGTCATGACAGCAGCACCCACGTCCGATATTCTAGCCAAATGTAAGAAGAAAACATTTTTTTTATGACTTGATCAAAGTTATTATTACCAGGGCGTGGCAATCGAAACAGTTGATTTCTGTAGTAAAATAATCCTTTTGTTCTATACTGGAACTAAAAAAAAAAAAGCTTTAAGCTTGTTTTGATTTTTCTATAGTCTATTGATCATTAAAAGATTATTAAAGAGAATCAGGTTGTTGGAGATGAGTTTTTTTTTTTTCATATTATCTATGTAAAATTAAAGTACATATAAGCTTTGCATTTTGTATTTTTATAATTTCACATGAGTTTTTTTTAAGGTAATTACTAGGGTCATTGGGTATTTTGATATTAAATTTTTATTTTTTAATAAAAAAAGTCATGCAAGCAAATAGATGGGTGTCCGTGTATTCAAGCAATATATGTGATGCCACTTAATGGCTAAACCTGATCTTTCGCTGTCTTTGTTTATGCGTTATCGTGTCCTCTTCCATATAGTATGATGTGTGGCGGCTTATGGTGGTCAAATTGTCGTTGATGGTCGTTTTTTTCTTTCTTTTCTTTCTCCTATTAGGTAAAGTGCACGATTGTCTTTTTTTTTTTTTCAATTGCAGACTCTATTCTTTTAAATTGTTATATCGTTCTTATTTCTCTTATAGAAGTTTTTCTTCAATTTAGTCATTCACTTATAATTTATAATTTCTTATATGTTTTTTTTTCATTCTAGTCCTTATTCTTTTGATTTTGATTTTTTTTCTTGGTCCTTTTGTTAAAGTATTTTTAGCTTTTAATTTTATCCTTCAATTAAAATTTTTGTTATTTTTTTTTTCAATTTGACCCTTATTCTTTTGATTTTTTTTTCCTTTTATTAAAGCTATTTTTCAATTTCATTTAACTCTCCAATTGAAATTTTTTATTTTCCCTCTAATTAATTTTTTATTTATTTTCACCTTTATTTTTTTAGATCATTTTGTGTAATTGATTTTTTTTTTTAATTTTATCTTTCGACATTTAAATTGTTGGGGATTTGGCTTCGCACGATCCTAAAATTTTGCATTAGTTTTTTTTTAAATATTGGTTTTGTGACTATCTTCAATTTTTTTATATATGGATTTATCATGGTCTTATGACCTAAGTCAAGGGGTTTGCATGTCTTTTTTGAATATAAATTTTTTAAAAAAATTATTTTGTTTGTGTTTGATATTTCAAGATATTATTCTAATTCATCTATATATTTTTTGTTTTATACAAATGAACTTTATTTTTTAAATAAAAAAATACTTATTTTTAAATAATATTTTTGATGTGTTTGGCCTTGAGTGATTTTTTTTAAGGTGTAAGTTTATCTAGTCAATTTCATTTATGTTTATCTTCTAGGTCATGGGTTTTTTAGGGTGTGAGTTTATCTTTTATTGATTTAAATAAATAAGTTCAGTAAATATAATCGGGTAAATATTTTATTTTGTGTGATTGAATATCTTGATCTATATTCATCTCTTAATTTTTTTCAATTTTCCTTTTGGTTATTGTTAACGTCTTTTTTTCATTTATTTACATAGAAGGTTATCGAATTATTTAATTAAATGCTTGTATAGACTTTTCAATTCACATTTTGAATTTTTTTATGTAAAAAAATAAATTGAAGTAGCATGCATAATCAGTATGCTTTTGGAAAAAAATTTACAACCCACGATGGAGTGAGGGTTAGATAGTTAATTAACAAAAAATTTATCGCTATTTTTTTTTCTAATTCTATGATTCAAAATAAAATTGATTGGGGATTATACTTCTTGCTTTAGCCTAAGTCTGGGATTTCACGGGTTGCAATTTTTAAAGATTAACCTCGATTTAGAAGATTTTGCAGGGTTAATTTTTTTTTCATATTATTAAATTGGGGTTGTTTATATATATATATATATGACCCGGGTCTCGAATTTCTTTTACTTATTTGGAAATCCTAGCATTACCTTAACTTTTCTCTTTTAAAGGATGAGAAACTTGTCCCACCCTAAGGTGTTGTGCCGATCACTGGTATAGGTTTACTCAAGTAATTTTTAAAAAAAAATTCATATTTTGCCTTCAATATTTGGTTCATTGTAATTGGGCCTCGTATTTTTTTCGTTTGGGTTCCATAGTTTTATTATTATCGCATACCCATGTTGAGGGTTTCATAGGGTAACCATGGTTGGTTCGAGTCAATCTAGCGTGTCATTGTCTCAATACCTTTAAAAAAAACATATGTCGAGCAGTGTGTCACCATTTAAGTATTTGAAAAGTGTTTCAACCAGTATAAATTAAATTTTTAACTTTCTAGCATAAAAAAATAAGACAACTTATGGCGTAACATGAGAAAAAAAAACTCGTAAAAAAATAAAAGAGATAAAGAAATTCTTGCAACTTGTGAGGCGTTCCATTGTGGATTTAAGCAGTAACTCTTGTGATTTATTTCAAGTTCTTGCAGTTCTTTTCATGCCTTCTCACAATCATAATTGCTTTATTCATGACATTTGTAGCACTCTTTGGATTTTAATCAATTTATGGTGTTGCGCCTTAGCTTTGACAGCTTGGGTGGTCATGGACATGAATTGGTTATTCATTATTGTTATATAAAAAGCATTTACAAAGTGACTCGGCATGAATGATGGTTTATGGTTAGGTTTTGGCATGTTTCTAGTTTGGTGAGTGGGTGTCATAATTGTACATTAAACGCACAACCAACTTGCCATGATCTTTATCCTAATCAATTTATTAAGAGAGTGAGAGATTTGTTTTAGGATTTAGGTGTGCGGTTGGTTTATAACCGGTTGGTTAGGTTGATTGTTATCTCATATATCTTCTCCCTCTTTTAATTTGGTAAGGTTATTGTCAGATAAGTTGCTTCTACTTTTCTGGTTTTGTTAGCTTTCAAATTTCTCTTTTTGTTTATCATTTCTAACCTACTCATATCAGTCCTATCTGATATTGATTCGGATATTTATGGTAAGGGGATCTTGCTTACTAATTTTTTTTATTTTTTATCTTTTATCTTTTCTCTTGGAATTGGGTTATAAGTTTCTAAGAGGGCATATAAGCTTTTCTTTTAGGGATGGTTTTTGTTACTAAATAGTTGGCTTGCATATTTTTCTCATTTCTTTCTTTGTTCTTTGTTATGCAAGCTTTTATGGGATAGTTGGTTTTGTGGTTACTTCGTCTTCTAGGCTGCTTTTTACAGGTCTGTAACTCTAAGCTCTTTAACTTATTTTCAAAGGGTTGAGGTTGGATGAGGATATAAGATTTGCACACCTCATTTAATTTTTGGGTCCCTGTTTTGTTTCTAGGTTTTTGTTTTTTGTCAGTAATTATTGTTGTTTTATCTATGCATTTGGTTTTTTTTTTTCAAGTTTCAATGATCTATATTGATGACAATATAACATCTCCACTGAATAGTAACTTAAAGATTAGGCTAACAAGGAGGATGTTCCTAATCCTAAAGACAAGAAGCCAAAGGTAACAAATTACTATATATCTAAGATCTTTAACTTATTTTCAACTTCATAATTTATTTCTCAATGTTCAGGTTCTTTTAATATCTTTATTGGTAACTTACATATTAGTGAGGTTTTATGTTTAAACTTTTTGAAATTCTACAAGTGTCCATTTGAGTATATTAAAAGTAATAATCATAAATGATGCTTATAATGTTTATGGGACATTGAATGAACTTGAGCTATTCATAGATGTTTAGAGGTCAACAACTAATAGTACTTTTTTGTACATTTCATATGCTTTTTTAACAAGATTAACACAAATGCAAATGTTAAATCTTAAAATGAATGGGATTTCATATGAGAATTAATGTAATGGATCAGCTTGCCATATTACATGAAGATATCTTTCTTCACACTCTATACATTTGTCCATGAAATGGTCTATGATGCTTTCAAGGAAAAGGAATAAATGTTGTTCCTTGAAGAATTTGTGCTTTAATTAATCTTAACTTTTAAATTTAATGTCTATGCTTGTAAGACTCAATTTCTTTTTATGCTCAAAATTTTAATTTCAAACGTGCCGGTAAGAATATTTATGTAAAGGTATCTTCTGCACCGGTAAGAGGCAAAGTGGATATAAACCATTTCTTTTTTCATGTCTTATCTATTAAAGTTCTTATTTCATATCTAGCTTCTTCTTTCCTTGCTTCAGTTTCACGTATGTAACATTGAATTGATTTTAGAAAATCACCTTTAGTTATATCATCCTGAATTCATAGCAAATTGGTATTAGAAATATTAAAGCTTCCTTGATTAATGAAATTGTAGATGACCACTATTAAAAAAATGTTAACATTGTTTTGAAAAACAATTAAAAAAATTGTCAAGCTCGGTTTTCATTAGATTATTGGTTGACTCTTCATGTCAAACTAGATCACATTGAATCAACACACATTCAGTTTCATTTGAAACTCGGCCTGTGATAAAGGTCAGGTCTACGATTCATCAAGTTGACCCACTGAGTTAAGTCAAATTTAATAACAATGGAGCTAACTTGAATTGGTTGTTCATACAAAAACAAATAAAGAAAGAAAGAAAGAAAAGGGCAAAGAATTGGAAGAAACTATTATTGTTTTTCTTTTTTTTATTAGAAGGTTTAATGAATTTTTTTGTTATAAAGAGAAAAACTAGAAATTAAATATTTTTAATATATAAAAAGAGAGACATTAATGTAAATTAAAATATAATTCCTTACAAAAGTTTAATAATTTTTTTAGTAGATATTAAAAATATAGCATTCTCCAATGTTTTTATATCTCACCCGACACAGTAAGAGTTTGAAGATTTAAAATTTGAATGGAGGGAAGCATGAAATAAGGTAGAGCGGGATGGGATTTTTAAAATAATACAAAGAAAGGAAAAGATAGGGTGAGATTTTTATCACTTGGATTTATAAAGAGAGAGAAGGAGTTTGTTAGAAATTTGTTTTAAGAATATGGTAATGCATATATTTATCTTAAATGTCTATTCCCTTTTAGGATAAAATTTTTATTGAAAATTATTTTTCAACATAAGTATTTTAATATGGAACATTAACATGATTAAAAGAAATTATTGGTGAATGAGAAATCAATCTAAAAAAAATCCTCAGTTAGCATGTTTTGTAAAAACTTAAAACCTGCCATCTCACATTAAAACAATACAAGATTTTCTTATAACTTATATAGTGAAAAATTTAAAAGTTGAAATTGGATTCGTAAGGCAACAAAGTTCTTAAAGAGAAGAAGTCCTATAAAAAATAGGTTTTGAGCTTAAGTCACATATACGTTCGAGCTCCCAGCCTTGATAAAGATATGTTGTAAAATAATTTTTTTTGCCATAAATAATTATCTTTTTTCAGCATATTTTGTTTAGTCATGAATGAACAATCTGAATAGTAACATTCCACTTCCATAACATTGTTAAGTAAAAAAATTTGGTTTATAAAAAACTATTAGATTTTTTATTTGTTTATTACAAATAATTAAAGTAAAATGACGGAAATTAATTATGTGTCAATTTTGGTTCCAAACTTCAGTATAAAAAGGGTTGAATGAGAGATATTTTGCACACCTAGCAATATTTCATTTGTTTTATTCTCTATTATTTTCTCATCTTCTTTTGCCTCTAGTTTTGCTTAGTTTTTGTCTCTTTTTTTTTTTCTGTATTCTAGAGCTTAGGTTCTTGATCTCTGTTGAGAGATTTTGAGTCATATTTATTTTTGTGAACCTTATTTAAGAGTGCACTAAATAAGGTGGTTATATTAGAATCCTTAAAAGCTGATTGCAATCATTTTGTTTACACCAAATGACGAGTAATAAAATTTTAAAGATAAATATTTAATATTTGACAATACCAAATTTTTATATGAATTAAATTCTAAGTACTTTAATAAGTAAATATCATTAAACAATATATTTAATATATTGCTTCCTTTACATGTATGCTTAAGCACTAAGAATTTATATAATTAATTTTTTTTTTTAAGTTTGTAAGCATGCTAATAGCTTTCCTTAAAAAAGTTTTAACTTTTTTATACTTGCATGAGTTTTATTTAGAGATCATATTGTACACATTGTAATAATTTATAATTTTCTCAATAATTGGTGAAGAAGATTAAACCTAAACAATTGCAATTGAGTTTTTTTATAACAGAGTTATCATGAACCTTACATATGTTTAAGTTAGAAAATGGTAGGTAATGCTTAATTACCAACTAACTATAATACAATATCGTTTCTTTTTGTTTTCTTTTATAATTGTTGGTCCTTGTTTTTATTCTCTGCTTTAAATATTTATATTAAATTTTATCATTCTTTTATGTCTCCAACGTGTTAGTATCTCTACCATTATTCTTTATTCTTTATTTTTTTATAATATTAGAAATTAAAAAAGGACAACGATAATAAACAAGATATTAGCTATGTAATGTAATTTGTAGCTCTTTTCAACTTTTTTTATGTTGTAATGCAATGTTTTGCTTATAAAACAAAAACCCTTAGTTATGTAATGTAATTTATAGCCCTTTTCTGCCTTTTTTTTGGCGTTGTAATGCAATTTATTGCTTAAAAAAAACCTAAGCATTGTATAGTTCTTTCGCACACACTGGCTTAAAAGCCTAACCGAATTCATGGTATTAATTTGAATAGGTTGCACAGAATTAAGCTACATAAAGCTCTATTATGCAAAAACTTGACTCGTTTAATTTGTTTTCGTAAACTCAGGCTCGATTATACTAATTATGACAAAAGGGGTCTTAATACATATAACGTAAATTTTAAATAAAATAATATTACAAAAAAAAAAGGATAATATATATTTGTAGTGTAAAATGAGAAGTATGTGTGTGTGTGTGTGTGTTAGTATTAAGTTCAAAAAAGGAAGGAAAAGACACAAAAATATCAAAAACTTTACCTTGAATTTCTATAATTAATATTTTTTTTAAGTTTGTAAGCATGCTAGTAACATTTTCATAAGAATTTTTCTAAGTGTTGGAGATCTATTTTTTAACAGTGGGTGTTAGACCTATTTAGACGCTTAACACAACATGTTATCATACTTAAATACAATAATGATGTAAGTAATGTATCATATGTAAGTGATGTATCATAAATTTCAAAATCCAAATAAAAAACATAAGCCTTACAACTAAATTCAAGGCTTGAAAAGTCATAGTATTCAATACATTGAGTCTATTAGTCCTTTCATGTTAGAAGGAAAGGTGGGGAGTTTTTTTAATGTCTCCGTCATGTTCAACCCACCAAGTCTCAGTGTGCACCTCCCCTAAAGAATAGTCTTCATTATCCCTTTTTTTTCTCACTTAAAGTGGAAAAACAGATGGGGTTGTTGTCCAACTTGAGATTGGAGAAGATGTCCTCCATCTTAGAGGGTAGAGGAGCTTAACTGGAAGACTCAAGAAATAAGTAAATTGGACTTGTAGGAGTAGGACCACTATATGGAGGGGGAATGACCTCCACATTAGAATCTGAAGAGATAAAGACTCTTTTTCTCTTCCAATGAGAAATGGCCTTTAGAATAACCAAAGTTGGTGATGGCATCCTGAGACCTCCTGATAGGGGAGAGCGAGACCCCCTCATCAGCCTCTTGACAAACCTCATTAGTAGGGAGGTTAGTTACAAGAATGTCTTCAGGAACATCTTTAGCTTGGACTTGAACTTTGGGGATCTCCTCAATGTTTATTTAAATAAAAAAAACTAACCCTTTCTCTTTGCTCTAATGGTTGATTTTCTTCAAAAGAGGAGTCGCCACTAGGAGAGGGTGTAGACATGTAACTAGGCATAAATGAGGCAGACCCATTGAATTCAGATCACGATGGTCTCAAGTAAAGACCCTGCAAAAAATAAATAGTTAAGAAATGTAAAGTATTGAAATAAAAAAACATATGAAAGCAAAATTACTTGAAACACCACATAGGCCTTTAGCCATACAACTGATATCATATTCAGTATAAAGGTTGTCCAACCTAGTATAAACCTTTTACTCCTTTAAAACCAAGAAAGATTTTTCATTTACACCTGCCGAAGGTGTCCTCCAGTAATGGGTACAACCTCAGATTGGGTTATGCCCCTCTTAAGGTCTGGTTATCCTCCAATAGCATACCTCACTATTACACACTACTCCCTCCACTTTTTTTTTTATCGAGAGGACCTTCCCTTCATGGTATTTTTCATTAGTCCATTTTATCTATTGACGAAAGTAAAAAACTAAAGGATTAAAGGCCCTCATTCAATGCTACTGATCAAGGTATAACAATGCTTAAATACCCTAACCGTAGGCCCCTCATTCAAAATCCTCAATAATTTTTTAAATAAGAATAAAATGGTACATCTATTAGGATGAATCTGAGCAGGACTGAGATTGTAATACCTCAAAAAATCCCTTACAAATCCTTGTAAAGGAAATGAGTATTCAGATAGACATATGGGGGTTGTAATGATAATATCACCCCCATTATATTTGCTGGTGACCTGAGAGATACGGTCACCAGCTTCAAGGATAATTATTATATAATCTCCTGACTGATTAGCATTAGCCAAGGATACATTGTCCCAAGTCATTAAACTCTGTATTTTGTCCACAAGAGTTTTGGGCAGTCTTAGTTGTCTCATTATGCTTGAAACCTCCTGGGGAATATCATCATCCTTTCTTCTAGCAGAAGAAGGTTAGGCACCATCCCTCTCAGATCTAGAGTCAATTCTTATGGCTAGAGATTTGCGACGAGTGGTTTCAGTTTCAGGGCTAAAACTGAAATCACCTTCAGGAGATATGTTTTCTTTTTCTTTTTTAGAAGTCATGATAGTAGAAGGAAGAAAAGATTGAAGAAGGTTATATGAAAGCACAATGAAAGAAAATCTAGTTTAACTAGACAATGAATTCCTCTCTGCTGTCAAATTGCCCTCTTTTTATAAAATATTAGGAATTTTTAATTCAAAAAATACTGGAAAAAAGGTTTAAAAAAAGTACAAGAAAAAAAAAATATAGAATGCAAGGCATATAACACCTCATTTATAACCCTAAGAAGGTCAAAAGCCTATAATATTTATTGCACGCCATCAAATGTTATTCCCAAAAACCTTTTCCTTTTCTCTAGAAATATTTTTAGACCTATAATGTCTCATCGTCTTTTCTTAAAGGATGACAAAACATCTACTGCACGATTGTCACCCTCAAAATCTCTTAAGCCTCTAATGCAAGATTACACATTAAAGGTTTGGGGGAAATTGATGAGTTAACTTTTTTGTTGAGATTTTTATAAAAATTCTATTCATCTTGAATAAAATAGGTCTAGAGAACATGTCAGACTCAAAGTACTTAGCCTTGACAGTCAGTCAAGCCTAGAGTAATATGGATCAGACAAGCATGCTAGACCTAAAGAACTTGAGCTTGGCAGTTAGCCACACCCAAGGTAATATGGGCAGTCAGCCAAGCCTAATATAACATGGGTCTTGCGAACATGTCAGACTCAAAGAACTTGGTAATGTCTAAGTCTTAAGAATATATGTTTGATTGTGGATGATCCTCTACAATAAAAGTATAAAAGACATGTTAAACTGTCATGTGTATACTCATAGGTTTATACAAGGTCTCTTAAGGAATCTGTCATACTTACTATCTCATTAATGATATGTAAAAGAAATTTATCTCCCATTAATATCACCGAAAATAAAGGGTTTTCCAATCCCTCCCTTCTCTAAAAAGACAAGGTTCAGGGGGTATAAATACCCTCAAAACCATCCAAGTAAAATGTCAGAACTTTTTAATCTCTTAAGATAAAGATATATAGATTTCATAGCATTAGCCAACTTAAAACTCAAGAACAAACATCATTATTCATGGCTATTTTTAAGTTTCCTAATTATGACTATTTTTGCAAGTACTCGAACTTCTATCATAAGC
>Ga0325410_1003262_pt1 | contig 18277 bp, 4 predicted proteins | sample PopdelMetagenome_16_FD_206182 | JGI IMG/M metagenome (GOLD analysis project Ga0325410, IMG submission 206182) | Populus deltoides microbial communities from Bellville, Georgia, United States - Xylem-PdIQD-R3 | ecosystem: Host-associated > Plants > Phyllosphere > Stem > Wood/Secondary xylem... | reverse complement strand
CTTGATTAAGAGAGGTCAGCCTGTGCAACTTCTTTCGCATAAAAGGTATTGCCTTATCATGCAGCTCTTTTGCCCCCTTTTCACTCCTTTAAGCATCATTCTGATTTTTTCACAATCCGATAATTGTCCCTGGAGATAAGACTCCCATTCAAGCATATGTCGACATCGCTTTCATCTCAAGAAATAAGCTTGGCACAAGTGTATATCCTCGTGAAACTTCTACCACTCGGAGATGTCTTTGTGACAAGCAAAATCAATCAAGCATAGGCAGTTGTCAAGCTGGCCACTGCGGCTATTATTAATCTCTAGCCGTAGACCTGAACCAACAAGAGATTTCGTTAAATGATTTTAGGATAGAAATGGAAAGTGATATAAATCTGTTTTTACCGTTTTTTCGTCTTTTTTTTTTTTTTTTTATCTCAGTACGTTAACCAAACACAATCTAGTTGATAGTCAAAGATATCCAAGACATCATTTAATAATTGACTTTGTCTGATCTTGATACCAATCTCTGTGATTCTCCGGTAGCCTACTATGAAGTTTACCAGTCCTCACATTCTACCCTATCTTTTTCCCCATGAGCATGCTTGGGGGAGGAGATCTCCCAGGAAGAAGCTGCCCATGGGTTTGAAACAGGAACAGTGTCAGGAATAATTGTTAATATTTTCAACATTGAAGGAGACAGTGAATAAGGATGTCGCTTAAAGAGGATGTTAGGGCTCTGATTTGTCTACTTCCAGCAAGTGTAATAGCAGTTTCACTGAGAGATATAACATGGAATTTTCTACATTCCTCCCCGCTAAACCACCACGATGAGTATATCAGTAACCTGTCAGTCAATAAAAGTAAAAATCTGATTGTAATTTCCGGTGATTTATGCCTTTTTTTTTAATCGACGGAAAGAACAGTAGGATGCCTTTTTTCTACAAAATTTTTAGGAACTTGTGCAGCCTGCCCAGGCAAAAAGGAATTTCCCTATTTTACAAATTGCATTTCCACATATAATACCTGCGGCCCATATACTAGGCTAGGCTATGAAAGACTTCTTTCAAGTATAAAAATGACAAAGTAATTAATAATCTGATAAAATTAGGATACACAAAACCACAAATAAAAAAAAATAAAGTTAAAAAGAATTTTGAAATGTAATATTAATGTAAAGATTAAATAAAGATAAAACAATTATCAAGATTAAAGGATTCATTAATAGTATTTTAAATAAATGTAGTTTAAATTATTTGTAATTGGAAACTACACATAAAAGAGGTTTCAATCAAATAATTTATCATTAATAAATTATTTAAAGTTATTAATATGATCATATTAATTATTTTATTTAAGTAACAACAATATTTGTAAATGTTGCCTAGTATTCATGTAGTAACTTATGTTAATAATAAATTAAGTTTTATTTTTAACACATATATCGATTATCTATATAGTATTATCTATATAGTAGGCTAGAATCAATCATGTGTATTTATTGTGCTATCGCACTCATATCATTGTATCCTCGGTCAGAGTCCAACCACTGCGATCCTTGCACTTCATCACCTCTGTCCAAGTCTGAGGCTGCCTGCCTTGTATGTAAGATATTCTTCATTCCAGGAACAAATATTTCTACGCTGGAAACAAACTGATGAGCAAACTCGTTGATGAATATGATCAAGGAGAATCGAATCTATGGAGATTGCACACATTTAGCTAAACAAGTGGGTGACTATTGAAACAACAATCATATCGTCAACAAACGATTGCACACAGAATCAATCAAGGACTTGCATTAAGTATTAAAGACCACAGGCTGAAAAGGAAAAAAAAAGTAATTAAATGTTATTATTTGGGCTCGTTTTAAGGGTGCACGTCCCTTTTGCCTTGTACTTCCTCACTCAAAGCAAAAGAGCTCCTCACTCAAAGCTTATTTTTTTTGCTTTTAAAAATAAAATAATCATTACACTGTAATAAAAATATCATATATCCTCTGGAAAAAAACAGTTGTACCCTCAATTGCAAGCCTATTCAGTGTTTTTGGCAAGAATAAAAGAATATTTATACTGTTTGAATCCACAATGTTTTGTTTTGTGTCTTGACAAATTATGTTTTGTATTATTTCCAATCCAGACCCGACAAAGAGAGCACTAGAGAATCATTTAATGGTCAGACTACTAGTTTTAACCAGCTGAACCTCGTCTTAGCTACCCATAAGTCTTGTACATGGGACTTTTCATCGCGTGTTGTGGATATTAAGCTGGTAGTAATGTCCTCTTATTATCCTCGGAGGTATTTGGTCATGGATATTCTTATTATTGATGTTTTGTTATATCGTTTCTTTGTATTAGGAGCTTGCAATGGTGGATGGTTAAGCATTTAGGGTTCGTTTTTAAAGCGGCCAAACACACTTATTTGGAGGTTCAGCATCGCGGTTGCAAGATATGATCTTGTGAGTTTTTCTTGTTTGTTTACCACTGTCTGAATTCTAGACAACCAATCTGGCTGATAGGAACTCTTGTTTTATCAATGTAGCAAATATTTACAATGGATGGTAGTAAACTGGAATCATGTCTAAGGTCTTTTAATAGTTTAGGGCAGGGGCACCAAGCTAACAACCTCCTCGTTAAAGGAGAACTGCAGCAACCAGTTCTGCATGTATAAATTCTTCACAATCAGAATGTTCATTAAAGCAGTTGTTTAAATTTTCTAAGATCTTGATTGCTCACAGACGAAAATATCATCTACAGATGCAAGTGAAATGTTAGAGCTTTTGATGAATTTTACATGAGATCGAGCATGGATGGGAACTACTGCTGTATCCTTCTATACTTGCTCGTCAATTTTGTGACTGGAAACCTGTCCAAAAATTCATAGGTTTAACTTGTCTGTTGCACAAGCAACTTTAGAAAATTATAAAATTCAGGGTTAGGCTGGCTAGTTTTGTCTGTGGCAGTACGAAATGACAGTGTGCAATTGGTAGCTACAACTGTTCTAATTAATCTGAATGATTTGGATGAACTTTTTTCCCATGCAGTATGAGGCTGCAGCCTCTTGAACTTAAAGGAATTCAGCAAAAAACTTTCTGAATTTGCTGCAAGCTGTGTCTATGAGGAGAGAAGACGTGCTTAGGAGATAGAAGTTGAGGCTAGCTTGTTTGGAGTCTGGAAAAATGGAAAAACATGGCTTTATAATTATCCATATCAGCATGCATGCCTCATCAGTAATGGGGTCAAATTTTCCTGATAGCCTTCAAGTAGATATCCCATGAATATGATGATGTGCTGCTCATCTCCAGAGACAAGCTGAAACTTTCAATGAGTCTTCCATCTTTGAGAGTTAAGATCATCCCTTCTTCCTGGTACTGATTACCTTAACTGGAAAAAACGATGTGAACCTGTGTGGAATAGATTGTGATAAGAAGCTGTCAAAAGAATACCGTATCAATAATGAGCAGCTCTCATCTTTCTTCAACTGTTCTTGTTGCAAACTCCTAGCACGAACATGTGATATGTTGCTAGTAAAAACATCCAAAGAAAAAAACTAATTTTTTTCCATGTAGAGATTAATCAACACAAAAATACAGTAGATATAATTATAAGCATCCATGCTAGAAAATGTAAGTGAATTAATCAAATAAAGTCTCCAACTTTTATTTTAATTTTGGTAAGCTCAATGATTTATTACTAAGTGAGTATTTGAGTGGGAAATGTGGTGATTTTTTTTTCAATGAAAAGCATATATTTTTTTATTTTAGAAGATATATTGTGTTTTAAAAGGATTATAGTTTTGAAAAAAAAAACCACTATACCTCCCACCCAAACACACCAAATAGAATTGACAAAATTAATTGATAAATATACTATGAATATAATTTCTAGAAAAAAATATTATTAATAACAAATTAAAACTTTGTATGATATTGTAACTTTTTATTTAGTGTTTTTTTATTATTATTTTGATATGTTAATATTAAAAATAAAATTTTAAAAATAAAAAGTTATATTATTTTAATATATATATTTTTTAAAAAATTACACTTAGTAATACAATACTAAAAAAATTAAAATAGGATGAATAAAAAGTTCCCGTGATTGACCGAGAATAAATAGACAAACGGATCATTATATTATAATTACAACAAAAGCAAAAAGATGATGGTCTTTTGCGCAGTGAATTCACCGGCAGCCCCGTAATTATTGTCAACTTTGATGTTTCTCTGTTTTTTTCCTCTGTCATGCAAGTCTTCAGCTGGTCCAGATCTATTCTCCTTGGTCTAAAAGAGAGCGTGGTGAGGATTTGGGAACTAATCATTCGTAGGTTTTAATCTCTGGGAAAACACATATGGTTCAAGGTATCTGGAGCGGACAAAGTGGCGACGGTGGCTCTCTGCTATGCTCTACGCCGTTTCTCTTAGGCAGCATAGAGGCCAGTTCATGGTTGCCAGCAGATCAGAGTGGTGGCTATCACCAAGGCCAGACCAGTTTCGCTAGTTAGACAAATCACCGATATGGGTAGCCGTTGTTTGGGCAAAAACTACGCTCAGGAAGTCAAAGAAAAAGCACCCCAGGTTTCTAGTTCTGTTAAGATTCCTCATCTTCACAGTTAATTATGTTAAAATTATGCTCAGGATACTAACTTATTGGTGCTTTTTTTTGGGTTTTGAATGCAGTTTTCAAAGGATATCGAGTGGGATTTCTTGGGCAATTTATAGAGTAATCAAGTTAAATCTTTACTAGGTATTGTTCTTTTGCCTTCTTCGTTGGTTTAGAAATCGTGGTATAAACTAAAAAGCAATTATATCCATTCATTAATTCTCTAGAACTTGGCCTACTGATTTACCAGAAAGGAGAACAAGCCAAAACTACATGTCGTTCAAGCTTTAAATTATTTAAATTATGGATTTTTAACCATTCTTGCTTGATTAATTGTTGGTCAACAGTGATTGGATTTGTTTTTATGATTACCTATGTTTAATTTGTTCTTTTACATTGTTGAACTTCATCTAAGAAGAACATTATTGGTTTGGTTACAAGAAGATGGTGTGGGGAGCTATTTTATTTTTTAAAAAAATTAACTTGGGTATAGTTTAACTTGAAAATTTACCACATTCTACCAAACATATAATAATGTCTTGTTTTTTAAAGATTTTCTATAATATCAACCAATGCCTTCTGATATTTCTATAAGACTTTCTATAATAATTATTGATAGTGATGATGGTGGTATTCTTTCTACCCAGGGAAGTGAAGAAGAAAAGCGAGATTACTACAAATAGAAAGGAGTTGGATGGAACAACATGATTGGTTAGTTATTCTTCATAAGGAGAATTTCTATGAATATCTAAGTGGTATGATTACTAATTCATTACTTGAGTTCAACATTTAAGTTATATAGATTTGAGAAGAAATCATTTTGAAGGGAATCATTTTTCATATTTCATTGGGTCCTAAGCAAATCGAGATACTTGAATCTCTAATAATTTTTTAATTGTAACTCTCTCAAATTAGCTTTGCAACCTTTTAAGTTGTAATTTTTTAATCTTAGTTATAATTCTAGTGTTAATTTTGAAAGTTTTGACTACCTCTTTAACTTTTTTTTTTCTTTTGAGCATCTTGACCTGAATAGAAATGATCTTAGTCAAGCCATTGACTGGGTGCAAGCGGTTAACAAATTTTCTCTTTTAAAAGTTTTATTGTTAAATGATTGTTATCTTTCAAACAACTGTCCTTTCTCTCGTTCTTTTATAATTTCTTCTAAATCCCTTGTTGTCACTCTCTCTCTTACAACCATATTGCTTCTACTTTCAATTGGTTGTCCAAACTTTAGTAACAACCTTGTTTATCTTGGTCTTGGATATAATTGGAATATCAATTTTGAAAATCTTAACGGTTTTTTTTTTTTTTTTATCTTTCTTCTTTAGAGGATTGACCTGAGTGGAAATAATCTTAGTCAGACCAAAGATTAGTTACTAGTGCTTGCCAAACTCCCTCACGTACATGAATTGTATTCAAGTTTTTGTAGTTTTTCAAATGTCATTCCTCCATCTGTTTCTCTTGCAAGTTTTTTTAAATCTCTTATTGTCATTGATTTCTCAAAAAACTATTTTACTTTAATATTCAATAGGTTGTCCACCATCAATAATAACTTAACTGTTCTTGACCTATTATATAGTTTATTACAAGGTTCAATTCCATATGCTTTCAAAACATAATTTCTCTTATAATTCTTGATTCATCCATTAACTAATTACATGGCATTTCGAGATCATTTGGGCTAATGTGCAATTTAAGTGCCCTACATTTGGGACAAGACAATCTCACTAGAGAACTTTCTTAGTTCTTTCAAGACTTTTATAAATGCATGGAAAGCTTATTAGAGATTCTTGAGCAATATAACAATCAATGTTATGGTTCATTGCCTGACATCACAAGATTCACTTCCATAAGAGAGTTGAATTTATCTTGACCAATTGAATGGATTTTTATCGAAAAGATTTGGACAATGTTTTGAACTTGTTTCCTTAGGCTTGAGTGGCAATCAACTCACTGGATCATTGACCGATGTTATGATGCTTTCATTATTGAGAGGGTTGTGGATCAATAACAATCGATTAGATGGAAATGTTTTTAAAAGTGTTGGAAGCCTATCTCAACTCATTTCATGTTAGGAGAATTTTGTACAAGGTGTGCTGTCTGAAGCTCATTTTTAAATCTTTTCAAGTTATACATATTGAATTTAACTCATAACTCAATGGCTTTGAAATTCGAGTTTAACTAGGCTCTCATTTTTCAATTAGATTGAATGTTGTTTTCATCTTGCAATTTAGGCCTCATTTTCCTTAATGGCTTCGAAATCAAAATGATGCATTTCAACTTGGTTTCTCTTCTGTTGAAATTTGAGATATCATCCCTAATTGGTTTTGGAATTTCCAATTCCAAGTTAAAACTCTTAAACCTTCCTCACACTAAGAGTATTGAAAATTTGCTAGATTTCTCATCAAAATATCACATCCTCCAAATCATATATTTGAGTTTCAACTAGTTTGATGATTCACCAACACCGTTTCTATCAAGTTGTGTGGCACCTTTTGTATTTCTAACAATATCTTTTTAGGGCTAGTTTGTATTTCATGTGAGATGGGAGGTATAACCTTGGATATCTTAACCTCTTAAATAACCTCTTATCATGATGACTTCTTGATTGTTTAGAAAATTTTGAAAATCTAGGAATTCTAAATTTGACAAACAACAATTATTCTTGTGTAATTCTCAATTCTATTGGATATGGGCATTCTTATAACAATTGAATTTGCACAGTAATAGCTTTGTCGAAAAATTACCTTGTCTTTAAGCAATTGCAGTAGTCTAGTCTTTTTAGATATGATTACAAATAAGTTGCAAAGAGAAATTGGATATAAGAAAGCCTGACATCTATGAAATTCCTTTCCCTACAATCTAATGGGTTTAGTGGAAGCATACCACCACATCTTTATCACCTAAAACATATTATGATCTCGGACCTATCTCTAAACAATATATCTGAAATCATTCCAAGATATCTTAGTAACCTTACTTCCATAATTTGGAAAACAGTTTGTGAGAATTCAATAACTAGTAATGGAGCTAATCTTGAATGGTGACTTTTTCAAATATCCTTATTAGAATAAGGTCAGGATTGAAAGGAAATGAAGAGAGTATGATTATAAAAGTAATTTTAGGCTTTTAAGGATCATTAATTTTGCATGAAACAAATTAATATATGAAAATCCAGAAGAAATAATAGGACTTTTAAAGTTGGTTTCACTAAACTTGTTAGGAAATAATTTGACTATAGTAATATCTCAAAAGATTGGGTGGTTGAGACAATTTGAATAACTCGATTTGTCAGGAAACCAATTATTAAAAGCAATTTCTATCACAAAAGCTAATTTACATTTTCTAGATTACTTGAACCTCTCTAAGAGAGCGTTTGGAAATGCGGGTCAACTCGTGTTTTAAAAAAAAATCAATTTTTTTTTTGCTATTTTTTTTAATGTTTTGGATCGTTTTGATTCGCTTTCTCAAAAATGATTTTTAAAAAAATAAAAAAAACATCATTTTGATGCATTTCAGATTGAAAAACACTTTGAAAAGCAAACGCAACCATATTCCCAAACCGGCCCAACAATCACTCGTTGGGGATGATTCCATTAAGCGCTGAGGTTGTGTGAGCTAAGAATTTCATTTGAATAATTGTTGTTGGTCAAATTCAAAATACTTAAGACTTGCGAAATTCATTAAACAATTAGGAAGATATTTCGACAAGAGGTTATTTGAGATGTCAATGATACTTAATATACTACTTGCAATCCTACATGGAAGAAAAAAAATTAGACTTGAAAACTTATTGTTAGAGAGAAATAATGCTAATGGAAAATGTGGTAATGGACCCTCTAAGTGGTTGAAACTCAAATTTATGGTGTGGAGGTTAAAATATTTTGATGATAAATATAACAAAATTCCACTCATCTTGTTGTTAAAAAGGTTTTAGTGAATCAACTTGGAATTAGACAACTTTCAAAATCAATTAGGAATGATATCCGAAATTTCAACAAAAAAAGATATCAAGCTAATATATATCATTTTGGTTTCGAAGCCATTAAGAAAAATAAGAGCTCAATTTGCAAGAAAATAGAAATATAATAATCAATTGAAAAGTGGGAGTCACAAGGAGTTATTAGATGTATTCAATACATTTAATTTAGAGAGATTTGAGAAATGAGGTTCATGCATTATCCTTTTCAGAAAATCCCCCTAATATACAATTTCTTGAGCTAAGATAGGTTTTCAATAATTTTTTATTAAGATCTTTTCAATTGATTCGAAGAGAGAACCAACAATCTAATGGAAGTGAATTTTATAATGTCAAGCAGTAAACCATGAAATTAATTGTTGTATAGCTTTAAAATCTCTAGTGAGCTCTCCATGCATTTATATAAGTCTTGAAAAAACTAAGACAACTCTTCAGTGATTGTTTTCTCTTAATTGCAGTTCATTTAAACTGCATATCTACCAAAATAAACTCAAACAGCCTTGTAAACCGGTTGAAGGATAGATTAAGATTCCTAAAAAAAATCTCTTTGCATATGGAATTGAACCTTGTAATATGTTATATGAAAGGTCAAGAACAATTAAAGTGTTATTGAAGTTGGACAATCAATAAAATATTAAAGAAGTAAGATGGTTGTTAAAGAAATCAATGTTTACTAAGAAATTTAAAAAAGTTTACAAGAGAGATGGAGGAATGATATTTGAAAGATCACAAAAACTTTACTGCAATTCATGTAAGTAAGGAACCCTAGTAAGCACTCGTAGCTAGTCATTGACCTAACTAAGATCAAGTCAAGATATTCTAAAGAAGAAAGATAAAGGAAGCCAATCGAGGTTTTCAGAATTGATATTCCAATTATTTCTGAGATCAAGATAAATAAGATTGTTGAATAACCAATTGAATGTTGAAGAAACAAAATGATTGTAAGAAAGAGAAATAGGATAGTCATTTAACTTAAAGACTTTTAAAAGAAGAAACTTGTTAATTGTTTGCACCTAGTTAGTGGCATGATTAAGATCGTTTTCGCTTAGGTCAAGATATTCAAGAGAAAAAAAGGTTAAAGAGACAATTAATGCTTTCAAAATTAACATCAGAATTATAACTGAGATAAAAAAAAATTACAATCTTGAGAGGTTGCAAAGCTGATTTGAGAAAGTTCCAGTTTAAAAATTGTCGAAGAGATTCATGTATTTGCTTAGGGACCCAACAAAATATGAGAAATGATTCTCTTCAAAATGATTTACTCAGATCCATGTAACTTAAATGCTGCAACTCAAGTAATAACTTAGTGATCGTTCCACTTAGATGTTAATATGTATTTTTATGATGAAAATCAAGAAGAGTAACATAATCAGTTACGTTGTTGCATCCAACTCCTTTTTATTTATAGAAATTTCTCCTCATCCTTGAGTAGAAAGAATACCACTATACTCATAGTCACCATCACTAATTATCATAGAAAGTCTTACATAAACATGAAAATTATTATATGCTTGACAAAATGTGCCAAATTTTCAAATTAAACTATGCCAAAGTTGAATTTTCAAAAAATAAAATAGTAAATCATCAACTTATTTTAAGCATGGTATGATGATTGATTTAGTTAACTATAGAAATTACGTAACTATCTTACAAAGCACCATTTCAATTTGCTTGATATGTTAATAAATTCCATATATATATATATATCCCAACTTCGAACAAAGATTAAGAAGAGTGACAAGACTAGTTGCCTCAAATGAAAAATTTGAATAAAAACTTTTATGGTATTTTAGGAGTAATTAATAATATCTTATTAGTTACTACTTTACTTTTGGGATCCATTTTATTTTCTCTCTTATTTTTAAATTTGTCTCTTTCTTTAAAGTGAGCTACAGAGAGTAATTAATAGCGTGCCACTAGTTATTCTTTGGGCATTGTCATAAACCTTTTTTGGATTATTTCCCTTAAATTTATCTTTTTTTTTCTTATGAAATTAAGAATAGAAGTAATAAGACTGACAATGTGGCAAAAGCAATTTGAGAGAGTTTCAAAATATATAGAAGAATCAAACTGGAATTTCGGATGAAATTGGGAGCTTAATCATGTCTTATTGTACCCAAGCCTAGAGAGATAATGTAGATTCAATGTCAAGTTAAATGATTATTAGACGGAACTGCATGAAAATTAAGTCCAGAGATTTAATTAGATTTTTAATAAGCCAATTTGATTTAATCATTGGCCAAATTAAAAGATTTAATTATGTTTAAGAATTAATTTGGGTTAAATTAAAAGATTTAATTAGGTGCAAGAACTTAATTATATTTTTAGTGGGTCAAACTAATTTTATTAGCTATTTAATTGGTGAAAAATTAAATTTAGGAGCTCAATTTGGGTTTAATTGAAAAGATTAGAATTTTAGATGAACAAATTTTTTTTCAAAGTCAATTGATTGAAATCAGGGATAAAATTGCAAGAAAATCAAAGTTGAAGGTCAATTAAGGGTTAAATTGAAGAAATTTATAGTCAATGACCTTTTTCAAAAAGACGTTTAACTTTGGGGATATAATTTGTTTGAAAACATGGGTGAAATTGAAAAAATTAAAAGTTTAATGATCAATTGAGAGTTAGTTTGCGTAAACCCAAAACTGAGGATCAAAATAAAAAACACGTTGAAATTCGGGATTGATATTGGAATTTGATGAGGGTAAAATTACATAAAATTAAAAATTTTAAGTCAATTAAGGGTGCAGGTACGACTAAAAGAAATAAAAAACCAAATGACTAAATTGAACTTTAGTCAAATTCCTAATTAAAACCCTAAGTAGTCAAAATAGTGTCGTTTCATTTAAATGAAACAACTCATTTTAATCAAAATAACATTGTTTTGACCAGTAGAAACAACAAAAAGAGAAAAAGAGAAAGCTGGATGACTTGTCTAGTTATTGTTCATCATCTTCTATCTTTGTACCTGAAAAGGATGCTCAGGTTGCTACTTTTTTAGAGCAGTTAATGATTTGTCTCTCAACCAAATCAGACAAACCATACACAATTATGATGGCCTGACATTGTACTACATCCTAATGTAATTCTTATTGGCTAATTGCCTCTATAGTTGTTGTGGTACCGCCCCCAAAGAGGCCAACCTGATCAACATTTAACAGCCTAATTTTCACAGATCACGATGACAACTTTAAACCAACAGTTGAGATCCTTCTAGCTTGAATCAAGGACCAAGATTGGTCCCTAATAAAGACAAGATGTTCCTCTTCCACCCTCTATAAATAGAAGTGGATTTTGAGTATTGAGGGGCAATAAAGTTGGGTGGAAAGTTAGCCAAAAAAATTAGCTTTTACACCATTTTTTTTACCAACCAACCTTGTTTCCTCTTCATCCTCCTTTTCCCATACCAACACCGTGAGTGATTCTTACCAGCCACACCGCCAACTAGAAGGCCACCACCGGCGCTTCTAGCAGCTTCAGCAACTCGAGCAATAGTCATCAATCACCAGCTTCTCCACCATTCCCTTGTCGGACCCCCCCGGTCACCAGGTAACCACCTTCATCACCCTTCCTTTTTTTTCTTTTTTTTCTGTGTAAACATGCAGAAAGTGACTTATAATTCATGTTTTGCAGTTACCGCATAGTTTAGTCATTAGGCTAGGTGAATTACTAAGTTGTGTAGACTGGAACCTCAGCCTAGCCCACATGGCTGGGTTAGGTCCAGCCCATTATATATAAAAAAGGAGAGAAGATTGTTGGGTTGTTAGTTGGCCCAACTCAATCTGAACGAGTCATGCTTGGGCTTCGTGCCTGAGCAGCCCATGTATTAAAAAAAAGATAATAATACTTCAAAAAAATAATAAAAAAATAATTTTTCAAAAGACCATTCTAAAATTATATGTGGATCCGTCGCGTGTTTTTCTAACAATTTTGTCTAATATTGGACCGCAGACTTACACTGTAGGATATAGACACTATTAAAATATCTGATTTTCTCCCATAAAAAATAGAAAAATCCAAAATTTCAAAAATGAAATTTATTTTTAAAAAAAGATGTTTTGTTTTCTTACATCCTAAAGGATTTTTTTCATGCATATTTTTCTAAAAAATATAAAAATCATATTTATATCATGTTTTAAAAATGCAACAATGGATATCATAATTGGTTTATGATTATCCATTGAGTTTTGGTCAAAATACCAAAAATCTCATAATAACTAGTTTGTTACCCGAAACATTAGGAATAGGAAATAAATGTCATGATAAATCTTGGATTTAGAACAGTTAGAATTTAACCCAATAAGATAGAGACTAACAGATAACATGACCTAGAAAAAATAATTGACAAACAATGCAGTTTACTTTAGGTAGAGTGCACCAGAGGTAATATGTCTTCCCCTTGCACAAGAAGTCCCCTTTACTCGGACTCTCGCAGACCATTAGGTTTTCTAGTGACCACAATACTAGGTGGCGGGTCCTGAACTTAATAATCATAACTTTATGATTAAATCCAAAACTCTCTTTAACTTCCAAGAGGTAGCTCCGTTGTGCACATCGTGACAGGCATTATAATTATTTTTTAATTTTTAACCAGTATTTTCATTATTTTCTTAATTCTTTTGTATAATTATTATGGATATTTAAAGTGTCGACTTAGACTATCATGTTGCATAATAGATGTATGATGCTAATGAAGAAATTTTGAGAGGTTGGTGCTCGATAGTTACAAGGTTAAAAGATGTTTGAGAATCTAATAGTAATTGTTTTTCAAAAAAAATTTTTCCTTAGAAAATTATCAAAATAATATTTTATCTTTTAAAATTTATTTTTTACATCCGCACATTAAACAATCTAAAAACACTAAAAATATTTTCAAATTTTAATAAAAAAACAAGTTCATATTAACTCCCAATCACCCCACTTCTAAAAAGATGAATTTGTTGAATTGATTAATTAGTTTATCCAAAATGTAACAATTTGGTCTCAATAAGAACTTGCATGATTTATATAACTTGTTTTTTTTGTGATGACCTGTATGATCCATGATTTTCAAAATCACAAGTGTTATATTTGAATCCGTATTTTAATTACAATATTGACGTAAAACATAACTTGCCTGAAAGCAATTGCCTTCTCCATAAATGTTCTATATATACATAATACAAATGTATATATCTCGGGTCGAGTAAGGTTGGGATATTCATTAATCATTGATTATGGTAACTATCCAAATTTCAGGTAAGTATCTATTGGTTCAGATGAAATTACTATCCCTACATACGATGTCAAATTGTCTGCAAAATTGTATTTACATCTTGTATTCCTAGACCACAAACAACTCTAGGGCCCCTGACAAGCTCCCGTATACTCCTCATATCTTATGAACCCAGCTGCAAGCTCCCGTATACTCTTCGTATCTTATGAACCCAGCTGCTGCGATGATGCTCGTCCCTGCCCTCGTGGCATTTTCTTCGACCCCGCTGCCAAACATAAAACCGAATATCACTAAACACAATGTAGCTCATGTCATATCACAAGGAAGCACTTCTTCGGTACGATAAATTAAAACAATTGTGGATTGCCATCACTGCAAGCTAATAGCAAGATTTCAACCGTCCTAATGATAGATGCATGCACGTAGAACAAGCTTTTTTCATCTAATTTGCATGCATCATGTTCTTACTCTCTAAAGATATTCAGAAAGAGTTCCCATTTTAAATTCTCAAGTGGAAGCAAGAATTCCAATCTAAGCCCTCTCAAGACGACAAATCATTGTTGGCCAAATCTGGCCATTCAATAACATGCAGAAGGCAATCACTTTCCAGCAAGGGTAAGCTATTTATACTTGGCATTCGTGGACGCTCATCTTATCTGTTTACTATGTTGTTTATACTTAACTGGTATTGGCTTATAAGTTGTGTCCTCATTGCAAGCTTGAACAGCAATAATATTCAGGCCTTTCAGTAATACAAACGCACATGCACGCAAATATACAGAGAGAGAAAGGGAGAAAGAGAGCATACGATCTTCAACATCCTTCATCTGGTAATAATGGGGAGCTATTTCTACCAGCCAGTCTGGCTTTAGTTCCGTTACCTGCAATTCGTGTTCCAAATTTCAGCTATAACCCAAAACATTTTCCAATTTCCAAGTGAAGGCCTTGTTGATGGGAGTAATATCTGAATTGTGTGTTTGAGATGAGTAAAACTTGCCTGCCTCATGTACTCCTTAGTAGTAAGAACCAACTCGTGGTATATAACCCATCTTGGGAGCACCTGCATTGAAATAAATAAAATATATAAACACACAAGAAAACACTACTTGGATAATGGGATTTGTATGAGTTGAAATAACAAATGCAGCCTGATATGTACTTGACTCCTTGTGAATTTCCCCAGCCAAGAAAACGCTTGTATGGTGGAGCACATTAAAGAAGAAAAACACTTCAGGACAAGCTTATGGTGGAGCGCATTAGAGAAGAAAAAAACACTTCAGGACAAACTTATGCACAATATAATTTTTATTGGAACAATATTATCTTTAAGGAAAAAATCTTGAACAAGTATTACTTATAGCCTACATGCCCAACTGATGAGTGAAGATGACGAAAAGGAAATTTCCCTATTTAACACAGGTTAAAGCCTTCTAACGTTGTGCAAAAGTTTAGCTCAAGCATTTAGGTTCCTTCGACAACTTAAAATCCAGATAGATCAGGAAACAAAGAAATGTCAACATCTGTGAGATTTATAAACAGTTTCCATAGTCATTATATGCCTAATCCCAAAATTGGTCTCGGTTGAACAACCATCCTGGTCTATATATGCTTATGCCTAGTGTTTATGCAAACTACGCATTCCAAAATTATTTGCAGCAACTACACCAGATAAAAACCAGAATCACCCATAGCAAATTCCCTACCTAGATAGTATACAAATCTTTTCAATGGAAGATGTCATCCTGAGGTTAAGAAAATAAAAAGCCACGGCGGTTTACTTCAAACTCATTTCAAGTATAATACAGAAACCAGGGACAATATCTATTTTGAATATGTTGATATGCCATCCTAGACAATCACAAAGAATCATTAATGACAAAGGGCCTGTTTAGCGTGCCTATAAGCAAAGCACCCCTCTTAGTTGATAATAATAGAAGCAGGAGAAGGTGATGTTCTCTCATAAGCATCTTTTACCTGCTTTTCTGAGATATATGCTTGCCTTTTCAAAAAGCAAGCTCTTTACCAAACACTTCTACTTTTAAAAGCTAGACAAAAGCTGCACACTAATATGCATAATAGCAAGGCCAAACAGAGCCAAAACACATCTCACCTGCGACAACCCTGAGCTGGGATGAATGTGAACCGTCTGTGAATGTTTCACAGTTTTGTAGGATCCATTCTTCTGTAGCCTAGCAGAATGGGGGAAAAAACCTAGAAAGGACAATTAGACTTGAATTAAATACTGAAGATCACATGAGTATTTTGACTCCAAATAAATAGTAATAGTTATTGCTAGTAAATTTACCAGAAGTTATGGACTTCTTTATCGCATCTAAATCATTGGGGTTGGATGATAGCTCAATTTCAACCCTCTCCAAAAGGCCCTCCAACTGGTCTCGTACATCCCTGGCTCGCTTCATACTCCTTACCTGATACCATGGGTAACAAGGTACTACAGATCAGATATCGCTATAAAGAAAATTGAAGGGCTAAGCTGAGTGTCAGATGAACTATATTGTCAAATTTGCAGTTTAAAATATATACACTTCAAGTCTACCATGAGTAAAAATCTGTAAAAATAAAAATCTATGGTTAAAAATATATTAACATGAACAAAATAAAAATCTGTAACCACTCATATTGTGATGGCCAGCATCAATCAGTGTCATAATCCCGAGGTGAGGCCACACAATATTGAAGATTATCTTCATGTCTATGGTACCAAGAGTGTGGAGCTTAAATTATAAACTAAATCTATAACGGCAGTAATGCAGCTGGAAGAACTGCTTGGCTTTCCAAGTCAACAAAATTCACACAACACTAAACAAGTGAAGAAATTAGCCCACATTTTGGACTCCAGCATGGGTAGGAAGTTAAATTTTCGAACTTGAAGAGGGGGGGGATATCAATCAAACAAACTTCCTGCCGTCATGCTGAATTGTTCATTACTGAGTTCTAGGCATTTTCTTAGTTCTAAACTCACAAAAAATTCTTTATGCCAAGTTAAAAGGTTTAAAGTGATAAAAGGTTGTGTGTGTGTGTGAGAGAGAGAGAGCGAGAGGGAGAGAGGGGGGGAGATCAAAATTAAAATAAGAGTTATCATTATACTGCCACGAATAACTTACCACATGCTGGCAGTGGTCAGAGATCAGACTTTTATGAGAATTGGCTTTGGAGGCTATATTTAGTTTTTCAATTACGATGGGAGCAATCTATTTGAAATTCAAGTCAGATCTCCAGATGCCATGTGCATATTGTGCTGCTTGAAAAACTTCATGTTCGGTTTTACTAAAAGGGCTCAAGTGTGCTGATATACCAGCATGCAAAGAACTATTTATCCAGAACCGGGGGAGAAAAAGGACTATTTTGGAACCTACACCCTGCACCCATTTTATGGATCAGAGGCCTCAACAGTTGGAATTTCAATTAACACGAAACTTGGACTCATGTCTATTTTGAACACTCACAGTGGGTAACATAGAACAAAGAATCAGGAATTTAGATGACAATATGCGATTCTAAAATATTGAGCCATACCTGAATATAATTTTCATAACACCATTGTGTCGAATAATTAGTTTCCTTCCAAGAACTATACACCTAAAAACATCAGCAACAAACATGGTGAGGCAACCATTCTGGACACCTTGAATCAAGTAAAATGAGTAATTGAAATGTAGTTCATAAAAAAAAAGGGAAAACCACAATGATAATGCAATTCATATCATAATTTCTGAAAATGTAACATAGAAAGCTATCAAAATCAGAGCAATATATTGCATATCCACTCTAAAGTAAACTGGGAAAATTACCAGTTCAGTTTTAGGAAGTAAAAGGCCAATAAGTTCTATCAACATTTTCATTGACCAATAAGTTCATATTTGAATTATTTATCCAAAAAAGTTATATTCCATGTGTGCTTTTACTTTTTTTAAGGGAACTCATAGATCTAAACCTTTATTTCTTATTTTTTTTTTATTAGATTTTCAGCTTGCATTATTTATTGCATTTTAAAATTTTAGAATTCTTCAACTCGTGTACCTTTGGGGGGGGGGGGGGTAATTGATGTGTGATGAAGATCTCGTTCACATTTTGCATCATATGGTATTTCTTTTGGAGAACTATGAGTTAACAGCGACGAAAAGTATACAACAAGCTCTTGAAGAATTTACTAGGAAAAGAAAAAAATGAAGAAATTAAGCTCGGTCTAATGAGTTCTCTTCCAAAAGGTAGGACAATTAACAATAAATGATAAATGTATATTTCACATTTGAAAGGGTATTTTGAAGAGTACAAAATAAAATACTTTCTTAAAAAAGAATTGAAAAGATGAACCATTAGCCACTAAAAATTTTGATTGAACCTACTAGTCTTTAGCTTCTTTTCTTTTTTTTCCTTTTGATGAAAATTAGCCTTCTGCTTTTTAATTTCCCAAGTAACCTTGTTCTAACTAACAAATGAATAACAAACAGGGAGAAAGGGGGCGGGGGAGAGAGTGAT
>Ga0325410_1003258_pt1 | contig 18288 bp, 10 predicted proteins | sample PopdelMetagenome_16_FD_206182 | JGI IMG/M metagenome (GOLD analysis project Ga0325410, IMG submission 206182) | Populus deltoides microbial communities from Bellville, Georgia, United States - Xylem-PdIQD-R3 | ecosystem: Host-associated > Plants > Phyllosphere > Stem > Wood/Secondary xylem... | reverse complement strand
ACAACAAAAAAAACATTTGAAAGATGGAAAACATTTAACTACCTTCGACGATCCCGTTGTTTGAGTGGAAAGGACAAATAGCAAATAATTTTGTCCAATTGCAAAATTTGGTCACAACCGAACATTATTACAGTTATATAAAAAAACACAGAAGATGTCTTATAATCATAGTTGGGATTGGGGATTTGTTGACATCATTACTGTACATCATATTTATTATTATTATTATTATTATTAAAATAGATATCTAGTTAATTTATGCACATCTCGATTAATTTTATAGATCATGAAGTTAATAATCATGTAAATCTACAGTAACCCTTTAATTTATAAAACTCGAACTAATAATCTCTAAAAAAACAAATTTAAAATCTGATCATTCCCATAATTTTATTATTGACAGACAAAGCTCGGATGATTTTGTGGCGAAATCATTTGAGAATTAGTTTGGCAGTTTACTTGTGTATCACAAAGCTCAGCATTTCAAGGTTTTGGTGGTCGGCGTGTTTGACATAATGAGCACTGATATTAAATCTGGCTCGGTTGTCCCAAGGTTCATATCTTTAAAATCATAAGGGAAAACAAAAAAGTTAATCTTGATTAATATTTAAAATGGTCTAAATATACCCATTAATATATAATAAAAAATATATATAAATTTCGCCAACCTAGCTACCTTGTCATCATTTTTAGGGGTATTTAGAATGGCAAGAAAAATTACTTTTTAAAATATTTTTTATTTAAAAATATATTAAAATAATATTAATTTAAAATAAAATTAACAAAATGACAGCACACCTACATCCGCTGTGCCAAACAGCATCTTCAAGGAATAGCCATCTAACCCAAAAGAAATTATAGAAGAAAAAATCTTGACATACATTTCAGATCCGTTCGACGATAATAAAAAAGAATACTAGCATCTACAGCGTAATGAATGAAACCATAATCATTTCACACCCTTTCCACCATAATACTAACACATTTAATGTAATGAATACCGGACCAAAAATAATAAAATAATTATTTCAGTAGGTGAAAAAATAATACCATCATCTATAGCTGGACCTAAAGTCCTCGCCTAAATAAATTGAAGCTGGCCCAATTACCCATCAAATTATAATTTAGCTCTTATAGTTTATCAAAATAAAGTAATTATCCCTATAATGTACAAAACTGATTAAGTTATAAATATATTTTCAAAATAAGAATCGAATACATAGTTTCGAAAATCATAAGGACTAGTTATGTCGTGATGCTAAATCCAGGGACTAAGTTGTAACTAACTCATTATATTATATTATATTATATTCCACGCGCCATGATAATTGAAAGAGAAAACCGCCTCTGTCCTTTTTGGTGGGGACTCTGTGAGCAAAGGCAACGGCGAGAAGCAGAGAGAGAAAGAGCAAAGACTTGGCCATGACTACAAACCTTTACTTGCTTTTCACTTCTTCAGTCTCTTCTCACTTTATTTTCCTCAATCTAGTCCAGTTATCTTGTCTCACCGGAGGAAATGTACGGTCCTGATTTGCTGTTCTAGTAATCTCTCTGTTCCTGATCAATGGGGGATGTTTCATCAGAGGATTGGATAGATCAAGTTAGCGAGAGGTTCGAGCTCGACAGTTACTGTTCAAGTGCGGATGTTAGCGGATCGGAGAGTGATACTTCTAGTAGTAGCTTCTCATGCCGCCGTTACGATGTCCAAGGTGGCGCTTCCACTTCTTTCACTTCTTCGACTCCTGATTTCGCCGGCAATTCCGCGTATTCTGCGCCTCTTCCGGTGACGCTCCCGGTTTCTGGTGGAAGATACGTTGCTATTCCGGAGGAGAAGGAAGAGAAACCGGAGAGTGACTTGTCCGGTTAGTCCATTAGTCCTTCCTGCTTACATTTAGAATTTTCTGTTATTTTTACCTATTTTTGAGATTTTTAAACGGTTTTTTTGGTGAGACTTTTTTACCGTAACGGTATTGCTGGATGCAACTTGCTAATTTTAGTTTGACCGATCCGTTACTATCAGCAGAGAGCGGAAGTTTGATTTGATTTTATTTTTTTTGCCATTGCAGAAATCGAACTGATGAGGGAGCGTTTTGCTAAGCTGCTGCTTGGAGAAGACATGTCAGGTGGAGGACAGGGAACTTGCACCGCTGCCGCCATCTCCAATGCCATCACAAATCTTTCTGGTTAGTGAAAGAAGGGTAGAATTTCATTTTTTATTTTTATTTTTTACATTTGTTGTAATTAATTAGAGGTATGAACATATTTGACAGCGTCTGTGTTTGGGGAGCTATGGAAATTAGAGCCATTAGCGCCGCAGAAAAAGGCAATGTGGAAAAGAGAGATGGAATGGCTTTTATGCGTAAGTGATTCCATAGTAGAGCTTGTTCCGTCAATGCAAGAATTTCCTGGTGGAGGGACTTATGAGGTTATGGTGGCTCAGCCACGTTCGGATTTATACGTGAACCTTCCAGCACTAAAGAAGCTTGATGCTATGCTGATTAGCATTCTCGACTTGTTTTCTGAACCTGAATTTTACTATGTTGATCGTGGGATTGTAGTTGCTGGTGATGATGTTATTGAGGAGTTTCCCGTGCCTTCCTCTTTGAGAAGACCGCCAATCAGACAGGAAGGAAAATGGTGGCTTCCTTTTCCTAAAGTTCCACAGAACGGTTTGTCGGAAGAGTTGACAAAGAGGCTGCAGCGGTGTAGGGAATGCACAAGCCAGATCCTTAAGGCTGCCATGGCAATTAACAGTAGCGTGTTAGCTGAGATGGAAATTCCTGATACTTATTTTGAGAACTTGCCCAAGGTATAGGAACCCTGCTCTATTGAATTCCATTTGTGCTGGATGAATCAGTTGTGCATGTGAACGGATACTGCATGGTCAAAGTTATTGTATTAGTTTTACTTCTGGATCTTTAGTTGCCACCTCATCCATGCCGAATAATTTCCTTTCCCGCCTGCTGAACAATTTGGTCTGAGGCTATGTATCTGGTTTATATGCTGTTCCATATGTGAAAAATATTGCTGATGTGCTCATATTATTTAAAGAGGAGAGGGTAATGACATTCCTTCATTTTGTTTTTCATCCTCTGGGCATCATCTTTCTTTAATTTACAAGCTGGCATTGTTGTTATGTGAATGACATATGCTTCATCTTCTTCTCTGAACCATCAATTGGAATTCCAAATAGATTAGCTTCCACAAAAGGCAGAATGCTGTTGCTTATGCAATGTCTTTGCCTTTGTTTTTATTGTCTAAAAAATAATTTTGAAAAAAATTGAAATTTTTTTATTTTTTTCTTTATTTTATTTTTTTTTTCATGGATTAAGATCATTTTAATGTGTTAATATCAAAAATAATTTTTAAAAAATAAAAAAATATATTATTTTAATATATTTCCAAATAAAAACACTTTGAAACAAACAAACCACATCTTCAAACACCAAAATGTTGTTAATTTTGGTTTTCGTGGCCTTTTCTGTTTTACAGAGTGGAAAAGCTTGCTTGGGAAGAATCATGTATCGCTACGTAACTGCCAAACACTTTTCCCCAGATTACCTTCTGGATTACTTGGATGTGTCATCAGAATACACCACTTTGGAAATAGCGAACCGGATAGAAGCTGCCTCACATTTCTGGAGTGAAAAATACCTGAATAGGTACTTGGGTCGTGCAAGGGATGGGAGGTCATCATGGGGCGGCAAGGTGAAAGGCTTTGTTGGTGAAGCACAAAAAAGGAAACTTCTAGCAAAACGAGCTGAAATTCTCATACATAACTTAAGGCTACGTTTTCCTGGCCTCCCACAGACTGCTTTGGACGCAAACAAGATCCAATATAACAAGGTATTGCCTGCACATTATTATCAATGCATTGTAGCCCTTTTGCTCCTGTTTGTCAATGGTTCGTTTCCATTTTCATCGCACAACTATTTGTACGAACATGAGTGAAATAAATTGTTTCTCTACTACAGGATGTAGGGTATGCTATTATTGAGAGCTATTCTAGGGTGATGGAAAGCTTGGCCTTCAACATAATGGCAAGAATTGATGATCTTCTATATGTGGATGATGCTACCAAGCAACGTGCAACCGCAGAGTCAGTATCTCCTTGTGTTCAGGGAAAGTTTAGTAGTAGACCATCTAAACAAAAGTCGATATCATCCAGCCATGTTTCATTTCAACACAGTTCCTCATCTTCAATGCCAACTGCTGGCTCCTCCGGTGAAGTAATTAGGATTCCTAATGGAAGGAAACACCATTCCTTGAAGAAGAGCAATTTAAGGGACTCACTAGATCAGACGCTAGAAAAACTAACATTTTGATCTGGAGGAAAGAATATGAGAATCCTGCACTGCTAATTATGAATCTAGTTTAGATAGCTTGATCCACAAAGTGCAGCTGAAAGCTGGTCGTAGGTAGTGAAGGCAGTGGCACAGATTTATCAACAATATGTATATTTCCTTCTTCAGAGATACAGCATAGGCATAGCTAATTATGGATGCAAACCGAGCTCTGGTTTCATTTGTTGGTTTCCTTACGGGTTGTGCAGGTTGAATAGCTAGACTTTTGAGTGTCTTTTTATCTAGGACTAGACTGCAACTGCAGATATGGGATTTTGGGCTTCTCAAACTTTCAAGGTAACAGGGTGGCTCATCTGAGCTTGTAAGAAACCCATGTTTGGGTTCAAAGAGGACCTTCTATTTCAGGTTATCCAGAACGCTAAAGAAATGTTTCCGTGCAAGAAATCGAATCCATGGATTGAAGCTATAAGTGGGCCTTGGGCTAAAGAATTAGAAAGTAATCTAGGGAGTTGGATATAATGGCAGATCGGCCTGCGACCTTCGGCCTATCTCTTGGGGTTGGTGTTCCAGTACCCTGGGAATATTTAAAAGTTTTTTTCTCAGTGACTTGTATGGAATCAAGGGCGTATCTGTTGGTTGATGTTCAGACATTACCACAAATTTGCCCATCTCAATCTTTGAGCTAGAAAATTTCCATTACTAAAACAAGGCACAAAGAACTTTTTACTGCTGGCAGCATGTAGAATTGTCTCTTGCATTTCCAAGACAATGCTGCATTAACTTGCTAATTGCTACAATTCGTGACAAAATTGGGAGACCGAGAATGCGGTTAAGCGGGAGGTGTCAGGGACGAAACCGGGAATGGTTGGATTTGGTAAACTACAAAACACCTCCCTAAAGTTTAGGATACGTCAATTTACCCCCTCAACGTAAAATTATTTAGTTACCTTGTCAAGTTTCAGTTTTGTTTTCAATTTTACCCCTGTTCTTCTCCATCCTGTTTCTTCACCACCTTAATTTTTTTTAACCGCGATTTGGAGGTCATGGATGAATTTCTACAGCTACTTAAAATTCCCCTTTCTGTTGGCTCATCAATCACGGAATTACTTGACAGTTGTTTTGAAATCAATTCTGTCCTCTGTTCTTGGATAAAATATGGTTACATGATGAAGCGTTTGATTCACAAATATAGTAAATCTCGAATTGCACTGTAATAGATAACTTGTTCAGCTTGCCTAATGCAGATGATCCCTGACCCCCTCCTATTTTTGTGAACTGAAAGAAGGCATTGCTGCCATTGCTCGACCATTTTATGGTCCCCAAAGGAATGAATAATTATTATCACCATCTCAGCTCTCATTTTACCATTTTGTTGAGTATCGTAGCATGATTATATTCAAAACACATTTGACCCCAGGGGGGCAGAAGAATCAAAATCACAAGACAAAACTCTATGAGCAGGATGAGTTTAAAAGCCCAAAAGCTTGACTTTCACACATGAAAGTGAAACTTTTGAGTGGAGCCACCGGGTCACGTAACCCCCCTACAAAATTTTCATCGAAACATTTCCCGGCGCCTGATGGCCAATCTACAAAAACACAAATTATTGGAGGTGACAATCACGCCTCACTTCAGTGTGTGGAGGAACTTTGCTTTTACATCAACAAAAAGAGTGTCAGTTTTTCTATCATGAGCCCTAGCATACGGGCTCGAGAGTATACCCTAGAAATGGAGTATTGGGTATGCCCTAATGAAAGACATGCCCTGCCAAATTAAATATTAATGAATATCTGACATTGACACGAAAAAAGAGTGTGTGGTAGTCGTGCATGAAGCCACGAACAAAGAAATCTCCAACAAGATACTCAACATGATTAATCATGTACATAATAAAGCAGAAAGAAGATGGTTACAAAAAGGTTTTGTACCAAATTAGGACCTTCAATGGATCCTGTCGTGAAGTTGAACTAGCCCTGGTGAACAATCGGTATGATCACTTGATCCCTCATTTTAATTCCATGCAAGATGCATCGCCAAACCTTCATACTTTTGAATCTTGAACAGTAATCTCGAACCCTGGGTGAGTTAGATTCAAAGGGAAAATAAGAGAGAAATAAAACCCTAGATGATGAGATGAAGAAAGCAGATGCTCTATGCGCTGTTAGATTATGAAATTTACTCGTAAATATAACCCAGAAACCCATGAAGTCACATATGCTAAGATCTCCTAAATGGAAATCAGAATTTTGTGAATGATGTCTCTCAACACCTCCATGGCAAAGCACCGACGATGAAAGCAGGTCGAATTGATTTTCTCTTCTATTTTCTGTTTTCTTGGTGAAAAATAGATAGTAAGGTTGGAGTCATCACATGGATACCGAGTAAGGACCAGAAGCTGCCAGTGCATGATCATTATAATCAGAAAGACAAGAGAAGCTTACCAAAAAAAAATAGAAGGGAGAGAGGAAGATGCTAGAGATAATCATAGCGCATGCAGATTCTTTACCTTTGTTCCTCTTTTCTTGCAAGAGATTGAGCGAAAAGATGATGAGAGACTAATCACGAGGGTTTTACAAAGAGAGACCAACAGAGCTCAGTTGGCAGTATGCCCACCTCCAGAAAGTAGAACAACTTGTAGTTTCTACAGATGGGAGGTGGACAGAATGCCAATAAACTCTGTAAGAAACCCTTTGCTAAACCCACATGAAAGCTAGCTAGCAGTCCTAGTATTCACCACTGGAAGGCACAAACACATACGAAGAAGACAGACAGATAGACAGCTAGAGAGCAGCAACAATCTTTGGAGACTACACATGGGGGCAGGAGGAGCAGATGGGTTCTATTTAAGATGAAAGGAAGGCATAGCACAGTAAATAAGAGAGAGAAAGGGAGGGAGAGGTGGGTGGTTATGGGTGTAATTAATTGAAAAGGGCAGTAGGGGAGAAGAAGAGGTGATTTAACACTCAACAAGACAAGAGATACAAATAATATCTATAGTAATAATAATCAGATAAGATGGTTCACTCCATACTCTCTCTGTGCTATGAATTATAGGGCTGCAAGGCATAGGTATATATAGAAGGATCAAAGAATCATCATAGTTATTCCTTCCTTACCTTCAGTTCTTTTCTTTCGTTCCCTCACCTCTTACCCTCGTTTCTGACGCCAAGCACACGCACCCCCCCACCCCCCCTCTCTCTCTCCCCCTCTCAGAAACTGAAGAGAGAAGGGAGTTCGGTCTTTGGCTAATGGATAAGTGTGTATATTTTTTTTTAATGTATTAAAAAAATATTAATGTATTAAAATTATTAAAAAATACTAATTTAATATTTTCTCAAACTAAAAACAATTAAAAAAAAAAACACTCCCAGACACATCGCAGGAAGGAAAGTAAGTAGAAGGGAAGTTGGTCTCTGGTTTGGTGACGAGGGATGACCTCAAATAATGACAAAACAAGAGCTAGCAAGATCAGTTTCAGTTTAAAAGGCAGCTTTTCTTTGTTTTTGAGAGGGTGGTCTCTCTCTGGTTTTAAGTTTTAAGTTTTAACTTCAACTTTACTTAGATGCTACCGCCCCATTCTTGTGAGGCATGTTAGAAAAGTATGGTTTCTAGGGTCCCTTTGTCATCGTTCATCATAACCGTTGAGATCACTACCCATTGGATTCTGGTTATTATAGGGCACAGAGAATTATCAAGAGCCGTTAGATTTCTAAAGGGTTTTTATTGCCTGACAAACCATATAAATGGTACTTGGCACCAGGATTGTTGCATTTTCTCTTAAGATATTAAGATTCCACTTGTTTAATTGTTAAATGCGGTTAAGTTTAAGAAAATATTAAATTAATGTTTTTTTAATTATTTTTTAATAGTTTTGATTTACTATATAAAAAAATATTTAAAACGATATTATTTTAATATATTTTAATTAAAAAATGTTTTTGTAAAAGCATCATATATTTTATTAAAAAATAAGTATTTAATTACTGTCTCCACAAATAAATAAATTGGAAAAAGGAGCGTACTGGCATGTACCTTTTATTTTAAAATGACAATCTTTAAAATTATTCTAAAAATAAATGAATTTTATATTTTAATTTTTGTCTTCTAAACTCAACATGTTTTTATCATTTTTTTATTTTAAAACACTAAATAAACATTTATTATTGTGATGCAATATATTTTTTAAAAATATTTTTAAAAAAATATATTAAAATAATTTTTTTAATATCAGTAAGTCAAAATCAACATCAAACACTAAAAAAAATTAATTTAATAAATCTTTTTAATCCCAAACACACCAGTACAGGTTGGAATGCAGATAAAAACAAACTCGAAATGAGCTAATAAGTGAGAACGATCATCTCAGTGACTTGTGGGACAAAAGTGATCAGTACTGTGGCACAGTCCCTGGGCAAATGCAAATTAACGGCACCTGCACATCGTGCTTTGTTTTACAAGATGATTTATGTGGTGATTTGAGTCAGCAATTAGAATTTTAGGTTGCAATGACGTGTGAGATTATGTTCTTCTTGTTGGATCATCGAGTAGTAATGTGACTTTGGTGCCTGACTAATTGCTATACTTAACCCTAGTCTCTTAAACATCAAGTGTTAATTATGTCCTGGTGGAAATGGGAAAAATTCCTTGACTCGTCTTATACGCATAATGAAGTCGAGTGAGACCGTTTGAATTTTTTTTATAGTTAAAATGGATGTTCAGATCAATTTATATATACATTAACTAATTTTATGGACCCTGAAATTAACGATCATATAAGTCTTTAATAACCGTAAAATTTATGAGACTTGAACTAATAATTTTTAGAGAATAAATATAAGATCCGACTAGTTGAGTTACACCACTCATGATTAAATTCTTAGTATGAATAATGTTTATTGATTTCCATACTCAATTATTCATGTAAGATCCTGTGGGATACAAGTATTCTTATAAAAATGTATTTACATACTCAATTACTTGGACTAGAAATCATGCTTTCCTTTAGCTCCTCACCAACTGTTAACTTGGTTAAAGAGGTGGGACGGAAATTATGGTTACACGGGCAACGATCTGCTAGGAAGTGTCGACGAAATTCACAAATGGTTCAACTAAGATCATGGTCGCTAAACTCTTTAGATAGATGAATAACTGTTGTAATTTTCTACCTTTCCTTCTCGAAAGCTAGCTATTGTTTTACTTTGAACTCCCTTTGTTGTTCTTTCTTAACCACCCACTAAGTGACTATCTTTCATTAATAATACTCATCAATCACTGAAAAAAAAAAAAAACTCCATGATTTTCTTTGTGATTTTGAAATATTTATTTCTAAACCAAACAAAATTTAATGCTTTTTTCGGTCAAAATCCAATTCAAGAGAAGCCAAAAATGTTTTCTATTGGCCTAGTTACTAAACATTATTGGATCCAGGACTTGACTCACATCATATTTTACAATGAACAAGAAAGGTTAACCTAATATAATACAGTAAAAAAGTTGAATTGACTCGTAAATAGTTTGATATTTTAAGAAATTTATTGTTTTTTAATTAAAATAACATCATTCTGATTTTTATTTTTTTAAAAAAAATTAATCCATCCAGCTCGAGATTGATCCAAACAATGTATAATAACAATGGCATCGTGGATGTTATTGTCTTGAAGAAAGGTACAAGTGATCCACCAAGAAGAGTGATGGACCTTCTTGTAAAGACCAGAGAGCCATTAGCCAACCTACCTCCACATCCATGGATTGGGTCCTACTATTACAGCACTAATGTAATGATCAGTGAGGAATCCTAGGTAACATTCCGCTCCTGTTCAAGAAATGATTTTCTTCAAAATTCAAACACACCCTTTTGACCTATTATAAGGCGAGTTAAGAATTCGATTAAAGGTAAACATAGGTCAATCTTCTGTAATTATAGCATTACTTACACACTACTTTTCTCTCTTACAGTCCTTTCTCCATATATCGAACCATTTCAATTTTTTTTATATTATTAATCACTACTTTTTCACTCAAAAGTTTGTCTGCTATTTTTCTAGTTTTAGGTTTGAACTATTTCATTCGAGCTCTATAAATCATGATTATTTTCCTATCTTTTATCCTATAATAATATCTCAAGCGCTAATCAGACTATTTTATATAAAAAAAAATCAACCGTTTCAATTCTAGTTTCCGAGTAATTACACTAAAAATTCGATTTTTATTTATTTTCTTATAACTTTTATGCATCGAGACCAAGTTTTTTTTTTTTTTTTTCATCTAGTCAGATCCGTAACTCATCATCCAAAATCCACATCCCTTATTCCTGTATATCCTCACAGTTAATTTCTTCCACTAATTTGAATCCAAGTAACAACAGCAGGATAAATTCACCTGTCACCTCAACCAGTACCACGAGGAGGTAAAAGGAGATTTACAAACGATAGAAAATGACGAGAGTTAAAGATAAATGCAATGCCACTCAGGAGAGGGAGATGAAAATCTTCCCTTCTGTCGATCGATACGTCGCTCTCATCACTCCCACAGCCCTTGCACCTAAAACCTGTGGCTGTTTTTGTGCCGAATGGTGGCTTCTGATCATAGTTAAATACTAAGCAAGGTTTCTTTCACCAGCAACCCATTAACCTTAATTTACATCAGCAAACTCTCACAGGTAATCATCACATGTGTGTGAGAATTTATTGCGACAACATACTCCCACACCGCCCACTATTCACTATTTATTGCTCCGAATCTACCCCAACCATAGCAATTAATTCTTACAATTCAAAAGTTTGAAAAATGCATCGCAGAAGATGATGGAGCAGGATCCCTACGTCGAAGTTACAGGCTGACGACATTGACTTTGTTCCCATCTAACCTCTCTTATTTGAGGTACAGGATACTACATACCAGTTGTCCTACTGAGTTAATGTCAGGGCCATGATTGAATCATTGGGACGGTCCAAATTTAAGAATAGTAACCCTGCCACCCGGAATAAATGTTAATCACCTAGCTAGCTATGCTTTAAATATTTTGACCGTTGGTAAGTAAGCTGAGGTCCATTGACAAACAACTCTCAAAAGGAAGACATAAATGTTCGTTGGCAAGCCATGGTCTTGTGCTTGATCCAACGATGAAAGGGTTAGAAGTCGGTAGGTTCAATTTCCTATGATGTTGTATGTACATATTTAAGTCATTCAAAAACTTTCATACAAAACGATGATGCTGTAACTCTCTTTTGGAATTAATCAGACCATATTTATGTTGTTAAAGAAAATATACAGGGAGAGCTATTCCAGCTTGTGCTTGTATTTCTGCTCGTTTAATTATTATAGTTTATCTCTATATTTTAAATTTTAGGTCATTTTTCAATCTATTTTCTAGATATTTGTTTTTGATTTATACATGTGCTAATTTGAATGTTTGTGCTATATATCGTGGGCGACCAAATAAATTTTTAAAGGAGAAAAAAAAGTTTAAGTTTCAAGAAATTTTCTGGCATTATTATTAAATTCAAAAATATACTTGTTTTGAAATTTTTTACCATAAAATAAAATTCTTATGAACATATCTCTTGTTCATCTATATAAAATAAACATGTATTAAAACTCGATTTGATCTCGTTTCATATTTATCTTTTTGATCAATCACCGGAGACTTGAGTTTCTCACATAATGTATTTCTTTTAGTTTGAATCGAAAAAATCTGACAATTAGATGGATCATAGGTTAAGGAATTCAAGGAACAAATGAAAACTGAGCTAATTCTCGGGTTTGGATCCTGGGCTAGGAAGCTTGAGTTTCTCGTAATAGACATTTCCCATGATTTGAAGCGCAAAAAGCTAACAATAAGATCGATCACAGGCTAAATCGGGATTCATGAAAAAACTGAAAACGATTTCTATAAAAGAAGAAGAAGAAGAAGAAGAAGAAAAGGGTACATGTCTAAACACACACTAACACTCAACAGTGAGACAGGCATAGCATGAACATTCACTTTCACTTGCGGGTAATTTTTTCACCCATGGTACATGGCGGAGTCGTCTTTTACGTTCCCCAAGATGTTCACCAAGTTAATGAGTCGTGGAAAAACAGCAGTCACCGACTGGTAAATGCTCGTCTTGTTCAATGTTTGATAGCCCATTTCAAAAGCTTGGAGATAAAAAAAGCATTCCCTGTTATAGACCTTGAAGTAAAGGGGATCTTTCCAAGATTAAGCCTGGCAAGAATTTAAATGGAAATTTCCCTGACTGACGGGAACAAGGCGGTCAACAACAAACACCTAACAAATTGTCATCTAGTGTTATAAGAGAAAATGGACCCATAAATCATATCAATCTGTACACCGAATTGGTGATAGAACAAATGAGATGAACTTGCTTTATTCCAAGGATAGAATATTGATTCTGAAAGAAAGGGGGTAACAGAATGGGGCTAATCAGAAGAGGGGAGGGAGATCAAAGGCATTCAATACATGACTCTGTATATGTTGGGCTATGGGTTTAGTTACTGTCAAAATTTAAGCTTAAATGACATTTTAAAATTAGTTTTTGTATTATTTTTAACACTTTAAAATTTTTTGTACTTCAAGTTTGTATATTTTCATGTTACTTTGTGATATTAATTAAATTTAATTAAAAAATAAAATAGAATAATATATTTAGAATTCATAGCTGTTATATTGTACTCGCTCAATGACATCTAAATTATCACTTCCAAGTTCTTTTTTGTTTTTTAAGTGTTAAAATTAGATAAAAAAATTTGGACCACTTTAAGTATAAAGAAACTTATCCATGCTAAAATTAAAAGACATTGAAGAAATTAGGCATGATTTCATGAAAATTTCATGGTGTAGGAGTAAAAAACCGGCCGCGGCATGTATGATATCCAAAAGTTAGACGTGGGAAACAGAAGTTTCTTTTTCATTCTTTAGTTTAATGGCTAAGTCCAACCTTCGGTAAAAGTTCATGAGCTTTGTTCCCTGCTCTCTGCAACTTCGAGTGTCGACTTTTATCCTTAATCTGTATGACTTTTGTTCTTTTTCAGAGATCACATAAGATGGGTGCAACTGTGGGGGTGACTTTTTTTTGGGGTGGGAGATGTCCAATACCCCAGGTTACTATTGCAAAAAAGAAGGGATGAAAAGAAATCACCTAGTAAATCCTTTTTTCTTTTTCTACAGTTTCCAAATCATGGGGAAAAACTTCTGTTCCAAATGAATTAGTGCTTCATTGATTCTATCCCTAACTATTTCATAGCAATTGGGAGAAAGTTGTACGTTTGAATTTGAGATTCAAGATTTGTAGAGTAAAACTATATGTATTTTTAAGTGTATTTCTTTTTGTGATTTAGCCGTTTTTTAAAGTGTCTTCAAATAGTGTTTTTTTTGTTTGGAAAAACATTAAATTAATTTAATGTATTTTAAGTTTTTTTCAATGATTTTAATATAATAATATTAAAAATATTTTAAAAAAATAACATTCATCACATTATCAACATTATCATACAGAAGACATCCCTCCGAGTCCAACCAAGGCAGAGTTTTCATTGACCAGCTAGTGGTTGAATTTCGAACCTAGTAAGAGGAAGTGGCTTCGGGGGGTGGGTGGGCGGGCAGAATTTTCATTGACTAGCTAGTGGTTGAATTTCGAACCTAGTAAAGAAGTAATGGGAAGTGGCTGTGGAAGGTGTTTTGCTTTGAAGTGGGGGAGCCTTTTAGCATATTTGCAGAGCTCGATGCATGGAAGTCCATTCTTTTTCATGATTAACGGGGTTGAAGTGGATCTGCTCTCAGGTAAGTAAAGCTTCAAAAAAGTTCATCAGCAAGGCATTGGATTTTCCACTTTATGAAAAAGATCATGCCAATCATGCCAATCGGTGCTGGTCAGACGAACAGGATCACTATCTAATCTATCATTCTTTAACATAGTATTAATTTGCCATTTCCATTTCTGTCTCCTAATCCAAGTTTTTCATTTCTACTAAAGCTATGTGTCCGATTTGTTAATTTGAGATTCATAATTCTGACTGTTAACTGCTAAGGTTTCTATTGGATGTTGCTTCTTTTTGTTCTATATATATATATATATATATATATAAGAATAGTATAAATTATAGTAATAATTTAGATTTTTTAGTTGAGATTATTATTTAATATTATATTCGATTTATTTTCACAATTAAAAGCAATAAGAAAAATAAGAGTTGATATATTTGGTAGGAGAGTAAAATCAATGGAAAACTATCCTTATAGATTTCAATCCTAGCTTATGTTTTTGGTATAAATTTGAAGGAAAATTTTTCAAGCAGGCCAGAGTTTAACTATATAAAAAGAGTTAATGTTAAACTTGCGAAGAGAGAAATAAATAAATTTTCAGGGATAATTTTTTTCGATTTTGTGCCCTTCCCTCTTTTTTTTCAAGAAAAATAACAATATTCTATTTTTCTCTATTTTTTGCTTTCCACAAATATATGCTATTTAATTTTTTATAATTATAATTTTCTAAAAAATGATTTTATATTTATTGAAACTCACTATTATTCATGATTTTACTATCTCAAACCAAACATTTGTAATTAACACTTTATCCCTTAACCTTTTCTTACATCCTCAACACTTCACCCTTAAATATTGCTCTTTCAACATTTTATTTCCAAAAGTAGTATCAAATATAACTTTAGTCCGAAAAGATATGTGACCAACAACTCAGTGATTAAAGTCAATTTTTTATTTTTTGGAATATTGCTTCTTAATTTTCAAATTATGTGATGAGTAAAAGAAGGTTTAAAAGATTGAAAATGCAAACTTAAGGGGTTGGATTGATAGTCAATGAAGTTTTTTTTTAAAAAAAACTTATTGGGTTGATCACACCTTAAAACCAGCACAAAAAACAATTATTAAGTTTTTTTAAACATATTAAATCAATATAAATTTATAATCATCTGAGAAATAAACTTGATACCCATTGGTTAGTTTCATACTACCACTTGATATTAAAAAAAAAGAAATGGGAAAATTTCAATAGTGTAAGATCTTAGTTATAAACTTTCAATTTTGATGAACAAGAAGATATATATGGACATGTCCACACCTTCCTTTCTTGAAAAGTTAGAAGACAACAAGACATGAGAAATTAGATTTAATGTATTTATTTGTTTGTGGAGTTACTTTGATTTTTTAAAGTAATTTTTAATTAAAAATATATTAAAATAATATTTTTTAATTTTTAATATTGACATATCAAAATCATTAAAAACATTTAAATAATTTTTTAGACCAAAATACGGTTTATAAAACATCTTGAAAAACGGTTTAACCTTCTTACCAAACACTTCCTTAATTCAACAAACAAAAACTACCATTAAAATGCCAGCTAGAGAGAAAAACTTCACCAGTAAGAGTTGAATCATCATGCACGATTAGTGCAATTACGTCCTCATGCAGAGTTTTGTTGGGGAACACAATGACCTTAATTCGAAATGAGAATTTGATGCAGATCCTGGCCACAAGAGTGGCAGACAAGGGTTGACAGGAGAAAGTTTTTACCATGCGTAACTCTCTTCGATCCTCTGGTCAAAACCAAAGAACGATGTCAACCTAGCTATTTGCTGCTCGTGTAATTTAATTGCTAATTACTTTCATGACTAAAGGAGTCGCGTTTGTGCTGCGGCCATGCATCAATCATTATGACTCTCTACCATCCTTAACTTTTGATGCATGCGGTGTGCCTCTCATGCAATTATGATTATCTCAAGTAGGTCATCGGCAATATTTTAATGCTGTTAATTTGTGTCGAAGCCATCAAATGCAAGCATTGATTTTGTTCTGAGCTAGCTGGAGATCTTACAGGTTATGACAATTTTATCTGTGTTGGTATTTTTTGTATGCGCGAAGGAGATTTGTACGTGTATCCAAGTCAAGAAAAGGGATGCTTTCTGAAAAAATAATGCCATCCGAGTCGAGGGCTTTTAGTGCTGAAAACTTGCCATAAGGTTACTTCTAAGTTCTGACGCAAGAGCATGACTAGTATAGTAGTATTAGTGGGTTGGTAGAGTGATTCTTCTATTTATGATTTGACTTGAATTATCAGATCTGATTTTTTTAAAAGATTTCAAATGATATCTATTCAAATTCTTATTATTTTTTCTAAAACAATATTATTTTTTAAAAAAATATTTAAAAATTCATTAAAATATTTTTCTTTTTGTTTTTAACAGTAACGTATTAAAACAATAATAAAATACTAAAAATTATTAATTTAATAAGTTTTCAAGTTTGAGGTGCACCGAGAAGCATCATGCTCCGGAAATATATCCTGGTTTTAGAACTCCGGCTAGAGCCTGAGAGGTTGACCCCTTTTATTGGGAAACTGAAAAGATTGCAGAGAGTATCATGAGAGAGTGATGCGTGGAGAATATTGAATAGAGCTAAAGAAGAGTAGTGATGATGATTGAGGATCGAAATGGGGGTTTTGTTTTTCATCTTTACAATTTTCAATTTATGACAGATTTTCACACCACTGCAGTGTGCATCTTATGGCAGAAAGAGAGAGAAGAGAGAACTGTCTTGGGGGGGGGGGGGGTAAAAACATCTTAGATCGCGTTTAGTGATTTTTTTTAAAGAATTTTATTTTAAATTAATTTTTTTGTTTTTTTAAATTATTTTAATATACTAATATAAAAAGTAATTTTTTAAGAATAAAAAATATATATTATTTATATATATTTATAACAAAAACAAAATACTTAGGAAAACAATTACACCAGCAAACACTGGCGATGTGTGGGGAAGCTGTGTTTTTTAGAGTTTCAAAACACAAATGATGAGGTCGATGACGATGGGTGTGATTATGATAGGTGAGAGCATCTTGCCAGCTCTCTTGTCATGTGACTGCTCTCTCTCAAATCTACTAAAAAACATACCCCAGCATCAGGTAGTGTACACACGGCATTGCGCCATGCAACCATGCTAGTGATAGCCATTATTACCAGTCTAAAGGGGTGAATTCTCTAATGCTGCTGTGTTTTGAACCCAGAAAAAAAAACAACCTTGGTTAAAGTGATATAGACGTTAATATAAAAATTAATTTGTTTATAAATGAATTTATGTTATTTCAACAAAAAAAAAAAAAAAGATTGTTTTCGTTAAACACTAATTTAAATATTTTTCATATAAAATTTTATAATACAAATAAGCGAAGATTATGTCCCATTTATTCACTGTTTTTGTTTTTTTCACTATCAGACAGCCAGCAAGTGCTAACCAACGTCTTCTCCATGTATAGTCTCTCTTAATACCAGACCAGACATTATCTGCCTGCAGCTGTGGCTTTATGCCTTGACGAGCTCGTGCTTTATGTCCATGCACTGTATAGTGCTTCTCTTGTCTATCCTCAAATTCGTCTACGGATTACGATTTTAATCTCAATTAAGTGTCTACGAGAATGTTTCATCTCGATTGGATTTCCAAATCATATGAGAATTCTCGATTGGATTTTTCAACCAATTTATGAAATTAAGAACAGGCCTGGCTCCCTACAAAATCCATCAACAACAGAGGTGAAGGAGGATGTCGATTGAGAATTTGATTAAACTTAGGGACCTGATGGAAACAGAAAGTTGTTTGCGGACTAACTAAATCGAGAATGCTTATGTAGTTTAGGGACTGATTCGAGGTTTGCCTTTCTTTTCTTCCTAGCGGATCATCGTGGGACAACTTTACACTATTGTGCAAGTGCACCTTTGTCCAGAAAGCTTTTGCTAGCTTTATTTAAATGTTAATGGTGTTTAGACGTTGTTTACTTCGCACAAAGCAAAGCTTAATAAACAAGTCAATGCAATGATCAGTGTCTTTGCACAATCTCATGCGTGCCTGCCTCACAATAACACTCATATAAGTATAATTAAGGTTGTTAATTTCATTCCGTTTTGTTTGGAATAGTTGAAATATTCTATATCAATTCAAAAAACAGAATAAATTTCATCTCATTTTAAATCT
>Ga0325410_1003254_pt1 | contig 18296 bp, 9 predicted proteins | sample PopdelMetagenome_16_FD_206182 | JGI IMG/M metagenome (GOLD analysis project Ga0325410, IMG submission 206182) | Populus deltoides microbial communities from Bellville, Georgia, United States - Xylem-PdIQD-R3 | ecosystem: Host-associated > Plants > Phyllosphere > Stem > Wood/Secondary xylem... | reverse complement strand
TTATTTTATAATTCAAAATTCATTACACCTTGCATTAACTGGAGAAAAAAAATAACAACGAAGAAACACGATAGGTGGTGCTTCCATTTGTATAGTTTCCCTGCAATATATAATATATATTCAGATTTTTTTTAGACAAACTTCAAATTTACTATTCAAGTTAATGCTAGCCGTACATTCAAATAATTTCTGTATTAATTGTGCAGTAAATTAAAATATCTTATTTTCTCAAGAAGATACGTGATGCGAGAGAAAGATACCTGAATGAATACCATTTAGAGAATTTGAGATTTTATATTTTAATGCCTTGTTAAAGAATTAAAGAAAAATCCCCATCCAATTTTCTTCTGTGACGGAGGAGATCATTTCAGAAGCACCGAGAAACTCAACAATTTCATTACTTGTATTTAATAGAATGAACCATTTAAAAAAATTAAAAATTCTTTAATTAATAATATAAGTAATTTGAAAAATACCTTTGATGTTTAATCGAGACAGCCCTAAAAGGCCTGAATGATAATTTCAAGCTTCATCAAGAAGAATTTATGTAAAAAACGGACAAGACAGTAAGGATTTAGCTCATTGAGACGTGGTTAATCCCTACATGGATTCACAATTTAGTATGAATTTGTTTCCATAGAAAAGGTAAGATATAGGCGCTTCTGAGACAAATCAACATGGAATCCCATCAACGCATCAATTTTGCTTTGATAATCGAAGCAAAAAATCTTTGAGATCGATTGCTTCTGGGTATAGCATGGGCCTTGGCCGATATTTTTATTTAATGAGACTCTTGTTTGTTCGAAAAGAAAAAAGAAATGGAGATTCTTCGGCTGTGTTTCGAGATTTTAAAACTGTAACTGGTGAGATTTTACATGTTAATTTTACATGTTACGATTGGAATTGTGATAATAGTGATAGTTTAATTAGTTTTTTTAGAAGCATATTAAAATAATATTTTTTATTTTTAAAAATTATTTTTAAGATCAGCACATTAAAATAATTTAAAAATAAAAAAAAAATTAACAATTTTTTTAAAATTTAAAAAAACACGATTTTAACTGTGTTCTTAAATGTAATATTAGGTATAACTCATGTCTCATAAATTAACATGTCATGTCATTAATTTATTCCACATCAGTAACTCTATTTAAACTCATTTTTTTTTGTATATTTTATAAATATATTTGGTTTTAAAAAATATTAAATATTTTTTTAAATATTTTTTAATAATTAAATAATCATGCATTACATACTAAAAACACTATAATTTATGAGTTTAAGTTGTAATTCATGAAATGTCACTAATTATATTTTAAACATTATAAAATTTCTCTGTTTCAGTCACTACAAGATTTCACAGTTTTACCGACGGAAAAATTCCGTCGGTGTGTGATTAGAAGTTTGTCGGTGATTTTTTTACCGACGTCATCACCGACGGATTACGTCGGTCGGCTTTCCCTTCATCGGTGATTCCCCATTCCGTCGCTATATCGGTCGGAAAAACAAAAAAATCATTTGCCGATGGTTTTACATACGGAATTTGCACGCCAAAAAAAAAGATTCCCGCTTGAAATATACCGACAGATTTTTAGGCCATCGGTATATTGTTATTTACCGACGGACAATAACCGTCGGTAAATCTGTCGGTGAGTGTGTGAAATACCGACAGAGTATGTCCGTCTGTAAATTCGTTGGTAATTATGGAAGCTACTGTTAAATGCCGACGGATTAATTCCGTCGGTAAGTTTGTCGGTGAGTGTTTAAAATACCGACCGAAGTCATCCGTCGGTAAAAGCCATGGTAATAGTTTTTTTCTTAATTTGTTTTTAAAAAATTATTTAGGATATATAATATAAAACTATATAAATTAATTGTAATACAAACCAATTATGCAAATAAAATTTATATTAAACATATAAAAAAAACAAAGTTAAATAATATTCATTACAAACTGAATATGTTTTAAGAAAAATATTAAATGAAGTTTTAAAGGTAAATAATCTTGATTACAAATTAATATAAAGATGATGGAGCTGGAGGAGGAGGAGGAGGAGGAGATCCTGGCGGAGGCTGGTGGTTATACAGCTAAAAAGGATTAGGCGCACATGTTCCACTATTTGACAAGTTCATAATCATTGCGTGAAGTTGTTCATAAGCCGCTTTTTGTTGTTCATGAGCCACTTCATACTCCGCTTTTTGTTGTGCTTGAGACGCTTTGAGTTGCTCAGACTCCGCTCTTTGTTCCGCTCTTTGTTGTGCATGAGACGCTTTGAGTTCTGCGTACTCCGCTTTTAGGTTATCGTATTTCTCGATGAGCTGAGCCATGTGTTGCTGCAAGGCCACGAACTCCCTAGATTGAGAGAACGATATTGATTGGGAGCTCCCAACGGTTGAAACACTACGGGTCGACCGCAAGTTGTCGGCTGTAGTGTTAGAGAGCCCGTAAACCCGATTTTTATCGGGTCCACCGGACGAGCCAACCTCCATCCACAAATCCGGATCGAATTCCAGATGGGTCAAAATATTGTCCCCGTATCTCTCCCTCAACTGATTATTATAGGTCTCCTGAAAATAATAAAAAAAAGTAATCATCATATTCAATATAATAAACATAATAACTTACAAAATAAAATGGTTGAACAAACATACTACGAAATGCTGAGCACGGCTATCAACGAACTGTTGCGCCCCCTTCTGGTGGTCTTGACTCCGCACATGCGTCTCTAAAAACAGCTCCATCGGGCTCGGTTCACGTCCAAGAGATGCAGCCTATAATGAAAAAAGATATATTAACAACAACTGAATTTAACGATATATTTCATTTAAATTAATCTTACCATCCATTTCGCATGTGTAGCAAATGGAACGGAGCCGCCAGTGTGCGTTGTCACCCCGCCATGAATTGGCCGATTCCGGTTGCCAGCATCGGGCTTTGAGCGTCGTGTGAACCGCTCAGATGTCACGTACTCAAGATAGTGCAGCCATATATCTTCCGGGATGTATATCGGTTTGAAATCCCTCCAAACCACAACATCGTTCTAGCCTTGGAAACCCCTATCCCTCGTGGTTTTTTTTGCCTTTTTCTGTGTTTCATACCAAAAATCACGCAACCAAAAATTACATTTCGAAACTTAATTTTTTATCTAAAAAAAATCCTGTATTGTTTTTGATCTTACCTAGTTGCCGCGTGATTTTCCCACACCTTCCTCACAACAGTGTTATGCTCAATGTCCCAGCAGAATTTGTGCTGTGTATAAATAAACAAGTTTAAATAAAAATAATAATTTATTTACAATTATATTAATAAATTGAAAATTATAAATTAATACCAATCTCAAACCTGTTAAACCATGCATTGATTTGAGGCATCCATTCAGGATGCTTGGATATCTGACTCCATTGAAACAATAAAATCTCCATCGATGATTTAAACGCCGATGATATTACTCGGGCGGCTTCAATATTTATGAACCTGAAAATAAATGAAATAAATTCAATAGTGATTACTTCATAAATTATGTTGTAATTTTTTAAAAAAAAAAAACTAAAACCTTAACAAACTTACATTGAAAGATTGTCCTTCCATTGTGCCTCGTACTTGCGGGTAAATTGATTTCGCTGCGAGGCACGCCGCCTCTGCGCTGTGAAGTACCGCTGGAAGAGGCAGCATCGGTTGACGGCGCAGGTGGTGTAGGTGCCTCTTCTTGAGAAGGAGAGGCACCTAAGGAAATATCATCCTCGCTGCTAGACAAACTAGCTGCGACCGCACTTGAGCAACCAACTCTGGTTTTTGTTCTACGCATCTACACAATTTGATACAAATAATTATATAATTAAATTCAAATGTAAAAAAAAAAATTCGACAGCACCTCCCCTATACCGGATACTACCCAAATCCACAAACCTGCACATATTAACAATAGCCACAACCAATTTACCCAATCTATACTACTTATTCCAACATATTCAATTACTAATCCTAAGGTAAATTCAACATTAAGAATTACAATTCAAGTAATTATTCAATAATTATGCCAATACAACAAAACAATAAATTAAAAAAAAACTCTAGAATAACAATCAAAATAAATGGAAAAAATTAAACACAAATCATGCAATAATAAAGTAAAATTAATAATTATTCCAACATATTCAATTACTAATTCTATGGTAAATTCAACATTAACAATAAACATTCAACAAATTAACTAATAATAATTATGCCAATACAACAATAAAAAATATTCAATAAATTCAAAAAAAAAACTATAGACTCTAGCAATGAATTATGCAAAAAAAAAAACTATAGACTTTAATTATCTACATTACAAAAAATACACCAAAACCAAAAAAATAACCAAAAAAATAGCAAAAAAAAACCATTAAAGTAAAATGAAATAGAGGAAACACTAACCTTTTAATCTGATGGAGATTCACAATAAAAAAAGCTTGAGATCGGAGTGAAGAACGGAGAGGAAAAGAATGGTGAAAAACTGAGGAGAATAGAAAATGAACTGAAGAGGCGGTCGGGGTAGGTTAAAAGCCATGTTTACCGACGGATTTACCGATGGATATAAAATTAATTATTATTTTAATTAATTCCGCCAGTGAGGTGTTAAAAATCCGTGGTTGATTTTTGAATTTCGCACCAAATTTTTTAATGGCGCTCCATATTTTTTGCATTCCGTTGGCAAATCCGTTGGTAAGATGATGCGGTCAGAGATGCATTTAATGCACAACCCTTTGACATTCGCGCAGTCCGTTGGTAGTTGTGTCGGTAAAATTGACACTTACCGACGACTATAAATTCGTCGGTGTGGCCGTCGGTGATTTGGTGGCATTACCAGTAATTGTTTTCGAACTCTCTGTGAAATGCCGACGGACTTAAATCCGTCGGTGTAGCCGTCGGTGATTTGATGGCATTACCAGTAATTGTTTTCGAACTCTCTGTGAAATGCCGACGGACTTAAATCCGTCGGTGTGGCCGTCGGTGATTCTGACGGAAACATAGACATGTCACTGTACGGATCTGCCATTTCAAATCTCTCGGTGAGTCCATCGGCAATTTAAACGGCGAACAGGTCACGTCACTGTACGGGCTGTCGTTTTGAATCCGTCGGTGATTCCGTCGGAAACAAAATAACCCGCCAAAACCTCCACGTCAGCGACCCGCTTTTTTTTTAATTCGGAAACTTTTCTGTCCGTAATTCAGTCGGTAACTACCGACGAAAAATTTCCTTCGGTAGTTGCTAACTGAATTACGAACGGAAAATAGATCGTCGTTAGTTATCGACTGAATTACGGATGGAAAAGTGTCTGTCGGTAATTTCGACCTCAAATTACTGATAGAAATATTCCGTCGGTAAATCCGTTGATATTTAGCGAATTTCTGGTATTGAGTTTGATATAATTCTATATAAGATGTTTATGTAGTGGAGTTTTAGAATATATTTTTCCAATGAAAAAAATAAAAATAAAAATATGTACACACAATTACAATATCATTTTATTTTATTATTTTTTAACCAGAATAATATTATTTCAAAATTAAACTTAATTGTCCCAGTAATACATAGATTAACCCGGACTCTGTCATAATCCAGCTAGGATCTGACAACTATAGTTAGTTTACATAAATTTTCGTTCTGTTTCATTTAGGTTGGGCTAGCTGAATATTAGATATTGGGCCAGAACAAGTTGTGATGGGCCCAATGGATGTAGAAAAAACATCCAATCACATATTAACAAATAACACACACGTGTTCATCTCCTTGAAAGGAACAGACTTTTATTGGGGCTAGTGGATTAGGGTTTAAGCACCTGTAAAACCTTAAAACCTAACTTCCTAACAACAACACAAAAACATGGAAATGCAATCAGTTTGCACTGGAATTACTGCCCCAAAACTCAGATTATCAACTAATCGTTTGTTTTCAAACGAAATTGTAAGTACATTTGCTCAAATTTATGCTTGGATTGTGTTTTCTTATACCTAGACTTTTTCTAACTCATCATCTATGTTTCAAAATTTAAGATATCTGCAAGCCATGTTGGGTTGAGATGTCCAAGAATCCTGCTTAAGAACCCATCAAAATGTATGTTTCGCTTTCTCACACTAGTTGGTTGATGATTAAAATCAGTTTCCATGTTCTAAGTAATGGGTTTTTTTTTTTTTTTGTCTTATTGCAGTGTGTGTGAAGCCTGGTTTTAAGAATATATTTAAGGGGATTTCTTGGTCAAGCTTGAACGGAGGAGTTGTGATATGTGGAAGTTCGGGTGTGCCTGCTAGTAGTTCTAATGGGGTGGAGCCATTTAATGGTAAATCAGGTTCTGTTTCTTTTCATGGGTTGACTCACCAGTCTGTGGAAGAAGGGAGATTGGTCTCAGCACCTTTTAACGAAGAAAAAGGCTCGTTTGTCTGGTTATTGGGACCAGTTGCGTTGGTATTGTCTTTGATTGTGCCTCAGTTTTTCCTTGGCTCTGCCATTGAGGCCTTCCTCAAGGATGAAGTTCTTGTAGGTACTTATCAGTTTGAGTTCTTGCAATATTTGCTCTTAAAAAGTGGCGTGGAACTGGAATATTTGACTGAGCACAAAAAAGAAACGCGGAAATTAACCGCCTCTTAATTTTCTTGCTTGCTTCATAAGTGTGCGATGCTCTTTTGGTTTTTAGCCAATTAACTCGATTTGAACACCAATAATTTATCATGACAGATTATGTTTAATAGGAATATAGATAGCATTGCAAATTGTAAGTGCCTATTGTCAATTTCGAGCATGATTGATTTGGATTTCAGTGATGTTTTGTAGGGTGGGGGAGTGGGGAGCCTAGTTTCTCCCACATTTGTGTACACTAACTATCATTAGTGAGTTTGGGGGAAGTGCTTGTGCTCAATAAGAACCGAGTTTGCTTTTAAGACTTTGGAAGACCCTCACCAAGCCAGTCTGTGAGGTCCGGGAAACATTTTTCTTAACAGTCACCGAGGTTATTGGATCAATATCAGAGTGCCAAACTGGTGTTACAGGAAAATGCAATGGATTTCACTTCTTTGATTAGATGTTTATTGTGCTATGTGGCCTTGCAATTGAATTGATTGTTGTCTTGTCAACAACTTTCAGGGTAAACCTGGTTGGTCATTCAATATGATGATCTACTGTTGATACTTTGTATGGGAAAAAAGAGTACCCGAATCTTGTCAAAATAATATCATGATTTATTTATGCTGCTTGACTGTGCATTTATTATGATTAAGATGGGAAAAAGAAATCTACAAAGCATCTTATATGCCAATTATTTGCAGAGATTGCGACATCATTATCTTTCGAGGCCATGTTTTACTTTGGTCTTGCAACCTTCTTGACTGTGACTGATCGCATTCAGAGGCCTTATCTGCAATTTAGCTCAAAGAGGTGGGGTCTTATAACAGGCCTCAGAGGATACCTGACATCTGCCTTCTTTGTCATGGGCTTCAAGGTTATTGCCCCTCTCTTTGCTGTGTTTGTGACCTGGCCAGTTCTTGGCTTGCCAGCATTGGTTGCTGTGCTTCCCTTCCTAGTTGGCTGCCTTGCTCAGCGTCTGTTTGAGACTTATCTGGACAAGCGTGGTTCATCTTGTTGGCCTCTAGTCCCCATCATATTTGAGGTATATAACTTCATTTACTGCAATCCTACGCTCTTGAAGCCAAAATTTGTGGGTTTTAACAGTTTGAATTGGTTTGACAGGTTTATAGGCTATATCAGCTGACAAAAGCTGCTCATTTTATTGAGAAATTGATGTTCACTTTGAGAGGGGCTCCTGAATCTGCCCTGCTACTGGAAAGAAGCAATGCCTTAGTTTCGATGATAGTGACCTTCCAAGTCCTTGGTTTGGTTTGCCTATGGTCATTGACGACATTTCTTTTGAGGCTCTTTCCTTCTAGACCTGTAGCAGAGAACTATTGATGTTTTGCAATGAAGATCGCATATCAGTTCCAATTCCAAAGAATCTACATCTGTACTTGATCAGGCTTTATCATCCAGCTCTTTAGCTCACTCCAAACGTTTCCAAACCCCAAAAAGTGAGGACACCAGCTAAAAGTTTAGTGAAAGTTTTTCATAGAACTGTACTGTAAAGTTCCATTGCATCACTTTATGATCAGCACATAACAAATTCTTCTTTTTCTTTTTATTTTTTTTCTAGACGAGACTTGTTATATAATTTTTTAGAGTGACATCAATCAGCATTCATCTTGCTTGCTACTGTCTTGTGTATCTTATTCTGGGTTTCCTTCTTTTCTTAATAGCATTACTCCATGAATAGATTATCAATGGTATAGTTTGAATCACTCTGGAGTGCAATCAAATAGTCTATCTCAGCTACTTGTTAAATAGAAACCGTGTTTACTGTTTACTACTGATAAATAATTTGTAATTTTAACATCTTGTCATTTTCAGCTCATCTTTTAGTTTGTACCTTGGGTAAGAACTCGAAGGTTGAGTCCTGCACTCTCACAGATAAATAACCGAGTCCTAAGAATCTGGACAGTTTCTTAGGGGCTGGGCTATTTTTTATGGTATTATATTCGTACCGTTAAAACCTTGTTTGGTCGTGGGTTGACTGAAAAAAGTAGGGACTCGGAATCTAAATTGGACTGGGTTTTTAGTAAAACTGTAAAATATTAATCTAGCTAAACTTATTTGATTTGATTGACATGGTTAAATTAATTCAAATTAAATTAATTAATCTGGGTTGATTGGGTTGAATATATGGATTAATGTTTTCAGGTCTATGATGTGCACTGTTTACTCAAATTTTTCTGAATTTGTCGCTAGATTTCAATCTCGGGACAGAATTCTATGTGAAAAATCTTCTATTTAATGATTAACCTTTCTTTATTCAGCATTCTACTTCATGGCGAATCTTCTTTAGAATGCGCCACTGTGCACAATAACCAGGTCGTCGCTTGCTGTCTCAAGTTCCAATTCTGGAAAATGATCCAATGGCTCTCGCAACGAAGGAAGTTGATTGCTATGAAAAAATTTAGTACTTGCATCTCGTAGTTCTGCTTTCTAGAGGTATAGAGGTTAGTGTAGTTGTCATTGTAAATATTAGTATTTTTTTTTCTGTTTCATACACTCACATGATCAATGTATTAAAGAAAAAAATTAACAGTAAAACGATTTTTCTCATAGAATTATGCCCCAAGATTGAAATCTTGGAGTGAATTCAACGAAAATTTGAGTAAACAGAGCACATCAATGACCCAAAAGAGCATTGATCCAACACACATTTAATACAATCAGAGGTTTGGATTCCTAAGAACCCTTTTTTCTGTTGACGAGAGAGTAATCAGTTAAGTTGATACAAGAAAGCAAAAGGACAAAAACCCAAAAGACCAAGATCCCAGAACTTAAGAAAAAATGCATAAGAAATTATCCTGTGTAATGCCTCCAATTCAAATTCAATCAGCACCGCGCTCTGAATTTGTCTCAAAGAAATCAGGAAAGTAATGTTTATCTTCTAATGATTGATGCTGTAAGGTAGGACGAGAATTAGAGACAGGTATGCCAGCAGGATAGCGAAATGGATGAGATTATGAGACCAAGTTAAGGCCATGGGATTGAAAAGACGTGCAGGGGCACATCAACTTGTGGGGGGTGAGAACAAGTTGATGGAGATGCAAATATTCTATGCTGAACACAAGGAGTTTTTTTCTCTTTTATAACTTAAACTTGAACACAGCCTTGAGTAGAACAGAACTTATGGCCGATCTCTACTGCAAAGCACTGCAATGCCAAGAGAAAGAAAGCCAATTTGTTGTCACCCATGTGATGACCATGTTGATGACTTATGAAATACAAGCAGTCTCTATTTGAGTCAATAACATGTAATGAACCAATGTGAAGCAACATTATGCTTCGTTATGCTAAGGCAAAACCAGTTTGCCATCACCAAATCATAGAGTAAATATTGTGAAGATTTGGTAGTCTACCAGTAATCCCGACAGGAACAGTTTCCAGCCTTGAAATGATGAAACCTCTTGTTGTCTCTCACGATAAACTCTCGGTCCTCGATTTTGGAGAGGATCTTGATGAAATTATGACAGTCCCCACAAATCCTTAGGTTTTTCATTATCCTTAAAGTGGTCCCAGGAGGTGTATTGATAAGCCCATAAGCAATGGCTAGCCTTTCACTGTGGTAGAACAATGCCTTCTCCTTCGCTTCTTGGTCAAGATCATGAAGCACAAACCTTGTGTCCGGCACATATCCAGCATCCCTTACCTCCTTACTCAAAGACCTCAACTTTTCATATGCCTTGCTTCTGTCTGAAGTCACTCTTCTATGATTTGTGTTGCTGTTGTCCTTTGCCCTTTTCATATCACCAAGTTTCAATCCAGGTGGTGATACTGGATAACCCAGTTGCCCTCGTGTTCTGGCTTTCGAGTACTTCTGTAGAGTCTCCCAAATTCTGGAGTTTGGATCAATTGGCATATTTGAAACTAACTCCTTTGCCTCCGCTATCTTTCCTGTTCTTCCAAGAAGATCAACGATAACTTCATAATGCTCTACCGTGGGAGTGATTCCATAATCCCTGCTCATTGACTCGAAATGTTTCTGTCCTTCCTTCTCTGCTCCTAAGCATACACAAGCCATTAAAACACCAACAAAGCTAGAACCATCTGGCCTAATCCTATCTCCTTTCATCCGGGAAAAGATTTCAAGAGCCTTTTCTCCTTCCTTGTTCTCTGCTAAACCCAACAACATCTTGTTCCAAGAATCCAAATTTCTCACTCCCATTTGCTCAAATATTTCTCTTGCCCCATTTGTATCGCCCAGTTTACAGTACATCTCCACTAGATTATTCAGCACAACAACACTGGACTTGAACTTTGATGAAGACCTCATAACATACTCATCTACCTTTTTCCCTGCTTCCAGCAATTTCAAATCAGCACAAACTTGTATCAACTTTACAATATCGAGCAAGTCTGCATAACCTCCATTCCTCTCCTTTTCATCCATGATTTCAAGAGCTGCCTCCACTTTCCCCTCTTTGCATAAACGCTCAAAATCTGGCCTCACCAGATTCTCTCCTTGAACACCAGCAATTTCTCGTTGATAAGCTCTTGAAACCACAGCTAAATCTTTATTCTTTGTTACTTGTAAACTGTTACCGCTAACACTCAATAGTTCAAGAAACGAGCTTGAGGGATTGGGAGGACGTTTGGTTACAGGTCTAATTCTGGGCTGTGACAAGCAGCTCAGAGAACTAGCCATTACATGAGAGATGGCGAAAACTGAAGAATATATTTCTTTGGGTTCTTGGTTTTCAAATTCCTTTTAAGCTTCAATTGGCGAATTCCACCATCAAAGGTGTTTCAATTTAGAGCAAGGCACAAACTCTGCTTTGAAACCATAACTCCAAGATGCTCAGGCCTTATCCACAAAGGAGCAGCCCCGTCTCACAAATATCTTCCTGAAGCCTCACATGATCAGTGCTATTGAAATGGCCCTGGGACCCCAGGGCCTGAATTAGATAACAAAAAAGAAAAGAAAAACGGAAATTAGTAACAGTGATGTGACTCTTATAGTCTAAAGGTGTGAAAACTTTCATAACTGATGGAGTAAATGGTGAGTGGAAGATAATACATGGTATCCATCTAGAAATAACCGTGTATACATGTTGATAGATGTATCTAATGCAAGAGCATTCTTAACAAATCCAAAATCCACGTGGAAACATGTAGATGAGAAAATAGGTGCTAAACAAGGATTGAGCAAGCTGAAAATGCTCATAACTCAGAAATCAAGATTGTCATTAAAGGCAACCCTGTATCGATTCTGCAGAGAACACCAGGCAAGCCATGCATACCGAGAAAGCTATACGCGTCTAGTTTCCAAAGCATGAAACGGTGCATGATTTAGAGCTTTCTATTAAGAGTTATGGTCATTTTACTCCAAGAGCAGGCTGTCAGCAGAACTGAAAATCCTGCTGCCATATTTTGCAACTTGCAAGACTGCCATCTTCTTCAACTAGCATTTAATGGAGCTTTGAAAATCTTGCTCCCTGTTCAGCTGCACATGAAAAGCTTTGCTAGGCAATAAAAAGATAAGATTTCCTTCCATAAATCTTATCTCTAGACCAAAACAAAAGCTGACTTCCTTTAGGAAATCATTGGATGACAGATTTTGCTGAAACTTGTTTCCTACAACTATGCTAGCCACTCTAGAGCTCTAGCTAGACGATAAAACGTGTGTACGTAGGTGTAGATAATCTGGTCTTGATGTTTTGTGATTTTACTGGCCTTACTAGCTTGGAGGGATTATTCCAATCAAAATTAGTGTGTACTTCATCATTGTAGAAGATAGAGACTTGGTTGAAGTTAAGATCAAGTTAAGCTTGTTAGCTTCTTTTACTTCTATCTCTTTGGTAGATTCCATTGAGTGGTGAGCTATCCTAAACACTAATTTCTTTATAATGTCTCTGTATCAATGAGATTTGAGAGTTTAAATCCTTGTTCATCCTCTCTATAGTGGTATTGTCTGTATCTCTAAAGGGTTGAACATCATCTATCCGTCCTCCCATCCATTTCCACAACCTTCCCTGGTTAGAATTTTGCTGTCATCAGCCTTTGAAATTTTACTGTATCAGTATCATCATCTAATATTATTTGATATTTGATAACCATTTCCTTGAAAATGCAATGTCACTTTTTTCCTGATAAACTAACAAGGTCGCTAATGATATGAGTTTAGGATTGTGGTCAGGCACCATAAAGGTAACACAGCTAAGCTTTGAGGAACCTCTCACACTATCAGAAACTCTCAGAGATTTTTAACCCAGAATGGGTGCAATGACAAATCTATAGTATTGATTACTTTGAAGATGGGAGTTTGGATCAGAGCTATTTCTGAGCCTGTAGACCTAGACAGGATAAGGGCTTGGATAAAATTTTCCGGCCTGATAAATTGGTCCAATTCCCAAAGCCCAAACTGCATTTCAAGTCCTGGTCTTTGCCTATCTCCAAGCAGGAAAACAGGACATATAATTTTTTAACGATCATCATACTCTAGCTGGTCAATTCTTAATTTGAAAAATCAACATACAGTAATTAGAATTCCAAGAGCAAAATAAAAGGAGAAGAGAGAGAAGCCCGATTTTTATAGCTGGAATAAAAATCAATCTAGAAGAGCAAAAATCGTGTTTCGAATCCTTGGTACTTCGACATGACATCAGGCCTTCACGGGAAAAAAAACAAAAGAAATCGTAAGATAAGATAGGAGTTGGCACTTTTCTGGGCCGTAAATGACAATGGGTGGTGAATGTGGGCATGCGCGTTCGTCTTCGGCACCGTAAATCACTCTATCCCATGACTGTGCTATGGGAAAGGTCCGGATGTTCACACTTGGCGACAGTAAGATTGTTTGCCAACACAAGATGATATGCTTGGGAGAAGTGTTTGTTTTGATATTGCTTTACCTTGATTGCCGTGTGGAGCTCATAGATTTAATGAAATAAAAATTCTTATTTATAAAAAGTTTCAGTTCTTGTAAAATTATTTTTGATTTTTTTCTAAATGATGATCCAGTGTAGGAGATTGTAAAAGAGTTGAGCTGTCAGATACAAAATTGATGATATTAAATTAAGTAAAATGTTTAACAAATATGTTTATGTAAATTAAAAAGATTAAGGTTAAAAAAATATATGAATATGTCAAACTAATTCACAATATGATGTAGGAGATTATAAAAGAGTTGAGTTGTCATATACTTGATGATGTTAAATTAAGTGAAATGTGTATCAAATATGTTTATATACTAATTAAAAAAATAAAGGTCAAGAAAATGTTTAGATATGTCAAATTATTTTATTTTATTTTTTGACAAAAACATACACAGATCTTTGAGAGAATACCTTGAAATTTTTAAGTGAAAAGTTTTTAGTTTCAAATGAAAGGATGGAAATTTGGCAATCAAGAAAAGATTATTTTTATTGTGTAGTTCAAGATTCTTTTCTTTATTATTAATATTAAAAAAAAATTGGCTCCTTTTTTTTATGAAGTGTTGTTGTGTCTTCTTGAAAACATGGATTTTTTTTTCTATTAAATTTTGAAGTTACTTAAAAAATGATATCAAATCACTTTTAAAACAATACAATTCTAGAAACATTTCTAAAAAATATTATATTTATTTTTAATTTTTATTAACGCATAGATCGTATTAAGAATATAATGAACATATAATCTGAGCGCATTAGTCGAACTAATCCTTTTGCCTTTACTTGAAAAGAGTAATAATAATCATATTTTGATGCGACTAGCAGCCCTCCCTAACCTTAGAGAAAATAATATAAATCATATCATAGGATCTCATCTAAAAACTTAAGCTTTTAAGTTGAATTTGTTTTTTGACATGGTATTAGAGCCTTATTTACTAAGTGGTCACGAGTTTGAATCTCACCATCCTTATTTATCTGATAGAAAATAAATACAAGGTAGTGTGGACCTGTGCAAGTTTCAAACCCAAAGAGCTTTCATTTGAGGAGTGTGCTAAAGAGAATAATATAAATCATATCATGAGACCTCACCTAAAAACTTAAGATTTTAGGTTGAATTGGTTCTTTGAAATGGTTCAAAGCCTTGCTGACCAAGCGGTCACGAGTTTAAATCTCACAATCCTCATTTATCTGATAAAAATTAAGCACAAGGTAGGTTTTCACTTGAGGGGGTATGTTAGAGAGAATAATATAAATCATATTATGGGACATCACCTAAAAGTTTAAGTTTTTGGGTTGAATTAGTTCTTTGACACCTAATCCTTAATCCTAAGGAAAAGAAATAAGGAGCAGCTATCTTTGGTTGTGCTCTCAAGCCATCACAACAAATATACAAGATTGTCGAGCAAATGATGCCATAACTAACATTCTTGTTCCTTCAACTATAGGCATGTGCGCTGATAACTATTCCTTGACGAAAGCATTTTGTTCATTCTGCAAGTTAAAATTAGAAGAACTATACAAGATATTATTTTTTTACTTATGTCTTTATCTCCTTTATTATAAATTTCTAGAGTAATATAGAACTGCTACTGAAAACTCATCTAAAAGCTTAAGCTTTTAGAATGAGATGATTATTTGATATGATATCAAAGCCTTAATAACCAAGTGATTTTGAGTTCAAATCTCATCTTCTCATTTTAATTAATAAAAATTAAGCACAAGGTAGTGTGAGTCTATGTAAGTTTTAAGCCTAAAGAGTTTTTACTTGAGATGATATGTTAAAGAGTAATATATAACTATTCTCCATCTAAAAACTTGACCTTTTAGGTTAAGATGATTTTTAACGTAAATATATAATGATTACAGCTTCAATATTATAAATTTTTTCATTAATTGGTTGGCATGCCGAGAAAGACCCGAAACTTGAAATTTTTGCCTGGATCATAACTTTGCTCTTAGAGTCGAGAATATGCATTTTTATCTTATCGATAACATGATTATTTTAAAGAGAGTCTGGATTAAAACTCATAAAATCTCTGCTCTTGATTTTAAGCTTATAGAACTTTATTGTCTAAGGGCCTGGATAATTCTATTTATCCTAATAGACTAGTCCAATTTCAAAGCCCAAGCTACATTTCAAGTTCATGATAGAATATAAACACTCATTATACTCTTTTCAATTGTTAAATATTAAGTTTCAATATAATTATTATAATTATCAAATACATGTTTACCCATCAATAAAATTGAATTGGTAAAAACCAGGTGACATGATAATTTAATCCATAATTATAGTTAAATTTAGTTAAACTCAAATGATACTCGGCCAAGTCATCTTCAAGAGTATTTTTTAAAAAACTATTTAAAATGATATTGTTTTAGTTTTTTATTATTATTTTTTTGTAAATGATGTTGTTTTATTTTAAAAAAATTGAAATGACATTCTCTTGAGATAAATCTGAATTGACTCATCGACCTACAATCAAGTCGAACAATTATGACAATTAGAATTTATAGTGTAAAATAAAAATGAGAAGAAAGAAAAAACCAATGTTTTAGATCTGGAATAAAAATCAATATAGAAAAGCAATATTAATGTTTCAAATCCTTGATATTTCAACATGACATAAGGTGTAAGACCTATATTTTTGACTCATCAGACCAAAGCCCAAACTCAACCCAACTAACTTAGATATTTAAAGAAAAAATTGTTAGAGAATTGTTTTTCTCTCTTTTCCTGTTTTCTTCTCTCTACCGTAACTTTCTCCCAAAATACCAAGGAAATAAGCTTTAAACTTAAGTTTTAGTTCAAAGAGGGTTGAAGAAACAAATATCTTCCTCTTTTGTTATTTTTTATTAGGAAATTGATTAAGAATCAGTTTGGCTTTATAATTATATTTTGGTCTCTAAGTTTAGACTTTTAATCTTTTATGTTATTTTTTCTTCAAGTTGTTTTTTAGTGTTATCCATCTCCATTATAGGTTCTATAACGTTCCTCTTAACGATCTTTAGTAATTTCGGTTATGCATTTGTTTGTCTTTTGCTTTTGTTTTCTGGGCAAGTGAGATAATCTTTAATATGCATGTAATATAAATAATATATGTATGTTGATTATATGATGAGTACAATTAATTAATTCTTGAATATTTATTATGTTATTTTATTATCTAAGTACTCATCTAATTTTGAATTTACACTCTCATTCTGTTGAATTAAATTCTATTCAATATGACATTCGTTTACTTTGATAATTATACGAACATCTATTATGTCTTGATATAGGACTTGTCAGTAACTCCATGCTAAAATAGCGTAATTAGTCTATGTGCACATATTATTCTGTATACTTAGCTGGTAAGAGAGGCACTAACCTGTGGCGACTGATCCTCCCATGGTGATCATCTTCGGATGTCATCTGATCACTTTCAAATGTTAGCTGATCTCTGACATATATTTCACTATTTTATGTTAATATGTTTAGTATGTATATTTATATCAAGATATGTATGACTTGCAAATTATTAATATCTAAGATGTATATTAAATGTTATTCTCTCATTGAATTGATTGAACTCACCCCTCTATTTTAATATTATTCTAGACTCTTAGTTTCTGTTAGCAAGGAACTTTGTTGAGTGTTTCTGGTTCTTTAATTTTGGTATGTATACCTTGCTTGTTCTATGAGGTTTTCCTTTTAGTTTTGATTTGTTGTCTTAGATGTTCCACTATTATATTTTTCTTTGTTCAATGATTGGATTTTATCTAATGTAATAAGTTTTATGGATTATTTGATTTTTCTATTTGATGATAATGAGTTTTAAAGTATTATTTAATTTTATTACTTTGAGGAATATTATATTTTAAAATATTATGAAACGCTGTAAAATTCTTATATAATTTGTTTTATGATATGTATGTTATGAAGCTTAGCGTAGGTATGGTGTTTTTATGACATCACTTATATGTTATTGGTCATGGACCTAGGATCTAGGTCATGACAGAAGGCCTTTTAAGAAAAAAAAAAAAACAAAAACAAAAGAAATTGTACCATTAGGTAGAACTATGAAAAAATATTAGGCTATAAATTACAATGAGGTGAATATGGATATGTGTGTTTGTCCCTGGCACCGTGAATTAATCTATCACATGATTGCACTATGAAAAAGGTTCGGAGGTTAACATTAGACGAGTATTTGACACAACTTTAATTTATGTTTTTGTTTTTAGACTTTTTTTAAAAAAAATTATTTTAAAAAATTATTAAAATGATATTTTTTTTAGTGATTTCTAATATTGTGTTAATGTTTAAAATAAAAAAAAATTATTTTAATATATTTTCAAGTGAAAAACAATTAAAAAAAATACTCTACATCACAATCTTAAATATCATCCTTTTTGTAAGTTTGTTTGCCAACACAAGATGATATGGGTGTGAGAAGTTTTTATTTTGTGTTTTGTAAGATATTGTTTTAACTTGATTATCACTTAGAGGTCATGGATGACACAAAAATTGAAAAGGTTCAATTAGCTCTCCTTGAAGAATTTTGTTTTTATTATTTTGGCTATATAAGTAGTGCTTGGTATTGTCATACAGCGGTAATTTATTTTTAAAGTGTTTTTATTTGAAAGTACATTAAATAATATATTTTTTATTTTTAAAATTTATATTTTTAATATTAACATATAAAAAAGATTAAAAAAAAATACACATTTTTTTTTTAATTTTTAAACAAACATGACATGGCCACAAACAGGCTGTTTCAATTTTTAAAGATCAAACTGTTTTTTTTTTTTTTTTTTTTTTTTGAATTTTGGA
>Ga0325410_1003253_pt1 | contig 18297 bp, 6 predicted proteins | sample PopdelMetagenome_16_FD_206182 | JGI IMG/M metagenome (GOLD analysis project Ga0325410, IMG submission 206182) | Populus deltoides microbial communities from Bellville, Georgia, United States - Xylem-PdIQD-R3 | ecosystem: Host-associated > Plants > Phyllosphere > Stem > Wood/Secondary xylem... | reverse complement strand
GACTGGATCCCAGGTTTTTTTTTTTTTTTTTTTTTTTTTTTTTTTTTTTTACGGAGGAAACTACCATTGTCTTTTTTTATTTTTATTTTCTTTTATGAGAAAAGTTAAAATGGATTCTATTTTGAGTTTTTCGTGTTAGATTTTCTTTCTCTTCTTACGAGGTTTCTTACAACTTGAAGATAGTTTTGATCTTAATCATCTTTCATGTATGTTTTGAATTTTAAATTTTGAGGTTACATAGATTTTCATTAGATATATGTATTCGTGCGACGCTATAGGGTGCATTATTTTTTATATAAAAAATAATATTTAGATATCATAATTAAGTTCTAAATATAAAAAAATTACGACTTTGATCATAGATGCAATTAAATCAAATAAATTAATTTTATTTTAATAAGATAATAAAAAAATAGATAATAATATCAAATAGACTAACTTAAAAAATATAATTACAATAGCCTGAAAAAAAAACTTTTTAAAAAAGAAAAACGATATAGCTCAATTCTCGTTAAATTAGGTTAAAAAATAAAAACAAATCGATATGAGTCGATCCAATCTAGAATGATAAATATATAACCCAAGTAATAAAAAAAAAATATCCTAATATAAAGTAAATGAAAACAAATCACAAAGTTTATTTTTCAACAAAGTAAATGTAGAATGATGGAACTAGAGAAAAAAAACAAAACAAACATAAAATACCTGAAAAAATAAATCAAAACTAGGTAAAGCGACCAAACCCCATAACCCGAATCATGTTGATGGAATAACCTAAAAAAGCCAAAATAGGAAAAACTGTGAAGATTAATTTCAAAGAGAACTAGATTTTGAAGGACATAACTGAAAAAAATATTAAGATTTTTTTAAAAAAAAAAGTGACCCCATAAAAAGGCCCAAAACAATCCGTTAACCCACCAACCTGCAGTTTAGGTCATGAAATCAAAATAACCTGATAGAAAAAAAAATCACAAAGTCCAGTTTGAAGAAAAAAATCAATGTCAAGTGATGAAATAAAAAAAAGTCCAAAAAAAATTAATATCAACCCGTATTAACTTTTCAAACTCATGATCCAAGTCATTAGACCAGAAACACTCCATTTTGAAAAACTACGAAGCTCAATTCCCAACCAAATAAATATTGAAGGATAAAATTGAAAAATCTCAATTATACAAAAGAATATAAAAATAATAATTAAAACAATAAATACCATAGTTTAAATAAAAACTAAATTTCACTCGTAAGTTTAATTTATTGATATCAAGTTATTATTTGAAGAATTTAATTAAGAAAAAATTATCATTATTAAAGTTTAAAAATTTATAAAAGATTTATTTAAAATAGGGATAATTACAAAAAAAAAAAAAAACTCACAAGATTTGCTCGTGATTTTCACTTTCTAGTGGTAGCTTGAAAATTATATTTTACATCATGAATTTACATGCGCACTAATATTTATTATCCTAATAAAAAATTCAATAAAAAATATTTGAGTATTTACATGTTTGTCATTATATTTATTTTAATGAATAAAAAACTTTGATGCCTCAAAATAACAAAATTAGCATTATTAATGTATAATTATAACAATATCATCTCTAATTTTGACATAATACTTAATCAAGTCATGAAATCTCTTTCAAGCATTTGATCCAACAAAAAATGCATGGGCAATAAACTATCTTAAAGGATTTTGAATCCACTGCCATCTGAATCCACTATTTCAGGGGGAACAAATGGTCATTTCTTTCTTCATTTCACCAACTATTTTTTATTTTCATCACTAAACTTTATTCTTTTTCAAATCTATCATTCCACTTGTGATATTTTTTTTTGGTGAAATTTTCTTCTCTTTGTATTTTCTTTAGCAATTCAAGATTTTATAAAATTTCTTGATTGATTTAGAGTCCAATTCAATTAAGTACAATCTAATTTTATGGTATTAAAAATAATTAAAATAAAAATGACCGAGTATAAACATATATATATATATAAACAAAATGGCTCTTTCCAAATCACGCTAAAAGTTATTTTTTGTCAAGAAATTCTCCATTCGATCATTTTTTTTATCCCTTCAGTTTTTAGAATTTTAAGTTTAAATTCTAAACTTTATTTTTTAAAAAAGATTTAGTCTCTTTGTTATGAGAAATGAGAGAAAAAATCATTAAAAATGAAAAATGAAAAAGAAAGTGGTTAGTTGGCCACATTCTAGCAATAAAAAAAAGAGTATTTAATGTTATTAGATAATGAAAGAAGTGTCATTGAACTTTCATCTCAAGGAAAAAAAGTAGATCAAGTATTGGAAAATTGTTTTTTTATTTTATTTAGTTTTAGGTTTTTTGACTAATTTAAGGGGCTTTTGAGATTTAAAAGGGTTATATTAAGGTTCTTAGTGTGTTTCTTAGATGATTCCATGTGAGAAAAATAATTGGAAAATAGATTTTTGAGGTCCAACACATTAAACACCAACTTTCAAAGCACCTTTGATGGCTAGAATCTATATTAGTAGATTCTGCATCATCTGCTTTAATTTTTTTAAATAAATAGGGTGGACAACGTGTTATTATCATATTAAAAAAAATTAAAAAAAACGGAAAGCAAGTCAAGCATGGCCTGGTCAAGCAGGCCCACTCATTCCTAGACTTTTATATATTTGGTCAAATATGCTAGTCGATCTAGACATCTAGTCTTGTTTTAGATAGCCCTTTAATAAAATATTAATTTGTTAATAATTCAAATTATATTAGTTCGTTCAAATATCTATTTTAATTATCAAAGAATTGGATAAAAATAGATTTTAAAAACTACCTTCGGACATTACTGGTAAATTTCTAGTTTTATCTCTATGGTTTTAGAGTATTTAAACATTTCACTTTTGCTTTTATATATCTAACATGTATAGTATAGTTTCTCTAGGAAAGACTTAAAAACCCTAAAAAACAAAATGCTAAAACAGAATTCTAAAAATTGGGCTATTTAGTGTTTAATGGTAATATTTGAACTTTTGAAAATTAAAAGGTTAAAATTGAGAAATTTTAAACTATAGAATAAAAGTGTATCATGAATTTAGGCAAAAATGAATTTTGCCCTAACACTAAACAAATATAATTTTATTTTGAATTAAAATCAATTCATTTCACATACAAAATTTGGAATTAGTTTCTATTTTTATTTTGGATTACAAATTGAGAGATTTTAAAATCTAATTTTATCTCTATGGTTTTAGAGTATTTAAACATTTCACCTTTTCTTTTATATATATATACACACACACACACTACATTTAAAAAAAAAATTAAATGCAGTTGAACATAAAATATGTGAATTCAATTTTAATAAAGTTAGATACTCAATTCATTGACTTTTATTTATGTATACATATAATGGGATATCTGAAGGACTCTATTTACAAGATAGAGGGAGTAACGAGGAGTTAAATTGTTTCTATTTTTATCATACAATAAATCATAACTATTTTAATTTGAGTTTAATGATATAAAATATTCTTTTAAAAATATGAGAGGACCCGGTCCACATGTACTCAAAACCATGAAAATTTGGGAAGAATAGGTAAATAACTTTCCTTATAATGGCATGCTCTTATTATTTTCCTTTTACATATTTAATACTGTCATATTTTCGAGACTTCTAATCACTGTTATTAAACATGGATCGGCTCGACAGGCCGACTCGGAACCCGGTCAATCCAGTGGCTGGATCGGTCCGGGTTTGTTAAAAGACTAGCCGGTGCAATAACCAGGCAAAACCTGGTTAACCCATTATCCTGACGAACCCGAACGAGACCTGTTTTTTTTCTTTTCAAATATAGTTTTTCTCCTATATTTTTTTTTTCATATTTTTTTAGTTGGTTATTAACACTTTTTAAAATTCACTATATAAATATTAGAAAAATATTTTATTTTTTCATTGTGGGATTTGAAATCGTTTAATATATATACTTTATGTTCCCAGAAAAAAAGTTTTTTAATACTAAAATGTTTTTCCATTGATTATCAAATAACACTGAGTTTTTTATTTTTTAATGTCTAATTTTAAACATGCATCTTCTACATTGATTTAGTACATTTAGAATAATTTAATAATTTTTTTACAAAAATATTAACTCTAAGATTTAAAACAAAAAATAATAATTTAATAATCATCCATAACCGTTTGAGTTAATTCAACACGTCAACACTTAGTTTCCTTTGCGATCTTTTTTTTTTTTTTTTTGAATAAATCAGTCTAAACAAACATCCTGGGAAACATAACAAAGTAAATTCCACCTGGGAAACACTGTAAAGAATGACTTTATGCAGCTGTGCTTGTGCTTTCGGAATCAAACTTAGTTGTAATCTATTTGGAGGGAAGACTTTTTCCAAATAATTAATGGACAAGGCAAGTCTAATATTCCAATTAGGACCGTTGATTATGGCTACTTTTCCTTTCCTTTTCCTTTTCCTTTTCCTTTTCCTTTTCCTTTTCCTTTTTCTTTTTCTTTTTTCAGTCCAAGCGAACACCAATCCAGAGGGATACCGTTATGTCTAAGATAGAGTGAGGGAAATGGTACACTTGGGAAAGCACTACTAGCACGCGTGACCTGGATCAAATTAAAATTATTTTAAAAAGATATTAATTAAAAAAAATCAAAATTATATATAAAAAAATAAATATTTTTTAATATGAAATAACTATATATGACTACATCCACATGGATTATTTATTAATTTTTTGATGTGACATAAATATATCATACTTCATATTTCTTTTTTATAATCTATATCATCATAAATTGTTTCTTAACTTTTTAACGTGAGGTAACTACACCACATTTTATATATATATTTAACAGATATCTATAGAAAGTAGTAATCATCCACCAATAGATTAATCAAAGACATCATTTTTTTGGTTAATCTTAATTTACATTAGTATCATATCTTTGAAAGTATAATATCATCAATATTTATTGGTGGATGATTCACCATATTATTTGATTATTTTTTGTAAGAATGTTATTTGTAATGAAATTTATGTAAAATGATATTTATTTTATTTTATTTTGTAATCAAAGGGCAAGACTTTGTCATTTTCTTATTTATTTTCTTTCTATTTTTAGAGATTAATTCAAAGTTCATAAAAATTAACTTTTAAAAAATTGCAAAACTTGATTATTTTGGAGGGAAATTTTACTAAAAAATAAATAAATCATATTAGATAGTAAAGAATTAATTAAAGTTCTCATTGGAAAAATAAAAAAAATGTTGATGTCCTAAAAAAAATAGATGGTAGTTTATGTATTTTTTTTTAGACGAAATCGAAGTTGATTACCAAAAACAAGTCAAAGGACACATCATCAAATATTCTTAAGCTCAAATATATTTTTTTAGTCATTTTCAAGGTTAAAAAAACATCTAATTCCAACTTGTCTCATTATATAAAATCATTTTACATAAAAAAAAATTGATTGCTTTGGTGGTTAGAATCTTTCCCAACAACAACTTTCTTTCTCCATACCGGAATCTAGCAAGTCTCTCTCTCTCTCTCTCCTCCCAACATGAAAGAACTAAAAATGAGAAAAATAAAGTTTAGCACTGTCAAAAAACTAATTCAACCAAAAACTTAAGCTGTTAGGTGATGTTCTCAAGATATGATTTATATTATTCTCTAACACACCCTTTAAAGGCTTTCAACTTGCACAGACCCATATTACCTTATGCTTAATTTTTATCAAATAAATAGGGATGGTGAGATTCGAACTCGTGACCGTTTGGTCATCAAGGCTCCGATACCATGTCAAAGAATCAATTCAACCTAAAAACTTAAGCTGTTACATGAGGTCCAAGGATATAATTTATATTAGGTACAAAAATTGAGTTTTTGAAAATAAAGGGACCAATTATGTAAGAACTTAAGAAGATGGGGAGATTAAAATGAACTTTTTAAACAAATTTCAAAGCTACCACCTATTTTACCTGAATTTCTCACTTCAATCTTCTTTCTTTCAATTCAACCCTCTCTCCTAAAAAACACAATTGAGTGTTAATTTCGGCTCAATTACGCAACGTAAAAGTTCAAGGATCAAAATTAAATTTTTTTAAAAATTATTGTTCCAATTCATGGTAATTTGTAAGATGATAAACAGTAATGAATGCATAGTGAAAGTAGGAGCTTTTTGAATATATAGTTAATCTTCTATAAAATATATGGAATATTTGGTACAGAAAAGACCCTTATCATTTCTATTCTAAAAGGATAGAAAATTATTTTAAAATTATTCTAAAGACAAATTTATTTTTAATTTTTTATCTTCATCCTATAACCAAACATGTTTTTGTCTCTTTTATATATGTCTTTTTTTGTCTTAATACACCAACTAAACATAGCCTAAGTTATGTGTGGTTTTTTTTTTACAAAAAATAATAATTTGATTCATTTAATTCCATAAAAATAAAACCAAGTTAAATTTTAGTGAAGTCTTGGTAACTTCATATCATTTTAGAAAACATCTACCTATCAAACTATCATTTTGGAGTGTAGTTGCCAAACCTAGCCCTGGATCTAACCTAGAAAAAAGGTTGGGTTACTAGGTTGTTAGGTCAACTTGCGAGTCATCGAATCAACCCCATTTGTGTCCAAAACAATGTTGTTTATTTTTTTAATTCATTGGTTTTGACCTTATATGTTTTGGATCATATTTTTTTACTGGATCCAATTTGACCAAATCAACTAGGTCACGAGTCTACCATTAAGGTCACTTCAAGTTTGGTTAGGTCAATATCAAAACTAATTCAATTTAAATTTGGATAGGATTAGGTTTAAAGTTACAAGTTTATTAGATTAACCTGTTGTGCTGGATCGAATTTAATAATTATGCTTTGAGGTGACCATGTTGTAGTGCATATTATTAAAAAGAAGCTAAAAGGCATTGTGGTTTTATTGTTCATTGTATTCGCTACAGATACTAATGTATTGTAAATTGCTATAGTGCATCCACAACATATAAGTTATTGTTTCTAATATGTGCAAAAATACAATTTGGTCCCTTAGTTTTTTTATTTTTTATAGTTGATCCTTGTAGTTTTAGATATTTATATTTCGATCTTAAACTTATTTTTTACATTTTTGTCCTTCAATGTTGAGAGAGAAGAGAAAGTTATTGAAAAGGGGAAGGATAAAGTTTTTGATTTGTCGTATTTCGATGATAAAAAAGCCAATCTTGGTGTCGATGGGTTTATCTTAAACATTAATATTCAATAAAGGTGGTTTGGATCTCTAATTATGCTAGAAAATTATATAAGAACTTATAAAGATTTTTTTAAAAAAAGTTTTTGGACTAATTGAATAGTGTTTTGGGATGTAAATGGAGTTATTGAGATTACTATGATATGTTTAGGTGAAAATGACTTGGAAATTCAAGAAACAAAATATTAATTTCCATCTATAAATTCTATATCCAACCATTTTTTATCCCTTTAGTTTTTAGAATTTTATGTTAAGGTCTTAATATTTTTTTTATATTTTAGTTCTTTAGTTTTGAGAAACGAGAGAGAAAATCGTTGGGAAATGACGAAGGAGAGAGAAAGTGGTTGGTTGACCACATTCTAACAATAAAACAATTAATATTGGTGTCATTGAGTTTTTGGTTTTTTTTATGAAGGGAGTGCCATTAAGGTGTTTTTGAACTTCATTTCTTGAAAAAAAATAGATAGTGTATTAAAAAATTATTTCTTATTCGATTTAATCTTCTAGTTTTTTTTACTGATTTAAGGGTGTCTTGAGGTTTGAAATAAGTTTATTAAGGTTTTTAGTATGTTTCTCAGGTGTTTTTTAGGTGAAAAAAATGGTTGAAAAATGAGTTCTGAAGTCCAAAACATCGAACCCCAACTTTCCAAGCACCTTCAATGACAAGAATCTATACTGGTAAACGATGTGTTGTTTGCTTTGTTTTCTAAAAAAAAAAAAGGTGTGTAATATGTCATCTCCCTATTAAAAGAAAAAAAAGGGGAAAGTGAAGCGAGGGGGCTTGGCCTTGCAGGTTTGACTGGTTAACTCAGGTTGACTGATCATTTTTTTGTTATTATTTTTCTTAATTTTATCATTCAACATTGAATTGATTGAGAATTGAATTTTATAATTTGTTTTAATTTGTTTCTATAAGGTTATCTTAGTCTCAAGATTCAAGTCGCAAGTTAATAAGTTAACCCAGGTTAAAATAGATCTTTGTTTTAATTGAATATTTTTAAAATTTTATCATTCAACATTGAGTTGATTGTGAATTGAAATTCATAATTTGTTTTGATCTACTTTAGATGGGGTCATCATAGTCTCATGATTTGGATCATGGATTTAGCAGATTGACCCAGGTTGACATGGGTCAATTTAATATGTTGTCATCTCGATGTTCTTTTAAGAAAAATGTGTATTAAATTTTTTTAAGTCAAATTATATTTTTAGTAGTCGTTCGAGTTGTTTTTGGACTCGCCAGATTGTCTGGAGTTATATTGGATCAATTTCCACACAATTTAAATTTTTTTATATTAGAAAACAAGTTAGCAATACTTAAATTTTTTTTATTTTATAAAAATGATTCGACGCATAGTGCAGCACAGACTAATGATCTAGTATTTTCTAAATAAGATTTGAGATTTCTATGATTATTAATGCAAATTTAATTTATAATTATATTGCATGAATATTCAATGAGAATAAAATGTATATTTTATATTTTATTGTTAATATTTTTTTATTTTCTTGAATTAATTGTTTTTTTATTTTTATTGCTGTAACATAAAAAAATCAAGATTTGTTTTAGTATTTCTTTGTTAAAAATTGATTCACCGATTATTATAAGTTTTTATATAAAAAAACTAGATTTTAATAAAATAATATTTTTCATTAAAATAAAAGTGAATAAATGAATGAAAAAAATAAATTTTTAGCTTAAAAAAAATACATCCTTTTCTTCTAAATTTAAATAATTTGAATTCTCATTTGAATCCCTTTGCTATTGATAAAAAAAATTCATGAATTCATCAAATAAAAAAATAAATAAAAAGATAATTTCAACTCAAAAAATAAATTTTTATTCTAGAATTTAAATTATTAAAATGATTTTTTGTATTTTTTTAAACACCACAAAATAAAATAGAAATTAATATTGAAAAAAGAAAACTAGTTAGGTTCCATTTGTGATATAAAGTACGTGAGCCGCAGAGGATGTAGACGTCCACGCTTGACCTCATAGCCTGCACCGATGTTGATGTAGAATATTATTGGAGGAGAACAGTGCTGAGTGCTGACAGCCGATCCTCTGTTCAGCGTTGTCTTGTCCTTTGTGCAGTATTTGTTTAAAGTGGGTGCCTGAGACAGACCAGTCAGCTCTGGAATTTCCATATTTATTAGTAGTTCCTCCTTCCTCGCACTAGAAGGGTTCTGAACATTCTGGCTTCTAAGGGCTTGTCAGATCTGACAATACATTTTTGCCAGAAAACAGCTAATGGAAATAGGAGGACAGAGGGGGAAGAGATCCGCAATTAATTCCGTGTGAGGAAACCCTCACCTCGAGGAAGCCCTATATTTAAATGGAGTGATAACTTCAAAACCATGAGGAATTTTATTATAATTATGATTGTTTGTTTAGTTAAAAGTAATTTTTTAAAAAAATAAAATTTTTAAAAAGTGAATTTCTGAAAATAAATTATTTTTTATGTTTAGTAATATCATAAAAAATAAAAAATAAGTTAGAAAACACTTCTCATTTTTTTGTTATGTCATGAAAAATAACTTATTAATAGTTTATATTTTATTTTTAAAAAAGTTTATCTCACATAATAATATAAATATTTAATCATTTACAATAAAAAAAATAAGATCTAAAAATTATAATGATGAATTTTTTAAATATAATATTATAGATATATAACATTGTGAAATATTTTTTAAGTAAAACGTATTAATATTTTTTTCATTTGTAAATGCTTAAAATATTTTTTTAGCAGTATTAAGAAAGTCAAATTAGTTAATGGTGTTAAGTAAGAGTTAGATATTTGGGTTTTTTTTTGTATGAATATTTTTTTTAGAGATAGATAGATACAAAAATATTTTAATGGGTTTTTGGGATAAAGATTGTTTATTTTTTAAAAGAGTATGAACAATTATCCCTTTAATATATATCAATTAAGCATTAGGAAATAAATATAAATATCAAACATCAAACATTATCATGCATAAATATTAAGTTCTAATGTCATATACATACATATAGTTCAAATTAACAATCATAAATATACTGGACCAAATAAAACAAGTAAACATACTTGTTAAATAACAAACATAGATTTTTTTTTTTATCATAGTACTTAGCAATCAGGCCTCTAATAGTGTTGGTTTATAAAATTTAAAACCTAAATTTTCCTCAAATTAGCATTTTTTTTTTGCCATAAATGCTTTTGCCAACATTTCATTTAGGATCAAGTGATAAAAAACATCACCAAGAGTGATTTCCTCAAAACCTTCAATTTTCATCACTTCTGTATATAGCACATTAACATCAAGTTGATTTTTGCTTAGGCTTTGAATTGCAAACGCTACATCTCTAATCTTTTTAGATAATTTTTCAACACCATCATCTTCATACATTTGATTTCTTTTCCTATTTTGTCTCTTTTGTGCACTAGAGGAAGATGTCTCTTTATCTTTTGAAGTTTCTTCATATTCCCCTTCATTTTCAATTAAAATAGATTGCACTTCAGTGTTCTCTTCCAAGTTGATATCAACATATGATTTGACATAATTTCTAGTTGCCATGTCCTTTTCCAACAATAATTGTCATTGCTTCATACATATCAAGTTTTTTTTGTTAAGATATCTGTTATGATTGGGATGTGTCTGTTCATAAATATTAGAAAATGTAATTTTTAGTTCCTAGTATAAAGTTTTGGAAACAAAAGTAAATGTAAAAATTACAAAGAGTATATTATTTATCATACCTTTACTTCTTCATCATATACATCTTTTGAAATCGTAATAAGCTTTAAACAATCATCCCAACCAAAGCCACTTTTATTTTTAAGTTTGGTTATTATTCCCCATTATTTTTTTTATATAGTTTTGAGATGATTGTCCACATGCTTAGGTTCGCATTGCACGTTGAACTTTTGACTAATTTCTGTAGCCATCTTAACAAAAGATTCTGCTTTAAAGATGAAAAAAGACTTGTTTCTTTTAAGTGCCTCCTCGGCTACATAGATTTAGACCATGTGATGTGCTTACCCTTGTATTTTTTATTTTTTGTGGCACTCATTTCTACCAAAAAAAATCATTAATTTATACAAAAAAATACAATTAATTTTAAAAGAGAATATATGAAACACATAAGAAATTATAATAAAGTCAACAAGCAATCCAAATATATAACAATGATAATACAAACTCAAGAAAGACATAATAAAAACAAACACATATAATTAACACTCAATTACTAGTTTCTTTGAGTGTTATAATCATTCCACATGGTTGATGCAATCATTTCTTTTTTTGTTATCAAATCCCTATTCTCTTTCCTCTCCTCCTATTGGCTTAAGCTGATTGTTCTTCTAATTAGTTCACTTTCTGAACTTATTTCTTCCATAAGAAAGTAATAAGGATCAACTCCCATTATGTGATTATGAATAATACAACATGCAAACACAACATTCACTTGTGTTTTATAAGACCAAAAAGGTTTTCCATTAATTGATCTAAAGCGACTCTTCAAAATACCAAACCTTCACTCAATAGCGGTTCTCAATGAAAAGTGTCGAAGATTAAATAGCTCATTTTTATTTTCTGGTGAATGTTCTGTAAACTCATTCAAGTGGTATTGAACTCCACAAAAAGATGAAATGATTCTTTTTTGAATACTGTAACCAACATCACCAAGATAATATTTTCCTACAAATAGAAAATAAAACCTATTACTATCTTTATCTAATTAGATAGTTTATATGTTTATTGCATATAATAAATATTTAATTTATACCTTCTTGAATTTTTAGACCACTAGGTCTTGATAGTGTATCACCTAAAACCTGGGAATCATGTGCACTTCCTTCCCATCTAACTAAAACGTATATAAACTTCAAATCAAAAGTTATAGCTGCTAAATCATTTTGTGTTGTTTCCTCTTTTTGACCTCGAAACTTTCCTTGAATTTCAACAAGAACATTTGCAAGAATATGGGTACTATCAATTGCTCCCACACAATCCTATATAAACATGAAAAATAATTTATAACTTTTTCTTCTAGATGTAATTAATTAATGTATAAAAATGTTGGTATTGTTCTCATACTTTAAAATAATGATAGAATCTGCGATTATTCATTATCTCCACGGGAACTGTATCCCCTAAGTCTTTAATAAGGTGTTTGTATAACTTAAAACTATTTTTAATATAATTCTAAAGTAACGATGAATAATTTCAACAGACCTATAGTATATACCACTAATAAAATAAAATTTTTAGTTTCGGCCTATAATTTGTAAGAACACAATAACTTGCTCTCTAATAGACACATTTTGAGTTGATCGTAATAGGTCACGACTTGTGAGAACATCATACAAATTATATAATACAAGTAGTTTCATATGAATTTGTTCGACGCAATGTCTATCACCTCGATTGAAAATCCTATCAATATAGAATTCTCGTTGAGCAATTGCCTTTATACATGGTTCTCTTGATATATAAATTCTATTTCTTTCTCGTTCAATAATAGCTACCCCTTCAGCTATAACAGTTATAGTTGTTCTCATACATGCTGCATGAATAATCTTACCATCCATAATAAGAAAGTGAAGTTTTCTAATAACGGAACCTAAAATTTTTAGGGAAATAAACATTCAAAAAGCATATCAAATACTTACGCAATCAATACAAGAAATTATAATCAAACTGGCACATATTATAAATTAAAAAGTTAGAAATAAAAGGAGCTGACAATGTATCATAATTATTGCAATGATATTTGATTCCATAAACAAACAAGGTCTTAAAATGAATTACTAGTTTGGCGGTACATATTGAATGGTCAAGTTGGTGGTAAAATTTGGCAGTAGCCAGTGTGCACACATATGCAAACAACATGGCTCAATACCATAATATGGTGAGAGTTTTCAATCCTTATATTTCATGGTTTGAAAATATATTTTTCTTGTAAAATTCACTCAATCCCTTTACAGTTTCATGTTAACAAACTGTTTGTGCTCTTACTTGTCATCATTTATTGGTACAGATCGAGATTAGTTTACTAAGAAAGGTGTCTCATCCGAACATTGTAAAGCTTTTAGGTTTTATATCTTGAAAATGAAGAGAAGATCCTTGTCTATGAATACATGCAAAAAAGGAGCTTTTAGACTACCAAATATTTTCCGTAGACTACCATTTATTTTCCAGTAAGGAGAAAATCAATTATTCTCAATTTGGAGTTATATACTGCAATATTAATTTCAACATTGTATAACCTTATTTTTGCTCCTAACACACATGTTTCTCCTGGTATAGAGGAACCAGATCGAGTATTTTCATGGGAAATTAGGCTTAAAATTGCGATAGAAATTGTTAAAGGACAGTCTTACTTGCATTCATTAGAGCACCCAGTAATTTTCAAAGATATGAATAGTCTATCGCATAAATAATTCTAAACAATAGCATCTGAGATTTTTAAAAGCAAAGGTTGTTCAATTTCTTATAAGCATCTAAGATTGAATCAACAAGCAAATTAACAAGCAAGATCGTGAGATCCTATACCAAACAAAGCATGGGATTGTTATGTTTTTTTTTCCCAAAAACTAAACAAAACATGAAAAACACAACAAGTTAACAAGATCACAAGATTTATGCCACAATCATAACTATAAATCCAAACAAAAAAGAGAAAAACAAAAGCCAAATAATAGAGAGACATTTGAGGAAAAGAGTTACCTGAAATAAGATGATTCAATGCTTCAACGGAGATTGTTGCAGATAATAGAGAATAAAAAGAAAATTATTATGATATTTTTTTGTTCCAGTAAAGAGATTTGCAACAACCACATAAAATTTTTTTTTATAGAGATTTCCAGTAAAATTATTTGAGATAGAGAGAGGGACAGATTTTGTTCCAATATTCGTATGTCAAAATGAGATGTTTCTTTATAAAGAAAGGAAAGTGTTATCCAAGGATAAGAAAAAGAAAAACACTTTCCATGCATTAAAGTTTAACTTTTCCTTTGACTATAATTTATTTATTTTTGACTAACTTTCCATAAGTTTACCAAACATAGAAAAGTGAGGAAAATAATTTCCAAAAAAGTATTTTTATAAAAACAAACAAGGCCTTAAACTCTAATCTCGAGCCTAGAAGGCTAAAACCGTTATAATCTTTACAAGAGTAAAGAGAAAAGACTATGACAAAGACTATATTTTCACAGTATCTGAAGGCATATCCATCTATTATCTTGGTTTAGAAATAAGAATCAAGCATAGTAAAAACATTTGATTTGACATGATCATCCTATATATAACCATTTAGGATCATTATGGTATAGTATATGAGATTGCATTCTAATTAAAACAAACCATTATTTGATTTTGGAAGGAAAAAAAACTAAAGCAAAACAGCAGAACTGCATACTTAGTTGTCATTGACGAAGAGAAAATGAAGAGCACAACTCTACCAATTGATGAAGAGAAATGTAACTGTCACTCAAATTCTTGCTAAACATTAAGCTTCAAGGATTCTAACAAAGCTATATTGCAAAGACTGCAAAATGCAACAGAATTATGACAAAGTGCAGAATGGGGTAATTTATAAACAGTGATAACCAAGGCACTGTACTTTATCTAGCAATGTATCCATGGAGAGCCCTTCTTTTCATTTTGTATGCTTCCTTTGGCTAGATGGACTGGAACCCTTCAGCCTTTTGTGATCTACTAAGAGAACAAAAATCATCTTTGAGATATAAGAACCCTAATGAATTAAACAAGAACTGCAAAATATATTGGCACGTCATGTGCCCTTACTAAAATAGGTAAACTATACTAGATAAATATCTCATTTAGATAGTTATCACAGTTCTATCCTGATTCCTAAACGCTATTCCATATTGCTTGTTATCCTGTCCCAACGTCATTGAAGATATTCTCCTCTGTTGATGCATAACGTTTTTGGACCAAGGGACATTGGTTTCTCTAGAATACAGAAAAGAGCATCAGTTTGATCATCACTGTAAATTACACCAGCAACTTTCAAGGTGGCCCAAGAATACATGTTATCACCATTATAGAAAATGAGACGTGTTTGTTAATGTACGTGGCTATCAAATACAATTCTTCTCTAAACAATGATTAAAACTAAGAGAGATTCTTTTGATATATATAAGGATTACAATGCCTGTTAAAGAATATCAACCCACCTTTAATGATATGTAGGGTTTCCTAAACTTGTCAGGGATGGCCAAGAATCCATCCAATAAAGTTCACGGACATGAATCATTCCTTGGTAGTTCAAAATTTTAGAATCGAGATTGACATTACTTGCACAATTGTTAATGATTTCATCTCCACAGTCCGTAGACAATTACAGAAAGCAACTTGTTTAAGAAAATAAAATCTTCAGCATTTCTAACTCTTCTCTGTCCCTAAGCATTTGTCTTCTTTCAAAAGACAACATTTTAGTAAAACATTAACCAATCCATTAAAGCTTGTTGGTTAAATAAAATTTTCCAATATGAATGTTCTACTAATATGACATATATATATATATATATATATATATATATATATATATATATATATATATATATATATATATATATATATAGATCGAAAATCTTACTGATGTTATAATGCAAAGAAAATTCATAAGCGCATTTCTAAATAGACAATCACCATAAGATGAATATAAATAAAGAGGAGCACAAACACCTTGGGCTGGTGGGAGTAAATTTTCCATCACCACAGCTAGTCAAAAACAATATATGGAACCTTATATGATCCAACAACAAAAACTAATCAAATAATTGAAAAGTGCAAACTCCAGTAAGTGATCCTTAGATCATCCAACAACAAAAACTATAAGGATAAGATTCAAGATAGAACACATCCACATCCACTGATACCTGTTATAGATACTGTTTTAGCAACATGTGCAAGCGGCATATCGACTCGCCCTAGCAAACACTTTGAAATAAATTCCTGCCGCACAAGAAATACTCAGAATTCGGGTAGAGAATGTTTAAGATATATTGTTGAATATAGAAAATAGAAACCCTATAAGAGATGTACAATGTGATCATGCAACTGACTTGACAGATATTAAGAATCAGAAAATATTCCACATGACATTTATTAATTTCCACGAAACTGATCACAAACAGCCTGAACCTGTTTCATTTCAACCACATTGGTGGATCTTTAACATTCTTTCTACATAATGTACCTCAATTTCTGAGTGAATTTAGAGGGGAGGGGAGTGGTGGCAATTGATGCAGTCACTGGATAAGAAGCAGGAGCAACATCATTAATTCACTTTTGTGTGGCCATCAAATCAAAAGTAACATAATATTTTTGACAAAAATGTTATGAAAAGCAGTGATCAACATACCTAGGTGGGCTTTGCTCATCACCATCTAAATCTAGGCCCTCCATTAATTACATTTAGATTTCCTTAGGTTTCATTTTCTAACGATATGCAGAAGGTTCTCACTAGGATTACAATAGGTACTTGAAGGTTGTATTTTTTATATTCACACTGTATTTATTATTTATTGAATAAAAAATTTAAATATTAATAAACTATTTATTAAGTTTTGTATATTCAATTAGTATCATTATCTAATATTATTTATTAATCAATCAAAAATAAAATAGTTAATATATATATATATATATAATATTTATCATTTAATATATATATATATATATTAAAGTATGTATATGTATATTAAATGATAAATATTATATATATATATATATATATATATATATGTGTGTGTGTGTGTGTGTGTGTGTGTGTGTGTGTGTGTTTTATATTAATATTAAGGTATGTATATTTTATATTGTATTAAAAAATCTAAATATTTTATAAATATATTTATACAATATAAATATATATTTTACCTTATGTTTGGATGGTTTTCAAATCGGGTTTGATAATATGCATACCCTACCTATTATTAATCAAGTTCAAAAATATTCATCCATTCAAGTCAGGTTGAGTTGATATCCATCAACTTTTCATTAAATTTTCATCCCTAATTTTCACTCTTTTCTTATCCTCTCGTCATTTTAACCTAAACTTTCAAGTGAAAGACAATTATATTAAAAAGCGGTTTGAAAATGCGATAGCTTCTACTTTTAAATATTTTTTTAAAATGTTTTATCTTGAAAAAATATCAAATCGATATTTTTTTTAATATTTTCAATATTTTAATATACTGGTATAAAAAATAAAATATAAAAAAATAATATTAATATATTAAAAAAAAACATTTTTGAAACCTAACTTTTTTTTTAAAACACCCACTAAAAAAACTCAACATCTTAAGCTTGAAGAAGAAGAAATTTTTATAAGCTGAGTCTCAATTAGCCCATAGTGATAAGGGCTCATTTTACACATACTATGGTTGAAGATTTTTCTATATATATATATATATATATATATATATATTTTCTAAATAAATTAGTTTATTTATTTATTTTTTGTTGTTTTAATTTTTTTTTAGTGTTTTTATATTATTTTTATAGGTTGATGTAAAAAATAAAAAAAAATTATTTTGATGTTTTTCTAAACAGAAAATATTTTAAAAAATAAGCATTACCACAATACTATAAAGGCTTCAATTTGCTTTAATTGAAGGCTTAACAATGTTTTGCGTATTTAATTTTAATCAAAAATTGGTAAATCCCTTATTTAACTGTAAATAATTTTTCTTTTGTGATACTATTAGCTTGGGAAAAAAAATAAAAGAAAATAAATACCATTTATCCTTGAAAATCAAAAAATAGAGAAAATTAATCTTTATCCTAAGTCTTTAGTAATAAATAATCACAAACTCAACCTTCCTTCAACATAAAGAAAAGCAATCTACATGGTCATCAATGTAGCTTTCGGACATGTTTTTGAGTAATATTATGGAATCAAATGATTTTTTTTTCCTTTGTGCCTTTTAAAGAATAGAAAGAATGCTAAGTGAGCTATCTAATAACCTAATGCCATCTTTTTAATTATCTTCCCTTAAGAGCTGCAATCCGAGCTGCCAATTCATCATAATC
>Ga0325410_1003251_pt1 | contig 18299 bp, 10 predicted proteins | sample PopdelMetagenome_16_FD_206182 | JGI IMG/M metagenome (GOLD analysis project Ga0325410, IMG submission 206182) | Populus deltoides microbial communities from Bellville, Georgia, United States - Xylem-PdIQD-R3 | ecosystem: Host-associated > Plants > Phyllosphere > Stem > Wood/Secondary xylem... | reverse complement strand
AATTGAAAACCTGACTCGATAATTTAGGCTAATAATAATTTGCTGACACTAGAGCCAGTGTCTTATCCCATCCAAAATACTCATCACAATATGATTCATGAATGATATGCTCATGTAAAGAAAAAAAATGGAATACATAGATGTAAACCATGAAAAAGATAATCTTTCACAAGTATGAAGCTTTCTCATTTACCTCCTTCTAATGACTCAACATAAATCTGCCTAAATGAAGAATCACTTGAATAGAACTCACAGAAAGTATTAAATCCTGGCACATTTATACATATCATTCGTGAACTCTTGCTGAAATGACACCCAATTTTCATGCCGATTGTTGAGCAAGGTAACCCTTATACCAAGAGCATTAACCACCTTATTTAAGTTGCTCGATTCGTGTTTTAATGAAAAGGTGAACTCTTGCCGAAATGACACCCAATTTGCATGCCGACGACTTAGCTTTTGTTGCCCATTTATATACTTTAGAGCTTCATCATCTATAATTAAAATAAACTCCTTTTGTATGAGGTAGTGCCTTTAATGCTTTAGAGTCTGAACAATAACATAAAGCTCCAGATCATATGTGGGGTAGTTTCTCTTCGAGCTGGATAGTTTCTCATTGAAGAAGGCGATTAGATGCCCATCCTAGCTAAGAAATATGTCAATACCTACCTCACAAGCATCACAATTTACTTCAAATAGTTTCTCAAAGTTTGGTAATGCCTACACTGGAGCTTCAATCATTTTCTGCTTTACCACCTAAAAACTGGTTTTAGCTTCATCTGTCCACTAAAAGATATGTCCCTTTACACACTTTGTAATATGTGCAATAAAGGAATTGAAGTTCTTGATGAACCTTCTATAAAAACATGTAAGGTCGTGGAAACTCCAAATATCATGAATGCTTCTTGGTGTTGGCCACTCCATAATTGTAAAAATGTTACTTTGATCGATCAGCCTGAACACCATATACAGACACAATAAAGCCAAAAACAAAAGCAACAATATTAGTAAGGAATTTACACTTTTTTTTATTGACATATAATTGTTCCCTCCATAAAGTATTAAAAATAGCTCGTAGGTGTTCCAAATGAGACTTCAGAGAGGGACTATAAATTAGAAAATCATCGAAATAAACCATAACAAATCTAACCATGAGTGACCTCAATATCTGATACATGAACCTTATGAAGGTGCCGGGAGCATTTGACAAAAAAAATGGCATAATCATCCACTCATATAACTTATAACCCAACGTGAGTTTTGAAGGTTGTTTTCCATTCATCTTCTAGTCTGATTTTGATATGATAATATCACTCTTGAGGTCAATCTTGGAAAATACTTTAGAACTTGCCAACTAGTCCAACATGTCATTTAGATGCATTATGGGTTATATGTATTTTACTATGACCCAGATGATGGTGTGGTTGTTTACGCACAAATGTTATGATCTATCCTTTATGAGGACTAAAAGGGCTGGCACAACACAATAACTCATACTTTCCAATATATGCCCCTTCTCCACCACCTATTTCTGCAACTCTTCAGCTTCTTTAAGGCAAAGTCTATAAGCTGGTTTGTTTAGCAGGCTAGAACTCGGCATCAAATCAATATGGTGTTATATCTATCTTATATGAGGTACGCCTTAAGGAAACTCATTCGGCATCAAATCTTAAAATTCTACTAACACACCTCATACCTCATCAGGATTATCATCTGCTTCTTCCTCTTCCCTGACTTACTCCTAGGCATTAACATAGAGTAGTTAGAGTTTAGGGTGACTTTTAATTGCTAGCTGGAATTTCTTTATTGCCTCTATGAATACCATATTCTTGCAGCTCCCCTATCTACAATCAAACTATAGACTTTGTCTTTGATGGTGTATATAGATTGAAAAATATTGTTATGACTCAAATTCTCATCTAAATCACTCTTGAGTGTCAACAAACCCTTCCTGATCACAAGGGTTGTACTACCATCTCTAAACAGGACATCCCTATCACTATCTGAATCATCTTTGTTGTTAGCAAAATTTATAGGCTTCTCCTCTATTAGTAGATTCTTTCTTAGACAACTCTTTGGTTTGTTATACTTGCTAATCTGGTGTCTCAACTCACCATATCTGAAATAAAAAAGTTTAAAGACATCTTTACTTGTTACTTGTTGATTTTATTGGTTTAACCTAATTTGGTTGGTGGTCTGTCTTGGGTCACTATTGCATCCTCTATTATTTTGTTATACCCAGAAGTTTTTGTTATCATCCCTAGCAGCTTGTTGCTTCTCCACCATTAAATCCCTCTGATACTCCTTTGAAATCATCCATAATGTCTGAAGACATAATACATCTTTGATAGATTGACATACGCCATTAAAGTATCTTGCCACCAGCTGCTCTTTTGTTTCTATCAGATCATTCCTGGAAACTAGCTAGTAAAACTCATCAGTGTACTCATTGACATATTTCCCTCTTTGTTTCAGTGTGTGGAGCCTCTAGTATAAAGTTTTGGAGTAGTTAAAAGGAAGAAAGTGCTCTCTTGTCTTATTCTTCATCTTGTCTCTATAATTGATTCTAGCTTTCCCATGTCTCTCTCTTGTCTTCTTTAATTGCTCCCACCAAGCAGATGCCCTGCTTTTTAATCTGATCGCAATTGACTTCACTCGCTTCTATTCAAATATGTTTTTTTTATTAAAAAATCATGTCAACCTCATTCAACTAAACTACGAACTCCTTTTCCTATAAAGTTCCTCAAAACTTAGGGATTTCAATATGAAAGTTGAAATCTCAAAATTTATTCTTTTTTCGCTCAAGAGGTTGTCTCCTTTGAATTCACCTTTGATTGTCAGTACTGGCCAAGGACTCAGGATCACTCTCCTAGTCATGGTCACACTACCTCTAATCCCATAGGTCCCTTTCCTCTAGCCTATGGGTCAATTATGTGATCTGCCTTTGCATGTCTTCGATGACAAGCTATCAAATGCTCCTCAATCAAGGGAGGGCTCCTCATCCACTTCTTGGCCACACCCTACCCCACGACCTCTTTCCACCATGTTTTGTTAGCGGCACACAGCAAGCAAACAAATTCTTTTCCATGAGATTGTAACACACAACATGCAATAAACCTGGAATTGTTAGGCTTTGATACCAATTCATGCAAGAGGAAGCTAAAGATAGCAAGCAAACAAACACAGAACACGGAAATTTGATTAGCAGAAAGGGTTGTAGATGTGTACCCTAAATTCCTAGCTTTATTCTCTCTAAAAATAATACTCCTAAAGTTTATCTCCTGAGAAGGTTTACAAAACCTTAAATAGGTCATAAACCCTTCCTCAACTAGAAATCAAAATAAAAATACAATGAAAATAACCATAAAATCCGAAACAATGCATGAAATCCGAATAAAACAAGGAAAATAACAAAACAAGCCCAAATCAGGGCCTCGAGGTGAGATTTTTTATGTTTGAAGATTTAACAGTCCGCATAGTGCGGTAAAGGCTACTCCTATAAAACTTTGAGTCCGATCCAATGGTCAAATAAAAAAGTATGACCTTTTTAAGCTATTATTCTGGTCTGGAGCTTTTATAATTTCTCTTGGGCCTAAAAATAATTTGTTAGGTCATCTACATAATCTATTTGGGGTTAGATTCTCATCTAGTTATGGCAGATCCACACCTAACTAATTAGAATCACTTATTATCTCAAGTTCTGACTACATCACTTTTCATTCATCAAAACTAGAAACTAGAAAGCGTCGTCTCTTCTGCTCCATCTTCCCATCTGAACATGCTCTAAAATTTCACTTCTAATTTCCATTTCGAGAATAGCCCTCAGCACTGAAAAAAAAAGTACAGGATTTTAAGATTTTATTCAACTTCTATTTAAGAAGTGATGTTGAACTAAAAGAATGCGTCACTAACAATTCCTATTTGCTTGCAGAAAATGTTGAGAAAAAAAGACCCGTTGATAAGAAGAAGCAAGCAGTAATAATTGCTAGCTCAGTCATATCGGTTCTAGGTTTGCTGATACTAGGAGTTGTCTCCTACACAAGGAAAACATATCTCAGAAAGAATGACAACAGCGAAGAGAGGAAAGAAGACATGGAGTTACCTATATATGATTTGAACACGATAGCACGTGCCACTAATAATTTCTCTAGCATGAACAAGCTGGGAGAAGGCGGTTTTGGACCAGTATTCAAGGTGAATAGAACTCTGCTACTTGTGCAAACAATATGGTAATATTAAATTAAGTTCTGTTGGTTATTTGTGATTTAGGGTACATTGGTAGATGGACAAGAAATAGCAGTGAAAAGGCTGTCGAAAAGCTCTGGGCAAGGAATGGACGAGTTCAAGAATGAAGTCGTGTTAATTGCTAAACTTCAGCACCGCAACCTTGTGAAGCTTCTCGGTTTTTGCATCCATAAAGATGAAAAAATGTTAATCTATGAATACATGCCAAACAAGAGCTTGGACTCCATTATTTTTGGTTTGAGCCTACACTGATCAATAGATAGCATGTTTTATTATCATTTATCATTTATCAATTAATGCTTCTATAACAAGTGCTGGTGCTGGACTAACATGGTAGAGAAATTGAGCAGATTTAACCGGAAGGAAATTACTGAATTGGAGAAGGCGTATTCACATCATTGGAGGAATAGCTCGAGGGCTTGTTTATCTTCACCAAGATTCTAGACTGAGGATCATTCATAGAGACATTAAAGCCAGCAACATTTTACTGGATAATGAGCTAAACCCAAAAATTTCAGATTTTGGCCTTGCTCGATTGTTTGGTGGAGATCAAGTGGAGGCCAATACTAATAGGATAGTTGGGACATAGTAAGTATTCTTAAACTGGCCACGTTGTATTGCATTTATATGCTTAATTTCAGAATTTATCTAGCCGATATTATTTTGCAGTGGATATATGTCTCCTGAGTACGCATTAGATGGACACTTCTCTGTGAAATCGGATGTCTTCAGTTTCGGTGTCCTAGTTCTGGAGATTGCGAGTGGAAAGAAAAACAGGGGATTTTGTCACCCGGACCAGAACCTTAACCTTCTTGGACATGTAAGCTTTTGTATAAACATGTTAATATATAATCGTGATGAAGAGTGCTGGTATCAAACTATCCAAAGAGGCACATCCAACAACATGCCATAGCATTTTCCTTCTGGATACTTCTATAGTTAACTGAATAAAGATAGATTCATTGCTGTTATGCAAATCAGAATGATCCATCCACTGATACACTGTGTTGTTTTGGAAGGCATGGATTCTTTGGACCGAAGGAACACCATTGGACCTGATTGATGAAGGTTTGAGTGACTCGCGCAATCTAGCTGAACTTTTAAGATGCATTCATGTGGCTTTATTATGTGTGCAACAGCGACCAGAAGACAGACCAACCATGTCGACTGTGGTTGTAATGTTAGGCAGTGAGAATCCATTGCCTCAGCCTAAGCAGCCTGGTTTTTTTATGGGAAAGAATCCATCTGAAAAGGACAGCTCATCAAACAAGCATGAAGCTCATTCAGCAAATGAGGTTAGTCTGACATTATTAGAGGCACGGTAGCCTATCGTCGATTTGACAACGGAGTTGAAGCTAGAAAATTTCATGCTTTCAGATATGCAGTGACATCTGTTCCTGCTTTCTACCAGTCACACCATTCCACGACAGAGTGATTGGAGCTAAATGATTTCAATATTCGTCCTTCATTTCTATAGTTGTTTCGTTTGACAAGTCTTCCTGTGTAGCAAAGAGGATTGCACATTTGTTTTTTCGTCTATTTTTTGTCAGTTCTTGCTTTGTCTAGTTAACTGCAATATCAAGTCATTATCATATAGGATAACAGAAATCTTATTATTATTATTTTTATTGTTATTATTATTCAACATTTTGGCCTGCCTGTTTATTTTAAGCTTTCCTGTTGACTTGAGTCTTTGCTTTCCTACTCTAAAATTGCACCTCAAAGAAGCCTAGTCAAATAAGAAACAGCGGTGAAAGCCATAAATTGCCCAATTGTTTTTAATTTTTTTTTTAAAGTGGTCTAAAACCTCTCTCAGTTTACTATCTATCAAAAAGATTTCGCCGTTGCTTTTGTTTCAGTTCGTAAAGAAATTATTAAAATGAAGTAAAGAAAAAAATAAAAAGATTAAGTTTTTTAAAAATATTTTTAAAATGCAAAAACAAATTATAACTAAGACAAAATTAAGTAGCCGCCCCATCCCTCTATTCTTTATGTCTCTTGTCCCTCTCAGACTTGCCACCTCCTCATCAATGCTCCACAACTGTTAAGCTTTATGCTTGACAGTCCTCCCAATCAATGGCATGCCCCTCTTTACTTTTTCTATTAATTTTTTTATTCTCTTTCTTTCTATTTCTCACATGACACCTCAAGATGTATGGATACGGGGGGACTCTTTCTAAAGTAAAAAGATTCACTGGAATGAAGGATAACTACTCCTCTATGCTTACTCCGAGCTATACCAAGAGTCAAGCTACCTGCAATAATGAAAGTTACAGTGGATAAGAGAAGACCGGAGCTTGCCATTCGTGCACTATTTAGCTTAGTTAGCTTAGATCCTTTTTGAGATGAAATGCGGAAAAGTCCAGTGTTAGCAAAATAATTTTGGTTTGAACGGTTTGAAAATAAAAAATACCTATTCAAACTAAATCAAAACTAATCTTTAATCCTGAATGGTATAACTTAACTAGTCATGTCCTGAATTTTGCTCTTCAGATGCCATCAGTTCGAGTCTCAAAAATTTCAGAGTTATTGGAGGCTAAAATAACAAATCTCAATAAATACAAACTCCATCGACAATGAAGCGAAGATACAGTAGTTTATTTAGGTTCACTCACGCTATCGAAATATCTTCCAAAAACACTGTTTGGTTTCTTTAATTTTTTTTTTTTATTATTTTTGGACTTTGTCTGATGTTTTAATTTCTACTGGGCTTTAAACCTACCCTTACCAAGCTAACTCCCTAGGCTTAACATGAGAACTTATTTTCAAGAATGTAGCATGATCGCACTCCTTAGTGACTGATGTTGCTTGGAGCATTGAATTTACTCCAAGTCATGGAAAATATTGTAATTTAGTCCAATTACTAATAATTAATTGACGATAAATTGTCCATCCATGGGTTTAATGAACCCCCACACACATTTATTCTCCAGTAAACGAGAACAATGCACTCGATTTTTCAACCTTCTACGTCATGTTATCAAATTTGTTCACTGACTTGTCAACTAATTTTTGCCCACAAGGAAGCGAAGCAGAGGGTCAAAGAGTATCAATAGAGAATAAAAAATTTAATTTTGAATAATAAATTTTTAAATAAAAAATATTAATTTAAAAAACTTGTCAAATAAAAAAATATAAAAATAAAAAGAATAGAGAATAAATTTAATAGGAAAAAAAAAACCTATAGAGAATAAAATTGTAAAACAAATGATTGAGATAACCCAACAGAAAGAAAATGAAAAAAAAAATAAGAAGAACAATTTCCAATAAATTAAATGTTAAATAATGAAATTAAAATAATTTAATATTAAAAAAAGTAAATAAAAATCAATCCGAATTAACATTTGAAACCGGTGACTTTGGTCTTGAACCCGGGATTAACCTCATAACAACGAAAAAATCTTAGTTAACCTGAGTTAATCTACAAACTTTATGATGATGGACATATGATTAAGATAACTTAATAAAAAAAAAGAAAAAAACAGGAAGATCAATTTCAAATAAATTAAACGTTGAAGGATAAAATTAAAATAAATCAATTTTTATTAAGGACAAAAAAATAAAAGTTAACTCACGTTAAACTTTGAAACCGGTGACTCTAGTCATGAACCTGAAAATAATCCCATAGAAGGCAAACCATAAAAAATAATAAAGCAAATCTAAAAAAATTTGGTCAAAAATGAAATAAGAAAAAACATTAGCTTTTAAAAAGGAGAAAAAAAAACTAAGTCAACCCACGCACCTCTTACACCTGGTCTGATCTCTGAAACTCACAACCTGTGAAATCCTTGAACCGAATTCAATCAAGAAGTTTAATTCCTAACTAATTTAATTCTAAAGGATGAAATTGTGAAAAATAATCAATTTAAAAACTTGACAAAGAATAAAAAATAGCAATAAAAAGAATAGATATCAAATCTGAAAGAAAAAAACCATGAAGGATGAAATTATAAAAAATACAACTTAAAAAAATAATCCAAAACAAAATAAATAGCAATCAAAAGAATAAAATTCAAATTTGAATAATAAAAAAATAAAAGGAGATGAAATTGAAGAATAATTGTAAGTTTATAGCTTATTAAAAAATTAATAATCAAAATAATAGATATTAAATTAAAAATTAAATGATAGTGAAATTAAAAAGTATTTGTCATTTCATGATTTATTAAAAACAATTACACAAATAAAAATCAAATATAAATAAGAATTAAATTATAGGAGCTGATTTGATTTCTTAAATGGGCTGACACAAAATTCAAAAATGAAAAAGAGAGAAAAAAAAGAAAAAACACCAAACTCGATACGTGTTAAGAACACACGTCGCACGCTGCTGCATTGTATTGGGCCTGCCAAGAGCTTTGAAATATAGCCTTGAAAAGTAGTATTTAATAGCCGGCAACCTCTTGTACACCACCCAAATAGCTAGAAAGTCATGTAATAGATTAGGTATTACATCATTTTATTGTAATAATATAGAGTCCTAGTAGTTGTGTTGTCAAAATTTCAATCTTAAATAGATTTAGGTAGCGTTTGTTTACGCTGCTGCGGCTGCGTTTCGCTTGAAACGCAGTTCCTGCATGTTTGGTTAAGAAAAAAATGGGATTTACTGTTCATAGGCCCTGCCTTTTACTGCGTTTGCAATGCAGGGACGATCGAAGCATCTTGAGGCTGCTTTTGTTGCAACTGTGTTACAACACAGTAAACAATGGCATGCCTTATAGTAGAGGAATAACCACCCCTTCCCCTTCCCCTTCCCCTTCCCCTCCTTCTTCTCCTTCTCCTTCTCCTTCTCCTTCTACACCATGTCTCCACTGTTCTGCAACGTGAACAGTGGAGTCTCCACTGTTCACGTTGAAGAACAGTGGAGCGCAACTCCCTCACCACCGCCTAGGGCCGCCGCCCTTTCCCCTTCTCCTTCTCTTTCTGCTTCTTCTTCTTCTTCTTCTTCTTCTGCACTTCTCCATGTCTCCACTGTTCAGCTATGTGAACAGTGGAGATCAGCTCCATTGTTAATGGGCCGGACCCAAACCTAAATGCATCGAACCAGGTCCATCCCAAACCTAAATGCATTAAACCGGATGTGACTCAGTAAAATAAAAAAAATCCAAAATTTTTTCTCAATATTGTGTTTTATTTGAAAAACTAATATTTAACATGATTCAATGGCACTACATAATTACATTTGAAGGAGATTGTATGATGGCGTAGCATTTACAGAATTTGATCGCAATCGCAATCCCAATTTTGTTCCTAATGATATTTTACCGTACGTTGTTACACGCTCAGGAAACCATGAAAACTGTAGTCCTTGTTGAATAGATTTCATGAAATTGAACATAGTTTAATATAACAATACAAATACTTTATATAAAGTATTGTTTATTTCATGATGTAATAGCAGTAGTTAAATCGTTAATATTTCAATTAAAAACCATCAATATTAATATATGTCTTTTTTAATTATTTTATAACTTCAATTTAAAAAGTATTTTTTTATCAAACACATTAAGCTACGTTTTGTATAACCTCAATTCCAACCACAGTTTTAACCAGAAATATATTTTTCTAAACCAATCTCAACTAAAAGTATTTTTTATAAAATATTTTTTTTCAAATCACAATTGTAATAATTACTACAATATCAAATACAATTTAATTAGTAACAGATATATGCCACGTATTCAAGATGAGGTTTTGATAGTAACATGTCATGTAGACATACAAGCTGACGATTTTATAGCAGATGGATGATAAAAAATAAAAAAGTCTGTGGGCTCAATCCACGAAGCTTCGATCAAAAGAATTCAAAGAGTACAAAGACCAAATACGGGCAAAACCCGTTTCATATACTCTTAAATCGTTTCATCCCTTAACACTTCTAATTTTTAACTTGGAATCAAACACAAATTGTAATAAATTGCATGGGTTATTATCATTGTTGTCTGAACTAAAATCAAGGTTTGTTTTTAAAGTATTTTTTATTAGAAAATATATTTAAAATAATTTTTTTTATTTTTTAAAAATTATTTTTTATATTAGTATATTAAAATGATTTAAAAATTAAAAAAATAATTTTAAACAATATCCTTTTCAAATTTTAACCAATCCATGTAGAACACGAAACCAAACGGTGGCTAACGTGGGTGTTTGGCGCAGCGACTGCGGCTGCAGCTGTTGTTGGAAGCAAAAGTCGGTTTAGAGTGGACATGGATATTGTGCGTGTATGTATATAAAGTAAAATTCTAAAATGACATGTTAAAATGTTTCCAAATAGAAATATATTGTTCCAAACTTCAAATATCCTGATTTGACTATTTTCTTTCTTTGAGTTTTAAATTAAATTATAAAAAGATTACTTCAACATAATTATGTTCACTTGATAGTTCCAAAGATTAAAAAAAAACAATTCAATATTAAATAATAAAATTAAATACAAATTCTATATTAAAAGATAGAATTTATACAGAGAAAAAAGACAAAAAGGAGGGGTCAAAAAACACAAAGGAATTAAAAATCTTATATTAAATTAAATGATAAAATTGAATAAAAAATTATTACACAAGAAAAGGGGTAAAAAAACTTTTATTACATGATAAAAAAATATGAAAATTATTTTAATATTAATGATAAAATAAAATAAAATAAAAATATTATATTAAAGGATATAATTAAAAAAAATCTAAAAACACAAATAACACTCCATGAATAAAATTAAAAAAAAAATCAAAAGATAAGAAAAAAAGGGTAAAATAAAACCCAAATGACTAACAACAAAAAACTATAGGCTTATGAAAAGCAGCCTAAGCAAGCTACGTGTCTGGGCCAATTTTCTCTCTCTCTCTCTTATTTTTTTTTTTGGTTGCTTTATGTAAGGTCATTCTTCCCTTTTCTTTTTTTCTTTTTTTGAAAAATAACCAACATATAACATGTCGTCTTTCATATATCAAATGAAAATGATTTTTCTTCCACTATGAATCAAACCCTCGATCTCAGCTACTCCGCGCACTTTAGCCACTTTGTCAACAAAGGGCGTAAAATAATATATTAAGCTGGTTTACTGTTATATGAACAGTCAAATCAATCCCATATATATTTTTTAATTATAATCATAATAACCTTTATAAATTTCTGAAATTCTTCCAAAATAAATAAAACACGAGAAAGAGCGAAAGAATTAAATAAGAACTGGGCCAGAGCACTTAAAGTCAGAGCAATGTGCCTCACGACCAAGCATTTGCGAGCCAACAGCTAAGGGACCTAGCCCAATTTTAAATTAAGAAATCCAAGCCCTTTTCCGAAGCGACACGTTGACAGATGGATATTCCATCCATCCATTCCTCAGTTTTCTCCTCCCTCCTTTGGTTTTTCCCATTCCAGCCAAGGTCAACGGTAGAGATCATTTCAAGAAATTAACGAAGCCGAGATCAATTTTTACAGAGCCTATCGGTCGAACCAACAAAAGCTTCCCAGTTGGAATAAAGCCAATAGTGAAGGATAACGAGAGTAATAACAGCTACCAAAGTTTTCATTGTTAGGATCCTTGAGCCATTGCAGTTGACATCCATCCTGTTTTGACATAGAATTTTTGCAAGAATAACTTCTGTCCATATTAGCATATTTGTGATTTGTTCTCCAGCACGCTAGTCTACATCAAAATCAAAATGTGTAGCTCCTATTTACTGTTCAAAAGGAAGAAAAAGACCGATATCATTTCCTGGAAAGAGTCCTCCCATTTGACCAGTACATTGTCTAGTAACAAAATATTCGTCTGCGTGAACAAACGTGAGAACACTTCAATGGGAAGATTTTCAGAGTTTTTTGCGTGCTCTTTCTTATTCTTCATCTTAACCACCTGCAGCACACCAGTTATTATTAACCCAAGCAACTCCATAATAGATGGTGAGACTCTAGTTTCAGCTGGCGGAAGCTTTGAACTGGGATTTTTCAGCCCTGGAAGTTCAAACAACCGATATTTGGGAATATGGTTTGTGAAGTCTCCGGCGCCGGTGGTTGTGTGGGTAGCAAACAGAGAAGTTCATCTTTCAAATAATTTGGGGGCCCTGAATATCTCCAGTCAAGGGGTACTTGTCATATACAGTAGCACAAACGATATTGTTTGGTCGTCAAACCCATCAAGAACTGCAGAAGATCCAGTTGCAGAGCTCCTGGAGTCAGGTAATCTGGTTGTAAGAGAAGGAAATGATAATAACCCTGATAACTTCTTATGGCAGAGTTTTGATTATCCTTGTGACACATTACTTCCGGGAATGAAATTGGGATTCAACTTGGTAACTCGGCTGGACAGATTTCTGTCATCTTGGAAGAGTGACGAAGATCCTGCTCGAGGAGAATTTACTTTTCTTGTAGATCCTAATAATGGGTATCCGCAGCTACTTTTGAAGAGCAGGAATGCAATACTATTAAGAACCAAAGCACCCTCCCCTACTCCAAATATTACGTTCGATCAAAATTCCACTAATTTTGTGCTCAATAACAATGAGGTCTCTCTTGGCATCCAAAGTTCAGGTTTTTCAAGGTTTAAACTTAGTCCATCGGGCCTTGCAAGCACCTACAAATGGAATGGTCGAACACATTCTTGGTTGGTTTATTCTTTGTTGGCGTCCGATTGGTGTGAAAATTATGCACTTTGTGGTTCATTTGCAAGCTGTGATATAAATGCATCTCCTGCGTGTGGATGCCTGGATGGATTCGTGCCCAAGTCTCCAGAAAGCTGGAATTTGGGTGATTGGTCAGGCGGGTGTATCCGGAAAACTCCATTGAATTGCAGCGATAAAGATGTCTTTACTAAATATACAGTTAGTAAACTTCCAGAAACATCTTTTTCCTGGTTTGACGAGCGCATCAATCTCAAGGAATGTGAGGTAATATGTTTGAAGAACTGCTTCTGCACAGCTTATGCAAATTCAGATATCAAGGGAGGTGGAAGTGGCTGCCTGATTTGGTCCCGTGACCTGATTGATATAAGAGGGTCAGATGCGGATGGACAAGTTCTCTATGTTAGGTTGGCTGTTTCAGAATCAGGCATGTCTCCAATTAAACAATTAATTATTCATTTAATTCTTTCTCATCTTTATTATGTAGGTAGAACATGTAAAATTGAAGAAGCATCTCTGTTAGGTTCAGACTTCAAAAGCCTGGAAAACATTAGCATAGTAATTAACTACCTGTGTATAAAGTCTTGAGTCTGCTTTCTTTATCCACCACTTCAACTTTATTCTCCCCAAGTTTCAATTTCCGGTTTCTTTTTCGTCTTTTGTTCCCCATTAAATTAACCTTAATTCAACTTTTATTTAAGATGCAAGTCTTGAACTAGGGAATATGTTCGGGGTCTTCTAAATATACTTGTATGTATTCAGGAGTAGCCGTGGAAAAAAGGAACAGCAATGGGAAGAAGAAAGCAGGGATAATTGCCAGCACCGTTGTATTTGGCATGGGCATGCTAATGTTAGGAATGATCTTTTGCATTCGGAGGAGGAAATTTAGAATGAATGATAACTTCGAGGATGTAAGGAAAGAAGACATGGAGTTACCGATATTTTATTTGAGCACCGTTGCAAATGCCACTGGTAATTTTTCAAGCAGAAACAAGCTGGGTGAAGGTGGTTTTGGACCAGTATATAAGGTAAAAAAAAGTCACCTACCTGTTCAAACCATCATCTAACATGAAACTAACTGAAGAATGTTGATGATAACTTAGGGAATATTGGCAGAAGGACAAGAAATAGCAGTGAAAAGACTTTCGAAGAGTTCTGGTCAAGGATTGAACGAGTTCAAAAATGAAGTTATATTAATAGCTAAACTTCAACACCGCAATCTCGTCAAGCTTCTTGGGTACTGCCTCCATGAAGATGAAAAAATGTTAATATATGAATACATGCCTAACAAAAGTTTGGACTTCTTTATTTTTGGTGAGCACATGGCTGAATCAACAGCACTTTGTTTTTTTATCTGTTATCATCTATATTTTTATTTCTGTAAGAATTGAAGAAGTTATTTGACCAACATGGATAGAAATTGATCAGACCAGACAAGAAGAAAATTACTGGATTGGAGCAAGTGCATGAACATTATTGTTGGAATTGCTCGAGGGCTTCTTTATCTCCACCAAGACTCCAGGCTGAGAATAATCCATAGAGATATCAAAGCCAGCAACATTTTACTAGATAATGAGCTAAACCCAAAAATTTCAGACTTTGGCCTTGCTAGAATGTTTCGTGGAGATCAAACGGAGGCCAATACTCATAGGGTGGTTGGAACATAGTAAGTGTCCATAATCTAGCCTTGAAGATTTTCATTTGTGTTCTAAGATTTTTTTATTATTATTATTATTAATGTTCTTCAGTGGCTACATGTCTCCTGAGTATGCATCAAATGGACACCTCTCTGTGAAAACCGATGTCTTTAGCTTTGGTGTCCTAGTCCTGGAGATAGTGAGTGGAAACAAAAACAGGGGATTTCGTCACCCAGACCAGAACCTCAACCTTCTTGGGCATGTAAGCTTCCATTTATACATGTAAATATATATTCTTTATTAACCGAGAGGTGATATTATACTGCGCAGTTTCTTTCAGACTCGTCAAAAGGCATGCCATGGTACCTTAGTTACATCAAGGATGCTTCTGCAGTTAATAAAAGATATTGCTTTTTTTATTCCTTAGGCATGGATACTTTGGATTAAAGGGACACCCTTGGAATTGATCGATGAATGCTTGGTCAACTCTAGCAATGTGTCTGAAGTGCTAAGATGCATTCATGTGGCTTTATTATGTGTGCAACAACGACCCGAAGATAGGCCAAACATGCCGACTATTGTTCAAATATTAGGCAATGAGAATCCATTGCCTCAGCCTAAACAGCCTGGATTTTTCATCGGAAGAAACCCACTTGAGCAGGATACTTCATCTAACAGGAACAATGTTTACTCAGCAAATGAAGCTAGTTTGACATCATTAGAGGCACGGTAACTCATCACTTGAAAATTCAAGTAAAAGAGAGAGATCAGACTAAGTCAATCAATAAGATTTCATGGTTTCAGCAATTCTATTTGCTGATATCCAATCTTGTTTTCTACCGGTTCTACCGTTCCGAAATGGCATGATAGAGCTATATATATCTTAAGAGAATAATCAGTTTATCAATGCCAGCCAAGCTGGCCACTCTTGTTTGCAATGGATCAGACATGATAACTTCCTGGTTTGTGTAAACTTTATTTTCATGGTAGACTTTTCTCATTTTATTCCTCTTTTCCCTTCGTTGTGACTTGTGCTACATGAATTTTGATAATAATTAGCCTCTTGGTATTAATTAATCTTCCTCAAGATTTTGTCCGACGACACATACCGTGGTGTTTTGCAATTTTATTGAAACAGTCTAGTCAATCGTTATTGAGTTATCATATACTGCAATGAAATTATGATTATTGTTCATCTTTTTCTTGCCTGCCTGTTTATTTTAACCTTCCGTTTTGTCTTTGCTCTGCTTTCCACCTCTGCTCTGAACAATACATGAAAATGGTGCTTCAGTGCATCGGCTATTAACAAGAACAGCAAGCAAGCATCACTTCCAATACGCAAAGATAGCTTTGATTCATGATAAGTTCACAGGTCATTTGAAAAAAGCCTAACAATCTCTAATGTCATAGATAGATAGTTTTGGATGATGCCTCCATTTCAACCTCAACAATCAAGTGCATCTACTGGTCTAATTGTGTATATATACTAAGCTGAAGCTTTGATATGCTCATTGTGGATGTCTTTGATGCGAAACTATTGAAGCTTCTTGAAATTGGACTTTTCTGTCTTCAATAGATGGATCTTATGGTTACTGAAAAAAAGGTGGCCAATTTTTACCGAAGCTACTTCGAGTCAAATAATTTGAGTCTGTAAGGAAGAAAAACATTTCTCATGTCATTTCCTGGAAAAACTCTTCCCATTTGACCAGTAACTTGTTCTAATAACAAAACATCTTTCTGTGTGATCAAACGTGAACATATATGAAAACTCTCTTGAATGAGAACTTTTTCAGTGCTGTTTGCATGATTTTTCTAGTTCTTTATCTTAAAGCATAATCTACCCAAGCCAATCCATAAGAGATGGTGCAGCACTACTTTCAACCGGAGGAAGCTTTGGACTAGGATTTTTCAGCCGTGGAAGTTCAAAAAACCGTCACATGGGATTATGGTATAAAGAGTGTCCTCGTACAGTTATATGGGTAGCAAACAGAGAAGTTCCTCTATCCATTACTTTGGGGGCTCTGAATATTAGCAGCGAAGGGATACTTGTCCTATACTATAGCACATACGATATTGTTTGCGGTGGAAATTTGTTTAATTAATGTGATTTAAATAAATTATGGGTGGATAATAAATTAATTTTAAAAAGCTTTTGGTTTTACTACTTAAATAACCCTTGTGTTTCTAGATTTAATTTTTTATTTATGATGGCTTATCAAATATTAATAATGGTGAGAATTAATTTTTATTATTTCTTTAACTTTTTAGCTTTCAAAATTTATTATAAAAAAGGGATGAAAGAAAAGTTTTCAACTTGAATTTTTAAATTTTTTACATACTCTTCTTCACCTCACATTTTAATGTTTTCTTCTCACTTTAAGCCTTAGTTTTCCTCTTAAATCTAGACCTTAGGTTTATTTGATTGAGAGATATTTGAGTTTTATATTCTTTGGTTTACATACCTTGTTGAGAAGTGTATCTAAACTAAGATGGTGGTGTTGGAGTCTTGAAAGATATGTTGTAAACATTCTAGTTGTATTAGTGGGGTGTAATAAAACTTTAAGAACAAACGATTAATCCTTGAGAACAACAAAAGTTTTATTACTTTAAAATGTTTTAACAAGTAACTATTCTTTTTTGTATTAATTTAAATATAGATATTTTTTTCAGGATAGTCTCATTAGATCTGCCTCAAGATGGTAGATGAGACTGCATAGTACCAAGATTAATAAGTGGAAGGATTTGGCAAACGCTTTCTTGAAGCAATATAAATTCAATTTGAAAACTACTCCTCACAAAACCAATCTAATGGCTATGAAGAAGGGAAACCAAGAGTTCGTGAAAGCATATGCACAAAGATAGTGAGATAAGGCAACGCATTTCCATCCTCCACTAATAGAAACTAAAATGATGATTTTGTTCACCAACACCTTCAAATCCCTATATTATAAGCATATAGTAGGAAGCTCAGCTTAACAATTATATGATACTGCGAGGATTGCTGAAAGAATTAAACAAACTATCAAAATGAGAAAAATTAGAGGTCCCATCATGGATTCCAAAACAATGACGAGAGATTAATAAAAAAATGACTCTTAAGTGGGAAATCTTAATTATGTGGTCCAACTAGGTCTCGTTGTAGCATTAAGTGCTTAAGTGTCTTCGTCAAAATTGACATACCTCTGTTACTCGAGTTTGTCTACCAACATTTATTAGACTTCGAACTTGTTGGCCCAACTCCATCAAATCCCATACAACCACTGTTTTCTAGGTGGTATAATCTTGCAATTAGAAAGCATCAAGAAATTTAACCCCGTCATCAGAAAAATACAGTTAACCCTATCATTAGGAAAGACTGATGTCAACACTACAATTAGGAAACACTAGGAAAGTTTAGGAAAAGCGTAATCAACCCTTATCATCATAAAAGGAGAAAAGGAGGAACCCTACCATCAGGTTTCTTAGTTGTTAAACCTTGAGATCAGGAAGAAAAGAGAGAAAAACTCTACTATTAGAAAATTCTCAAGAAAATAAAAAAAGATCAAACCTTGTCATCAGGAAGAGTCTTGGTATTATAAAATATTAGATTTACATATAAATTAATTTAAATACATATTATAAGATAATAAAGTACAAAATTCTACCTAATACAAAAACTATAGAGTCTCATCAACAAGATCATTACTGTAATGGTAGATATTATGGACCTGCAATACATAGTAGTGTAGATAATGAATTTTAGCATGTAATTATACCTTACATATAGTTCACTTCATACGAATTACTTCATGTTGTTTTGTTT